>JGI24704J35079_10000536_pt1 | contig 17449 bp, 13 predicted proteins | sample TergutNt197P3_FD_35079 | JGI IMG/M metagenome (IMG submission 35079)
CACTACCTATATCGTGGCAGTTTGGAAGACCTTTTACCGAAGGCGTCTCAACGCCACTCTCGCAGCAACACTACCTGTGTAAAAACTCCTTCGCCGTTGAAAAAGACGATAATGTCTCAATGCCACTCTCGCAGCAATATTTCTTCTGATTGTCAATAAGGGGCGTAAGCGTTACGCCCCTACAAACTGCGACCATCATAATTTTTTCACATAAGACCACTTACGAGAAATGCCCAAAATGGCGTTTTTGTAACTCCATGTAATTCAATTTAAATATGTCAAAGAACGCAGTGTTAATAAACTATAATTTTTGCTATGCAGCACGTTCGATGATTGACGCATCTCTGGGACTTTTTTTTAGAAAATCTTTTGAAACTGCGTAAGCATCCATTAATTCGGTACTGTACGGGTGGAAAAAATCTTCGATTCCGGTTTTACTCAAAGAGGCGTCGAGCCATTTTTCTTCCGCCGATTGCGGAATAATCAGCGGCATACGGAACGGATTTTTACCGCCGTTGTGAATGGTAGCACATAAGTCGTTTGCGGGCACGGTAAGTATCGAAAATGTTGCTGTCATTTCTTTTGTCGCCGGATGAAGCCATTTTTCATAAACGCCTGCCATTGAAAATATTTCTTCATCTTTCAAAAAAATATAATGGGGAATTGCCGACTGTTCGGTGTGTTGAAATTCAAAATAGCCTGTGGAGGGAATAAGACAACGGTTCGTGAGTATCGGAGCACGAAAAGACGGCAGGCTAAAAACCGTTTCAGCACGTGCGTTCAACGTCATTTTACTAACTTTTTTGGCGTCGGCTTCCGTTTTAGTCCAGTGCGGGATTAGCCCCCATTTGGCTGTTTGCACATTTTCATGACCGGTTATCATGTAACAGGAAGGATGCGTGAAAGCCGTTATTTTATATTGTTCATCAATAATTTCCTGAACAATTTCCAATAGGTCGGTTTTCCTGCCATACCGCTTGGCTACTTCCAATGCCCTTTTACTGCACGAATTATAGAAACACATCTTTTTAGTTAAAAATTGAAAGTTGAAAGTTGAAAATTAATTTACATCCTGTTTATTTTGTTTTGGGGAAGTCGGTGTACCTTGTTGTGTAGCATGGCGAGAGCCGTTCCTGTTTTATCTTCCATGTGTTGCCGTCGCCCATAACGGCAAGCCGCAAGGTGTTGCGTCCGTACTTGTTATTGATGAAATCAAGCGTTTTCATCATTTTTTTGTCGTTTACCCGGTCGAACGTGTCGAATAAATTAGGCATTACGGCATTTTCAGAGCACAAATCCATTACCATGACGCCTGCTTTCTTGTACAAGTAATTGGGTTTGAAAATGGTTCTCAAGCCCATTAAGGCGTAGTTGATTATTTCGGCTGTCGAGCTGGTTGCAACCGGCAAATTTATGATAATATGCTGGCTGTATTGCGATAAGTCCTCCCGAAACGGATTCGTATCAATAAACACCAGCAGACTTTTTGCACAGGATTTCTGCTTGCGCAGCTTTGCCGCAACCATGGAGGCATACGTGGATACGGCTTCGCTAATCGTATCTCGGTCGGAGATCATTTTCCCGAACGACCTTGACACAAGTATGCTTTGCTTGTCGGGCTGAACGGTTTCCATCTGGATACAAGGCTCGCCCAAAAGTTCGCGCCAGGTACGCTCGCCAACGACCGTCATGTGTTTTCTGACCCAGGCCTGCGGGAGCTGCGTGAAGTCGAAAGCCGTCTTTACACCCGTCTCCATCAGCCGTTTGGCATGCCGGCGACCGATGCCCCAGACGTCGCCGACTTCAAAGTCTTTCAACGCTTTTATGCGTTTTTCTTCCGTATCAATCATACAAACGCTTTGATAGGCGGGATATTTTTTTGCGTATTTATTGGCAACCTTTGCCAGCGTTTTTGTGGGAGCTACGCCAACACTGACGGGTATTCCCGTTCCCTGTTTTACCGTTTGGGCAATCTTGATACAGTGTTCTCTCAAATCAATATGGTCAAATCCCTTAAAATCAAGAAAATTCTCGTCGATCGAATAGTCTTCTATCAAGGGGCAAAATTGGGTGAGTAATCCTTTTACACGCAACGACATGTCGGCATACAGCACGAAGTTCGTCGAAAAAACCTGCACGTCGTGTTTTTTTACGACATCTTCAATCTCAAAGAAATTAGCGCCCATTTTTATGCCCAGCGCTTTTGCTTCGTTGCTTCGGGCAATGGCGCATCCGTCGTTGTTCGACAGCACAATCACCGGTTTGCCGTCGAGCGACGAGTCGAATACCCTTTGACAACTCACAAAAAAATTATTACAATCTACTAATGCGTACATGGTTAGAACTTTTTTATGGCATATTTCAGTACTCCCCAACGTCGAAGCTCCTGTCCCTCGCGTAAGACGGTAGAAGGGAAATTGGGATTCGACGAAACCAGTTCAATATAACCGACACCGTATTTGAGGCGTTTCAACGTAAATTCGCCGTCGATCGAAAAAACGAGAATCGAATTTTCATAAGGCTCCGCCAGCTTGTCGATTACCAGCAAATCGCCTTTAAAAATCCCGTCGCCGCTCTGGCTGTCGCCTCCGGCTATCAGGCAAAAAGTAGATTCTTTCTTGTTTACCAGCAATTTATTGAAATCAATACCCTCTTCCATATAGTTGAACGCTTCCGACGGAAATCCGGCGGATACTTCTCCTAATATCGGAATTTCCATATCGAATAATTCATCGGCAACGGGAATCAGTTCGTTTAAAGCATGATTGATAACTTCCATTGTTTTTTCTCTGTTGATTACTGACTGCAAAAATAGATGAAATTTTTGATATTACACACACGGACGGGATAAAAATTTCTCCGTCATTGCTTCGGGCGATGGCACGAAGCAATGATTCCTATTTATCTAACTGTTTATCTTTTAATTCGTCGTTAAGCACATCAATATATTCATTGAAAAGCAACACATCGGGATTAAATTCTTCCAATTTTGATTTATCAATTGGCTGTGTTGTATAAACAAGTCCTCTGTTCCCTTTGATGGCATTTATCGTCATTACTCCTGCGACGGTGGAAGTACCCGACGTTATATTGACGAGAATTTCCTCATCCTTATACGTCCTTTGGATCGATAACATTTGATCGCGAAGTTCCTCCTGACATTTTTTAAAGTTGTTATAATCAACAAAATTTGAAATAATAACACGAAAATCTCCATAATCGGGATATAGTTGTTTTACGCAACTTTTTATCAGTTTGCTTAAAGCCTCAATAATGTCATTGTAGTTATCCTTATTGACTTCAACCTTCGTGTAATTCTTATTTTTATCTTCATCGATGATTGCCTTTTTATATTCACGGAAGTAACTATACAGTTCGTGGCTTTCATCAACGCCCGCGCAAATTTTGTCTGCCTTATCGGTTATCAAGGTCGATAGCAGGATCACTACTTTTTCAATATTCTTATATTTACCAAAGGGTAAAAGTAGTGGTCTTAAATTGGAAAAACCATCAGCGCCTGAATAGCTTGGACTGGACATACCGGTCACCAAAACCTTTCTATCCGACGCAGCGACATCGCTGTTATTCACACTATAAAACGGTTTTGTAATGATTGCCACCACAAAAAAACCAATGTATATAACAGGCTCATGCCAAAACTGTCCGTCATGGGCATAATTCATCAGGGCGTTCGGTATCCATTCGCAGCTCAATATGAAATAAATAATAAAGGATATATCTAAAATACTTCCCGAAAAGGAGTTCTCAATTAAAAGTTTTAGTTTTTTCTGAACGGTCATTTTCTTTTCTTTCGGATTGATATACGCATAGTTGGAAACTAATGAAAGTATCAACAATATCGACGACAGGACAAAAGCTGAAATTAAACAAATCCACACGAAATCCAGGCACTTTACTTCTTCACAACGCCTAAACGCATAATCCAGAACCAATGATAACACCGTGATGGAAACAAGCGTTGCAACACCCCATAGCTGAATATTATTCTTCTTCATCGTTTTTTTTAACGACAACAACTTGTATCTTCTGAATCTTTTAAAATGAAACACCTTGTTTTCGTCGCGCTCCGTAGTCGAAGTGATGCAACGAAAACCGTCTTTCAGCAGCAGTTGTATCAACAGAAAGCAGTACACTTGTTCGCCTGCCACATGAATCACCGGTTTTTCGCCGAGTTCAGCTTCTTTCAACTTTATTTCCGCATATTTAGCCGCCGCAAGCGCTTCGACTTCTTTCGTATCGCTATCGGGAGGAATATTCGGAAAACACATATCCTCAATAGCGCCAAACTGTTGAATGGCGGCGTTCCGCTGCTCTTCTCCCCATGCGGACGAGGGGTGGTTGGTGAGGTTGATTAGCATGATATGGATGTTTATCTTTTATTGATTTTTAATATTTCGGCGTCAAGCATGTCGTATAGTAGATTTAAATCTACCGGTCTATTATCCTTGTCTTTTAATGAAAATGTTAAAATGTCATATTCATTGCATTTGTTTTTTGCCATATCGTTCATGGTGGCATCGGTTACAAATAGCGCTTTACTTCCCATTCCTCCGTATCCTTTTACCACACTATGAAATTTATCAATATCCGTCGGTTGAGATATTTGGGTTTTACATTCAACAAATAATAATTTATTACCGGTGTTAATAATAATGTCAACTTCATTTTTGTCAATTCCTTGGCGAAAGGGGAAGCGACAATTCATGCGAATTTCTTTCGATTTTTTCCACTTGCTTAGAATTATTGCAATTTTTAGTTCGAACCAGCCAGAATTAAAAACTAAGTCTACCACATGCGGAGATTTCAGTTCATATTCTTTTTCCCCATTTCTACTATACATAACCATTAAAACAGACCCATCTTGATTTTTATTTTTCGGCTTTTCCCACTCAATGTATGGGAAACTTGAATCACCCCGAAATATTCCCAAATTATAATTATGCAGAATATTTGACTGGGTGGTGCTTAATATTGTCAACGAGTTAAAATCCTTATAATTCGATCTTCTGATATTCTCAATTTCAGCAGCAATCTCTTTATCTTCTTCTGTAAAGGCTGAAAATTCTTTATAATTGTTTTCGATGCAATTTCCATATAGTTTTAAATGTATATCCATATTGAATTCAACCATATATTTCTTTTTCCCACTAAAACTCCAAACATAATTGTTTTGGTCGATAAATATGATGTTACAATTGGGATGCCGTGAAAACACTTTGAAAAAAATCAAAGACCACGGCTTCGTCCCGCTTGTTACGTTAACTATCAGTTCGTCTGCGTCAAATTTTTCAACTAATTCCTCTGCCAATAAAAATATTTCGTTAAAATCAACAGGGTGAGCTTCTATGATTTCAGACGGAACGAGACTAAAAAATTCACTTTTCATACGTTCTGCTTCCTTTTTTGAAGTGTCAGAACAGATATATATTATGCTGTCTGGTTTTGAATCGTCTATTCCGATGTAAACCGGTGGCGGCTGTCCGCCCACTAATGTAATGTGTACTTTTGCCATTTGATAATTGTTTGTAAATGTTTGATTATTATTGTTCTTTCTTTTTAATAAAAATTAATTTCGTTCTGTCATTCGATGATTGCTTGACAGACACTGTATCACCTTTTTTTAGGAGTTTTACTTTTGTCCTTTGATGTAGTTCATAACTGAGCGTTTTGGATTTATCATCGTTACTGTCCTTTAGTTTTACCTGTATCCCTCCTCTGTTGTCGCAGAGTGTCACAACAGCCAATATTTCTTTTTGACTGACTGGACGGGCAATTTCTCTTGATTGTTGAATTTCCGGTTCTACACTCGCTTCGATCTGATTGTCTCTGTTACCATATCCACCACTGTTGTGACGATTGTCTCTGTTTTCATATCCGCCACTGTTGAAACGATTGTCTCTGTTACCATATCCACCACTGTTGTGACGATTGTCTCTGTTTTCATATCCGCCACTGTTGTTACGATTGTCTCTGTTACCATGTCCGCCGGTTCCGTGATACCCGCTCCTGTTGCTGTAATTCCCCCTATTATCGTGATTACTCCTTGGCTGATTTTGTCCGGCAGGAGGGGTCACGGCTGTAGGGGATGTTGCACGTGGGTCTTCTTTAATTTTGGAAAAAGGCCGAAAACTGTCGCGTCCTTTTGAAACGTCTATTCGCGCTTCACGAAACTGGTCACTATTTACTTCTGGGGTAGTTGTTGATTTCGATTTGTATTTACAAGTATCTGCGATTGGGTCGATTTCAACTTTTTCTTTCATCCCCAAAAGCATACTTGTGAAAATATCAATAATACTGTCATCTGTAAAGCCTTCAGCCATGGCAAATAACTCTTTCAACTCTTCACTATTTTCCCAATTCGGCACACGTTTGGTCATTTCTGTTTTGAACTTTTCAAGATACTCTTCCTTGGAATTTTTGTCATTGTCAGTAGAAATACTGTTTATCTCTACCGAAACGCTACCATAACCCAATGCTTTTGCCTGGCCGATTGAATGTTTACATGTTGCTTCGCGTCCGTGAAATGTAATCGCCGATAGTAATGCTCCCAACTCCACCTCTTTCAAGTTGTGAAATCTTACCTTACATTTAAATTTTGCATCTTCCTTTATGGGATAAAGTTGTGTTTGCGTTTTTTCATTGTCGTTTGAAATAAACGGACTGACATCATATCTCGGTTTTATCGGGTATCTTTTCCTTCCTGAGATAATTAAATTATCTGAATCCCAAGTGCCACTCTTTAAATATGTCGGATAAAAAGATGCTTTTGGAGATCCTAAAACCGCATTGATCGTTTCGCCAGTTTGTAATAGTTCTCCTTCTGTCATGATTGCCTTTCCAAACTGAACTCTTCCCTTTAAATTATGTTTGATTGAACCAAACATCACGTCAGCCATGTCCATATCGTTCCCTTTTAGTTTGTCAGGAATGGCCTGACGTATGGAGTTTTTCGCATAATATTTGTGTAATAAATTAAGTCCCATAGTTTTAGCCTTGCCCTCTTCTGCTGTATAAAAAACAGGAATACCATTAGGTATAGGAGGGTTATTCGGTAGCTCACTAAATTCCGGATATAATTTTTTAAAATTACTCAAAACATCGCTTGGTACGTTTACCACTTTAGAGTCTGAGGAAGTGAAGAATATAAATTCTGATTTTTTTCTTCCAAAAAACCCCGTAAATACAACCGTCCCCTCTTTTCCTTCATTAGTAGCCTTTTGATAAAATTTCCTATTATCCACTGCCCTCTTATTGGGAAGTGTAAACGAATTAAAATCGGCAGTTATATAGGATGAGCCACAAATTTTATATTTTTCAATCGCATTAGTTGCATTTCTAAATTTATTGCTTGTGTATGATGGGTTAATTCCACTTAAATCATCATGGCGAATGTATCCCGGTTTTCCACAATCAAAGATTACGCCTCTTTCCCCATTAATTGATAGCCAACCGCAACGAACATTATTAAGCATTTTTGCCATATACCCTTGCATGTCAGATAAGTCGCGGAACGAAAAAACCTCATCTTTTACGCGATCTTCGTTCAAATGTCCGAAACTCAGAATTTCGAGTACCGAGCGCACGCACCCCTTGATGGTCGTTCCTGGAATAAAATACATTTGTTCGTTCATATTGACGAACTTTCCGTCAGGCCCTTTTACAAAAATTGCAGTATTTGCAGTAAGTGTAAGGTTTATCTCACCGGAAACGCCATCCGAAAAAGGGATGTCATGCGATACCTCATTGGCCCAGGCGGGTGAATAATATTTCTGGTTTGGCGAAACCGGAACAAAATTATATGCTGCTTTTATCATTGTTTTACCTCCTTAATTTTTTGTTCATATTCAAATCCTACAAATACGAACGCCGCAGGCTGGTAAACCTGCATCCCTTCGCAAGAATCATCCTTCCCGCAAAACTCATCTACCCGAAGTTCCCAATATTGTCGAAATACAATTTTGGATGCCTTTAAACGATTGGGTATAAATTTTTTCAAATCATCTTTCTCGTCGCTCTCCCAATCGCCGGGAATCCGATTCAAATCATATTCCACAACGATGTGTCTGCCATCCACATATTTGATGCTGTACGATTTATTCGCATCCTTGCTGTACAACTGACCTTCGACAATAAACGGATTACTGTCGTCGGCAATATTTTCCATAGACGTGCTTATTTCCGATGGATTATGATATTCAATCGGGGTCTGACTGTTGCTCAACCAAAGATAACCAATATATTCAATGACTTTGGTATTGTCCTGTATAGAGACTTTGGGAATGTCCTGTATATTGATAGTTCTCTGACATTTTGAGGTATCTTCTTCTTTATTTGTTCTGTTCATTTGATTGCTGTTCTATTGTTTTTATTAATTTTAAATCTAATTCGACTGTTTCTTTTTTTATTGTACCATTGAAACAACCATGTCCCCTGTTTGTGCCGCCACCCAATGGAAGCCTTCCGGTTGCAAGGTCGCGCAAAGCATTTTCAAAAGAAGGAAGGATGGTTTTGTCTGTTGTCACTTCATCGGTCATGCAGACTTTGATGGGCAACGTATAGGTATCATTCTCCCCGTAGACAACCTCTTCCGAAAACAACGCACTATCAATGGCGCCACCGGTAAAGCGGTCAATGGCGACATGGTTGAGAACCTTCCTTTTATCGGCCATTAATTCATGTTCAATCATGTCGGAAATGATGACATTCCCTCTCTGTACTTCCTTGTCGCTGATAGCATACCCAAACAAGGCTCTTACAGCTTTGTTATTTTCTCCGACATAATTTTTAAATTTCTTAATAATATCATCCTTTGACGGAAGTTCTCCATTATTCGCTTTTTTCAGGTTTTCATCATTTTTCAGGATTTCAGCAATTTTATCAGCATAAACACCAGTAAGTTTATTATAGTGATACGCTACTCTGTGCGACAAGGCTCCTTTCACCGAACTCCCGGGAATCAGGATACAATCTGTTGTCATTTTGGGTGCTTCGCCCGACCAGTCAACAAAAACCTCTGTAACAGGCGACATGTCTGCATTTTCATTTCCAAAGCCTGAACCGAACAGGAAAAAGTCTTCGGGCTGTAAATTGAGTTCGTAAGAAATCCAGCCGTTTGGCTTTTCCACGGGATTAAATCGCGCTGCTACATTCGCCCAAAACGGATCATTTAATGAAGATGTTTTATTGATATAAAGAAGCAATTCGTCCGCTTTGCTCAAATCAAGTATCTTTTTCTTGCACAGACATTCTTCCTGCTCGTTTCCTTCACCGTCAACTACCTTGTTTTTTGCGATTACGAATTCGCCATGTCCCGAACGGGTCCCCGAACCAATACTTAACGTGTCGGATGCCAAAAGTGAAAGTATTTCGTCAAAAAAGGTTGTTTCGTCTTTTTCAGTAAGCATTTCGATCTCAAAACAGAACCGTGCGCCTTTATAAACGACTTCTTCATCAAATTTGCCTTTTTCGGCTGTTGTGCCTTTTTCAGAAATACGGACGTGTTGGCGTATCGGTAAATGACGGAAATTCTTTAAGTATTCGTTGTTGAAATCTTTTGGTAAAAGCCCCTCTACTACCACGTCACCCGACTTGTCCATCACAAGATGCGCAGATGAAAAAATTACTTTTGAGCCCTCTCCCAAACTCTCTTCCTGTCCTTTTTTGCCGCCCCGTTTTTCATCCTGGTTTTTTCTTTTCTCTTTTTCTGCTTCGGTCATGTCAAAGCCGAAGAATTTTTCTGCTTTATCTTTTCCAATCGCATGACGGACTATGCCGGCAATGGCCGTACCGGGGATGTATGGCAATCCGTTCACATCGCGGGCAACCAGATGATCGCTCTTAATATCTTTTTCGCCCGAACCGATTGACATGGGTGTAGTCGCTTCGATTACAACCCGTGCTAAAAAGCGATAGGCATATCTTGTTTTCTTGTCTTCGTTTTCCATTTTCTATGTCCTCCTTATTTTTTACTGCATATTTTAGCCATTTCAGCCGCCAGATTGATTAATACCAATTGCACATTCTCGTCGGTCAACGACTTGGAATCAAAGAATTCTTTAAAATTTTCACGATGTTTACTTTCATTCCACTTGCCCTCAGCCACACCATGTGTCAAGTAGGCATCAGGAACAATCTTGTCATTTTTGGTTTTAGTTTTTGTAAACAGTTCTTTTTCCAAATCTGTTTTCTTATCATACTGCATGGCTATTTTTCGGATATTTCCCCATTGCGAAGCGAAAATATCATCTTTGAATTTATCGCCGTGATCAGTTACATATTTATTTACCAGCGCGTATACCCCCTGGATAAGCCCGTCTTCTTTTTCCCTTTCTTTGAGAAACTTGAAAAGGTCGCTGTTGCGCGGGTCTTCTTTTTTAGCCTCAACTAGGTTCTTTTCACGCATCGAACTACAAGCATCCATTCCATCGGCTGTTATATCCATTTTTTCCCTTTGCTTTTCTGAGATTAATTGATAGGCAGCCAGTCCATTCGCTTCAACGCCACTTTTTGCACTCAAAAAGTAAGGGTTGACAACGACCTTCCCGAAGCCTTCATTCTGGTATTTACCGACAAAACCATTGCCCGAATATTCGATCTTTTCCGTTTCACTTTTGCGCGCGACATAAAAAACACTTCCTTTCTCAATGCCGCAACGGTCGGTATCCCGCGCCTGGCGTTTGAAATTCCATGGGGCATATTGAAACGTGCGGATTTGCGATTTTTCCCAATCTATCATGCCACCCTTAATGCCCAAATCTTCGGCTTTTGGCTGAAAAGTCGGCAGTCCGTAATCATCTAAAAAAATCAAACGGGCGTCGGCATAAACCAGCACAAAATCTTTTTCCGAAATGTCGAATGTGTCGACGTCCGTGATTGCATCGGGCATCTCTTCAATCTCTACCAGTCCATACTGCGCAGTGCGCGAACGTCCGATGCGCCTCTTGCCTGTCAGGGCTGTTTTGATTTCCTCTTCATACGGCATGTCATCATCCATTGTTACTTCAAAAATCCATGTACTATCTGGCAACAATGATTCATATCCATACATCATCTGGTCTTTTGAGCGGCGTTTTTCCCTGTCATAAGCGGATTTTATCGCAAACGACTTTTCTACCTTGACTTCAAAACCACAACCCGTTACCTCACCATTTTCTGCGGTGTTTGCTTTTTCGAAAACATAGAATCCGGTTCGGCACTGTTTGGGCTGGAAGTTTTTAAAATCAGTGTTTTCGGGATCGGTCACTTCATGATGAATATATAATCCCTCTCTATTGGATAGTTTAGGTTTATACAAGGATGCCGGTACACGTAACGAACGTATGTGTGCTTTTTCGACAGCATCATCTTTCTCGTCTATTTTAACATTGAACGGATGTGCATCTCCAAAACGGACTTTTCCGCTATGAAAAATTTCCCAGCAGTTTTTTTTCTGTACGTCATCAATATCGTTTAAATACAGACTACTCGCCGCTATTCCCAGAAAGTTGCTGCCGGGAATAAAATCCAGGCTTTGTTGATTGCCTTCGGTCGCAGCCCGCTGATTTAATATGACATCTGTCAGCAGTTTACATTTGAATTTAATTGTTTTCATTGATCGCCTCCTTTTTGTTTGGTATGATTTCAAAAGAACACCTGCCTAATCCCCTGTTTCGGTTCTGACCGAGCCGTTTGATGAACTTCAGCCCGTTTTTAAGTATTTCCCCCATTTTGACTTCCTTACTGTCAGTATCTCGAACATAATCTTCAGGGACATCCAATATCTCACCTTCCAGTTCGCAGGGGATAGTCGCTTCTATTTTCCTCAGACTATGTTCTTTGGCTACTCCGTTTTCATCTAATGCCGTTGCAGCAATCGTTCGAAACAAGTAAGATTGCAGTTTCGCGTCTTTGATTGCTTGCCCCAGACTTTTTTCTATACTTGCATTGGTGAAAAAGCAGCGTCCCTGTTCGGTTTTCGTTGTTGAATCGGAAGTGTTCGCCTGATTTATCTGTTCTTCCGAACTGGAAGCGTTCGTCTGATTTATCTGTTCTTCCGAACCGGAAGCGCTTACCTGTTTGGCCGTTTCCGTTAAATTGTTCGGGCCAAAAACCTTTTCTATCTCTTTTCCGAATCCTGCAGACGATAATTCGTTTATTTCTTCCACAGCCTCCCGCAGCAGTCCCTTGATTGTTTTTCCGGGTACGAAGGGGAGTTTATCCCGATCTTTGATTACCAACAAATCCATATCGGCGCCAGATGATAAGCCTGAACCGCAATGCCAATCGGAATAAAATGTGATTTTATATTTTATATTCATTTCTTAACCTCCTATTATTTAGGTTGTTTTGTTGTTACATTGATTGAACTCAACGTCAGCATATCGTAAAAAGGGATGCGAATGGGATTTTTATTGTTAGCTGCGTTATTTTTATTACTTAAAGATTCAAAACTTTCACCCACGAAAGTTTTTGCAAATGATGAAACGTTTCTTATTCTTTTCATTTTTTGATCTGCAAATCCTACATTATTGATTACCAAGTCAATCCATTGTCTTAAATTGGCCTTTAAGCCTTTTGCCTCCTTGTCGTTACGAAGGCTTTCAACATCTTTCATTAATTTTTCAACCGTGTTACTGCATTGATTGCCGAACGCTGTTGCTGTTGCTCTTTCTCCGCAATAGTAAGGGCCATTTTCGAATGTAAGAAAAGATTGAGGCGTCAGTTTCCGATTAACGATTTCATCAAAGTCTTCGACGAAACTATCCTGAACCTTATAAAACATCAAACAGGAAGGAGGGAGCTTCTCGGCATCCTCTTTACCATTTGGATCTTCTAGTCCTTTTGCTGCCTTTTTGGCTCTAACGCAAAGACTTTCAGCTAAATGTGCCGCATAATGAAAAGGATAGGATGCCTTTACAAATACGATGCCGGCGCAAGCGGTAAGACCTTTTTCAATATCTGCCTTTAAGGAATTATCTTTTTCATTCTCATTGTTAAACTCCAATCCTAAATTTTTCAGACCCAATTTTTTCACTTCAGATGCAGCTTGTGTCCCTTCAAATGCTGCTTCGATTTTTGTCCTTTCAGATGCTACTTCGATTTGTTTCCCTTTAGATGCAGCTTCGAATTGTTCCAACAAGGCTTTCGCATACGCCAAGGCAAAATCAGCCCTGCATATCAAAGTCACATCGTCGCCTCCCAACACAACGGGACGAACAGGAATTGCCTTCTTGCCACTGAAACTTTCCTTAACTGTATTAAATGCCTGTTTCGCAGCATATTCAGTTATCCTACTTACCGCAGGGGAGACCTTTTTCATGTTTTCTTTTTTCCGCCCGATATTTTGAAAAATATTCCCCATACCGTTCCCGTCGGCATGGATCACGGCAATCCAGTTGTTCGTGTCGGTGATATCGTCAATGTTATACGCAATTTTTTTCCCTTTCTCAATGGTTCCAATAGACTTTTCTATCAAATCTTTGGCGGTGCTATGTTTTAATTTCTCACTGGAAGCTGCATCAATCAGTTCGCCATCCTGTACCTCAACAGCGGGCAATCCGGTGGAAGGGGCTCTGCTGACTGCCATCAATCCCAATGACATCGAGCGCGAAGCCTTGTTGCGTTGCGCCCGCAAAAGTGTTTCTAATTTGTTGGATTGAGCTTCATAGTCGCCCTCATTTGCAGCAAGCGTAACCACCGCCTGGCTAATCGTTATCCCGGGCGCCATATTCATGAGCTTTCGGGGGAAGTTTTTGACAACCGCTTCGCAAAGCGACTTTTCAGGGAAAATATGCTTGATATTTCCGGCTGCCTTTACGATTGTCTCGCCATGTTTTCCTTCCTCAAACTTCTGAGGTTGACAGATTTCTTCTATCAATTCCTCAAGCGCCGAAGTACAAATCTTCTCCACCAGCTCGCTTGCTCCTACTATCTCCTTGAGTTTATTCGTCTGAAAAATAAACTCCTGTATTCCCTGAACGGCTGCGCCATACAGGTACTTTACTTTGTTTTTCGTGTTGCTTTCTTTTTCGTCCATATATATATATTAATGTATAAGCAAATTATTTCAACTTGAAGCCGCAAAGGTATATGAAATTTTCAATAGGGAAAGCAAATGGCCAAAAAAAAATTTCGGAAATGAAACATCTATGATTTTTTAGGGCGCTCAATTCATTATTAACACCGGCGCGTGGTCATTCACTCTTTTTATTAGTAATGAAAACTATCTTTTATTAGTAATGAAAACTATCTTGGCAAAAAACCACAAAAAATTTGGCTGTCATAAAAAAAAGCAATACTTTTGTCACATATTATTTTTTTAAATTTTAAAAATTATGAAACACATTTTTATTGCAATTGTATCTATCTTAGCCTTTTTGCTCACTTCATGCGAGCAGCGTATAGACCTGAGTTCAGGCAAGTACTCGCTTGTCATACCTGAAAATGCTACTGAAACGGAACGGAAGGCAGCGGATGAATTTCAGCGCCTGATCGCTTTGAGTTGTCCCGCCGTTAAGCTCGAAATCGTAACCGATGCCAAAGGGCCGCAACGGCACGAAGTCGTTATTGGCGCAACTAATCGCGCTTTACCAAACGCCACCGGCGACTTGCAGCGCGATGGTTTTACCATTCAAACCAATGACGGTAAATTGTATATACTTGGCGGTTCGCGCAAAGGAACGCTGTATGGCGTTTACTCATTCTTCGAGGGCTACCTTGGTTACCGTTGCTATGCGCCCGATGTGTTGAAATATCCGTCGCTTGCCAAAGTGATCGTTGAAAACGGGCTGAACGACACGCAAATACCCGTCAATACTTTCCGCAATGACTTCTACCACGTCGTGAACCGCGACCAGTTCTTCGCCGATTGGCACAAGGCGCAGTACAACGAGCCCGAATGGGGGCTTTTTGTGCATACTTTCGACAATCTTTTACCCCCCAAAGAATACTTCAATGACCATCCCGAATACTTCTCGTTAATAGACGGCAAACGGTCGCCCGAGCAGTTATGCCTGACTAATCCCGATGTGTTGCAAATCGTTATTGACAACCTTGGCAAGCGTATCAAAGCGAAGCCTGATGCGTTATATTGGTCAGTCAGCCAGAACGATAACGGCAAACATTGCCTGTGCGACAAATGCAAGGCGCTCGACGATGCCGCGCAAAGTCCGAGCGGTTCAATCATCCCTTTTGTCAACGAAGTAGCCAAAAAATTCCCCGACAAAATCATCTCCACGCTGGCATACTGGTACAGCCGCAAGGCGCCGGTTAATAAAATCAAGATTGAGCCAAACGTCAACATCATGCTTTGTACGATCGAATGTCTGCGTCACAAACCAATCGAAACGGAAGATACAAGCGTCAACCTGAACCATGGTGATAAGGGACCCTTTGAAGAAGACCTCAAGGCATGGGGTAAGCTGTCGAACAATATCCTGTTGTGGGATTATGTGACCAATTTTGCTCATTTCCTGATGCCTTTCCCGAACTTGCACACCCTGCAGCCGAACGTGCAGTTTTTTGTCCGTAACGGTGTGGTCGCCCATTTCCCCGAAGGCAACCCCTGTACTTTAAATGGCGAGTTTGAGAACCTGCGAGCCTATTTAATAGCAAAAATATTATGGAATCCCGATGTGGATGTTGAGGCTGAGATGAACGATTTTCTGACAGGTTATTACGAAGAGGCTGCGCCTTTTATCGATGAGTATATCAAGACGATACACAGCGAGCTCGAGAAATCCGGTCTGCCGCTCGGTATTTATCAGCGTCCTTACGACCATTTTGAAAAGGGCTTTTTGAGCGCAGCACTTGCTGAAAAATACGAGCAGTTGTTCGACAGGGCAGAAGCGGCTGTTGCATCCAAAACCGACGTCTTACAGCGCGTGAAAATAGCCAGACTTCCAATTACCTATTCTTTCTTTGAGATCGTTAAAGTCGTTGGCGCCAAAGACATGCGCGCGTTCGAGACGGTCAACGGGAATCCGAAAGTCCGCACTGCCGTGATAGACAAGCTGAATCAGTTCAGAGACATTTGCAACCTCGCCAACATAACCTATCTGCACGAGTGTTGGGAATCGCCCGATGCGTATCATGCGGCCACGCTGAACTTTTTCGAAAATATAAAGTAATGGATATGAGAAAAATATTTTTCTTTATAATTGTCATTTCCACGTTTTCCATCCGCGGCTTTGCGCAAGGGCGGTTGGAGCCGACGGGAGAATTTCCGATACTGGCCTGGTGGAGCATTCCGGAATCGGAAACGAGCGTGGAACGGTATAAAGAGTTGAAAGAAGCCGGCATCAACATTAGTCTTACGCCGTTCTCAAGCATTGAAGAGGCCGAAAAAGCATTAGACGCCGCACAAAAGGCAGGCGTTAAACTGCAACCTGTTTTTCCCGAATTGAAATCAGAGCCCGAGAAGTCGGCCCGCCGTCTGATGAAACATCCCGCATTGGCAGGTTATCACATTATTGACGAACCCCATATCGGGTCGTTTGAGGAGCTCGGCGCATGGGTGAGGAAGATTCAGTCGGTCGACAACAATCATTACTGCTACATCAATCTGTTGCCCATGGGCGCCACACATGAACCTTATACACAGCATGTTGACTCGTTTATCAGCACAGTACCGGTTCCTTTTATTTCGTTCGACTGTTATCCCATCTACCGTAAAGACGGCGAATTGTTTTTGAAGGATAACTGGTATCATGGGCTTGAAATAATTTCGGGTGCCGCGCGTAAAGCGGGAAAACCGTTCTGGGCTTTCTCGCTTGCCACTGCGCACTTTTCATACCCAATACCTAACGCGGCTCAAATAAAATTGCAGATATACAGTAACTTGGCGTATGGAGCGCAAGGATTACAGTATTTTACCTACTGGACGCCAGAGCAGGGACGCGATGCCGATTTTCATCGCGGACCGATAGGTTTGGATTTCAAACGCACCGAAGTATTCGACTATATCCGACAGATTAATAAGGAGATACAAGCTCTTTCGGGCGTTTTTCTGGGCGCCCGTCTTGTCTCGGTTTGCCATACCGGCAAACAACGGCCAACCGGAACACGGTACATCGACAAATTGCCTGAACCTGTCAAAGTATTGGAAACAAGCGACGGCGGCGCCATCGTTTCAGTGCTGGAAAAAGGGAACCGTCAGTTTTTGGTCATCGTAAACCGCGACTTTCAGCGTTCGATGCAACTGACTTTATATACCGACGAGAAAGTAAAAAAAGTGTTGAAAGACGGCGTTCTTGTGCCGGTACGCGACTATACACCAACTATTTATGTAGAAGCGGGCGACGCGGTGATTTACACTTGGACCAAATAGTAGGCATGGTTATAGCCTGTTTTCCCTGTCTTCTTCTTTTTTGACGCGCAGGTAGCTGCGGTAGTTGCTGAATCCGGCCATCAGGACAAGTTCCATATTGCCGCGACCGGCCATCTGGGGCGA
>JGI24704J35079_10000558_pt1 | contig 17110 bp, 19 predicted proteins | sample TergutNt197P3_FD_35079 | JGI IMG/M metagenome (IMG submission 35079)
ACTTATGCCAGGGCATTCAAGAACTGTGTGGCGTATGGGCCTGAAATGCCAGGGTGCGAAGACGGCCACAATATCCATATGGCAAACGAGTACTTGCCCATCGATGTGATGGAGACTGCTACAGAGGTTTATGTGAACGCCCTTATAAAGCTACTGGAGTTGTAGTTTGCAAATCAGCCCTGGAGATTGTACAAGGATATGGCCGATTATTAGCGATTTTCACAAGAAATGTTGGCAACTGGCAATACTACAACAATGAAAGCAATTCGCTTGGCGAGGCATTCATACAAATATTCAGTCAAATCAAATGTACTGCTATGAAATTTACAGTCCCGGAAAAATATCAACAACTAAATCGTCGAAATATATGATGCAAAACATCATTCTTTTGAATAATTATTTGTAGTTTGCAATTCAAACCCTAAGCCCCTAAGCGATTGGTTTGAGAGATGGCTAATTATTGACACTGTTCCCTTAATTTTGTATTATTATTACATGCTTCGCCAGTAATGTTGGCAACTGGCAATAGCCAAATCAATACGCATTTCCGACCCTATGGACCTAAAGCTTAGGCAATGGCGCATAGGGCGTCAAGGGTTTGGGTGGAAACGCCCAGGCCTTCCAGTGTGAAAAGGAATTGCATTCGCATGCCAAGGTGTTTGCCCATTAAAAAGCGCCTTTCCTTTGCGTCCCTGGAAAAGTATAACCGCGTGTTTGAAACATAAAGGCTTTTGCAGAGGCAAAAAAAAATGGAAAGCGTGAAAAAAAGATGGGAAATACTAAAGTAAAGAAGAGGCTGTTTGCGCTTGCCTTGGCAAGTTTTTTCGCAATAGTCCTTTTGGCAGGCTGCAAATCAAACAGTGGAGGGAACGTCGGCGGAGGCGGAACCGAGGCTAAAGGCACAATTATACTCTCGACAACTACAAGCACTGAGGACTCAGGCTTGCTAGCCTATATCCTGCCGGTGTTTACAGAGCAGACCGGGTGGGAAGTCGACACCATAGCTGTAGGCACGGGCGCTGCGCTGCAGATGGGAAGAGACGGGCAGGCAGATGTGCTGCTGGTCCATTCACGCCCTGACGAGGACACCTTTGTCTCTGACGGCTACGCTGAGATGCGTTATGATGTAATGTACAACGACTATGTGATTGTGGGCCCTGCTGGGGGAGAAATCGCCTACAGCGAAGATGTCGCTGAAACCTTTGCAGCGATAGCCGCCCAAGAGCTGCCTTTCGTATCCCGGGGCGATGATTCCGGGACACATAAAAAAGAGCTTGCGGTATGGAAAAGCTTGGGAATCACCCCTGAGTCAAACACTGGATATACCAGCGCAGGCCAAGGCATGGGGGCAACCTTGGGCATGGCCAAAGAGATGGAAGCCTATACCTTGGCTGACCGCGCGACTTGGCTGAGTTATGCAGACAAGGGCAACTTGGAAATAGTGTGCGAGAAGAGCGAGTTGTTGCTAAACCCGTACGGGGTTATACCCGTGTCGGGGACAGTTGACGAGCAAATCAACACAGAAGGCGGCCAAGCCTTTGCGGACTGGATCACTAGCCAGCCAGCCCAAGATCTGATAGCCACTTTTGGCGTCGAGGAGTATGGCCAGCCGTTGTTCTATCCTGACGCGAAATAAAACGCAAAGGAGATTGGCTCATAATGTTTGATGCGCTGGATGCCGGGCTGTTGAATATCATCATTACAACCATGAAAGTAACGCTGCCATCCAGTGCCATCTCTGCCGTCTTGGGGACGGCGCTGGGACTCTTGCTTGAAGGGTCCCAGTTTTATGGAAAGAGAATTATTGTGCGGATAAACCGCACGCTGATGGGCTCGCCGCCTGTTGTGGTCGGCCTTGTATGCTACCTCTTGTTTATGCGCAAGGGGGTATTTGGGTTTATGGACATTTTATTCAGTGTGAAGGCTATGGTTGTCGCCCAAGTGATGATAATCACACCGATAATATCAGGGATGGTCTACTCATCAGCAGAGCGAAACGCGCCAAATATCCGCAGCTTCGCCCATACAATGGGCGCAAGCGCGGGGCAAACCAGGCTGCTACTAATCAAAGAGCTGAAAAACGAGGTCTACTTTGCGGCTATTTCAGGCTTTGGCCGCGCAATCAGCGAGGTGGGGGCAGTCATGATAGTTGGCGGCAATATCAGGGGCAAAACCCGCACAATGACCACCGCCATCACCCTGCTGCGCAACCAAGGGAATTATTCAGAGGCAATCTACCTCGGATGCGTGCTCATGGCCATCGCCCTTTGCGTGCAGCTTGTGGCAGACAACTTGAAAGGCAAAGAGGCGGTTGGTGATGATAATTACTGATTTAGAGAAAAATTTCAGCCAATTCCGGTTATTAATCGATAGAATGGTAACAAAGCCAGGGACAATCTATGGCTTGATCGGGCCTAACGGGTCTGGAAAGACAACCGCGCTAAAAGTCATTGCGGGATTGATTAAAGCAGACAGGGGAAAAATCGACTATGAGGGCCTTGTCAAACAAGACATCACCATGGCTCCGCGAAAACCATATTTTATCCACGACTCAGTCTACAAAAACCTGACATACCCCTTGGCTTTGCGCAAAATACCCCCTGGTGACGGCTTGGTCGAGTCCTTTCTGTCACTGGCAGGACTGTCAGGGCGTGAAGGTCAATATGCGCCCAGCCTGTCGGCAGGGGAGCAACAGAAACTCAGTATAGCCAGGGCAATGATTTTTGGGCCCAAGCTGGTATTGGTAGACGAGGCATTCTCGAACTTGGATATGGAAAGCTCGCTGGCCTTTGAGGAGGCGATCAAGGTCAGCCAGAAAAAAAACCCTGCCACTTGGATTGTGATAAGCCACCAGCTTGCCAATATCCACCGCCTGTGCAGCCATGTCTTTTTTATGGATGAAGGAAATTTGGTGGAGTTTGGCGAGGCTGGCCAAATCCTCTTCGACCCGAAGACCCCAAAGCTAAAAAGATACTTGCAGCATCTTTCGCTGTAATGGAGAGTAAAAAATGGAATTCCTTGAAGTAGAAACCCTGGAGTCTGCCCGCAGCAAACTACTCGCAGCCTCCAGAGCCCTTTCAGGAACGGAGACTGTCAATTTGGGCGAAGCCCAAGGCCGGATCCTGGCTAGCGATGTCTATGCGGGTTGTGATGTGCCTGCATTTGCCCGTTCTACGGTTGACGGGTATGCTGTATTATCCCAAAACACCCAAGCAGCCTCAGAGTCGGTTCCAGTCATTCTGGAATTAGCCGGGAAAGTTGAGATTGGAAAGCCAGCGGGAATCCATATGCAAGATGGCCAGTGCGCCGAGGTGCCCACTGGGGGGATGCTGCCTGAGGGGGCTGACGGGGTTGTGATGGTAGAGGACACTGAATTCATTGAAAGAATAGGCGTGATGGTGGGCGCTGGTGTTGCTTGGGGCGAGAATGTGGTTTATGCCGGGGAGGATGCCAAAGCCGGAGAGCTTGTGGCCCCCAAAGGCAAAATTTTGCGCCCCCAAGACATCGGAGCCCTGGCTTCTGTGGGGATAACAAAAGTCCAAGTGGCTTCCAAGCTGTATATAGGCATCTTATCCACAGGGGATGAGCTTGTGGCTCCTGGGGATGAGCCCAAACTTGGCCAGATAAGGGACATTAACACCCCGGCCCTCTCTGCCCTTGCCCAAAAGGGCGGGTTGTACGTTTCTGGCGCCGAGGTTGTCTCCGACAATGAAACTGACCTTATAAACGCTATCGAGCGTTTCAAGGAGACTTGCGATATCATTGCAATCTCAGGCGGCAGCTCCAAAGGACCAAGGGACATTGTAGCCGATGTGGCACAAGCCGCATGCTCTGGGGGGATTTTAACCCACGGCATAGCCATCAAGCCTGGGAAACCAGCTCTCTTGGCATTTGACGAGGTTTCTTCAACAGTCATAGCAGGCCTTCCCGGCCACCCGGTGTCAGCCTTGATGGTTTTTGAGCTGGTTGTTTTGTGGCTGGCCCGGGAGCTTGCAGGCTTAGCAGCAAGCCATCCGATCCCTGCCATTTTGGATGTGAATGTCGCAGCGTCTCCGGGCATGCTCACATGCGTCCCTGTGAGGCTGGCATGGGAGAATGGCTGCTACATTGCCCAGCCTGTGTTTGGCAAATCAGGGCTGGTCAGCGTTTTGTCCCAAGCTGACGGTTATTTTGCTATCGACAGGGGAAAAGAAGGGCTGGCTAAAGGCAGCCAAGTCCTTGTCCACTTGTTCTAATTAATGATGGTTTTGCCATTTTCCAAAAAAACGCCGGCAAACATTTTTCATTGGCTTGGAAGCAATAAAAGCAGCTTCTCCTAGAAACCTCCCGCTTCCAAGCGAAGTGTTGTCCACCAAAATAATTTGATAGTTTTGTAAAGAATTGAGGAATAAAAGACTCGTGGCAGATAGAAACCTGTATTTAAACAATGGGACGATCGAAGAGTCGCTTGATTTATTTGCCAGCTTGCTTGGAAAACAGCAGCTAGTTAGAGAGCCTGTTCTGGTTGATGTCAAAAACTCATTGGGCCTAAGGACAGCTCAGCCCGTGTTTGCCCTTGCCAATTCCCCGCTGCGGGACTGCGCAGCGATGGACGGGATAGCAGTCATAAGCGCCAAAACCCAAGGGGCAGGCGAAAGCCGGCCCTTGGAGCTTGCTAAAGGGGAATTTGAGCATATCGACACAGGCGACCCAATTTATACGCCGTTTGACGCTGTCATTATGGCTGAGGATATTGTAGAGGGCAATGGCGGCCGTGTGATAATCCGGGCGGCTGCAGCTCCTTGGCAACATGTGCGCCCTGTGGGGGAGGACATTGTCCAAGGTGAAATGATCTTGCCTAGAGGGCATGCGATACGCCCATTTGACATTGGCGCATTATTGTCTGGAGGCATCAGCGAGGTTTTGGTCTATCCGAAGCCAACAGCCGCAATTATCCCGACAGGCACAGAGCTGGTGGAGATTGGCGGGAAAATCGAGGAAGACAGCATTATCGACTCCAACTCTTGGATGTTGGCCGCTTTGGTGGAAGAGGCAGGCGGGGCAGCCACCCGGCTGCCCATCGTAGCCGACGATTTGGAATCGATAAAAAAAACCTTGCTTGATGCGGCTGGAAGCCACGACATAGTTTTGGTCAGCGCAGGCACAAGCGCCGGCAGGGAAGACTATACAGTGCGCGCAATCAGCGAAATTGGGCAAGTTGCCGTACACGGGGTTGCCATGAAGCCAGGAAAACCGGTTATCCTGGCTATTGTAGAGGGCAAACCTGTCATAGGCATCCCTGGATACCCTGTTTCGGCGTACTTGGCATATGACACATTTGTCGCCCCTGTCCTCGGCGCAATGGCGAATACAACCCAAGCTAGCGCGCAAACCGTGAAAGCCACCCTTTCCCGCAAGATGGTTTCATCATTGAAATATAGGGAGTATGTCAGGGTCAAAGTCGGGGATGTGAACGGAAGGCTTGTCGCCTCCCCCCTTGAGAGGGGCGCAGGGGCTGCCATGTCTCTTGTGCGGGCCGACGGCTTTTGTATCATAGGCCAAGAGTCTGAAGGCCTTGAAGCTGGCTCGGAAGTTGATGTCCTCCTTTGCCGTTCATTGGAGGAGCTGGGGAGCACTGTTGTGTCCATAGGCAGCCACGATTTGATATTGGATGTAATAGCGGATCTGCTGCCCAACCTGTACCCTGGCAACCATTTGTCAAGCGTCCATGTGGGCAGCATGGGAGGGCTGCTTGCCCTTAGGAACAATGAGGCGCATATCGCCCCGACCCACTTGCTGGACGAGGCTACGGGCGCCTACAACGTCCCGGCTATCAAAACAATGTTTGCAGGTGTGCCTATGGCCCTGATCAAAGGCGTAGGGAGGGTCCAAGGCATCATGGCCAAGGCCGGCAACCCTTTGGGAATTACCGGAATCGAATCCCTTCCAGATGTCCGTTTCGTCAACCGGCAACGGGGGGCTGGCACTAGGTTGCTCTTTGATTTTCTGCTAAAAAACGCGGGAATCCCAACAACCACAATCAACGGGTATGGCAGGGAGGCGGCAACCCATATGGCTCTCGCCGCAGCTGTAAAGGGTCCAGGGGCGGATGCAGGCATTGGGGTGCTTTCTGCGGCAAATGCAATGGGGCTGGATTTTATCCCAGTTGGAGTCGAGGAATACGACTTTGCCATCCATGCCAGCGATTTAGAAAAGGAGCATGTGCGCTGTTTTATTGAGGTTTTAAAACATCCTCAGTTCCATATGCAGCTAGAGGCGCTTGGAGGCTATAGCGCTGGCAGGTGCGGAGAGGTGGAAATCATTGGATAACAATAACAATTATTCCCTTTCCCATTTTGACGAGGCTGGAAACGCAGCCATGGTTGATGTGGGGACCAAAGGCGCAACCCGGCGCAGGGCAGTTGCCAACGGGCAAATCCAAATGGGCGAAGAGGCTTACAACGCAGCAAAAACTGGGTCATCCAAGAAAGGCGATGTTCTCGGGGTAGCAAGGATTGCAGGGATTATGGCTGCAAAGAAAACCAGCGAGCTAATCCCCCTTTGCCATATTGTCCCTATTGAGCACATATATATCGATTTTGAGTTCGAGGATAGCAAAAATATGGTGATAGCCACTTGTGTTGTGGCGACAACGGCTAAGACAGGCGTGGAAATGGAAGCGCTTACAGGTGTGAGTGTCTGCCTGCTCACTGTTTATGACATGCTCAAGTCCATTGACAAGGGAATGTCCATAAATAAAGTCGGTTTGCTTGAAAAGACCGGCGGCAAAAGCGGGGATTACAAAAACACTGGGGAAAATTTATGATAGATTCTCTTGGCCGCAATATAAATTATATGCGTGTTTCCATCACAGACCGTTGCAATTTGCGATGTTTGTATTGCGCTTCTGGAAAATTTTCCATGCTTGGCCATGATGAGATAATGCGCTATGAGGAGATTGAAAGGATCGTTGCCATCACATCCGGGTTGGGCATAGACACTATTAGGGTGACTGGGGGCGAGCCCATGGCAAGGAGGGGGGCAATGGGCTTCATTGAAAAACTTGTAAAAATCCCGGGAATAAAAAAAGTGTCTCTGACCACTAACGGCACACTTTTGGATGAGGCGCAGATCAAGCATTTAGCGGATATTGGCCTTTATTCCATCAATATCAGCATCGACTCGCTTGATGCGCAAATCAATAGCCGAATTACGGGTTCTGATTCGTTTGGCGGCTCGTATAGGGCTTTGATATGGGCAGTTGAATCAGGCCTTAGGACTAAAGCCAACTGTGTCTTAATCAAAGGTCTCAATGAGGCGCAGTTGTTGCCCATGTCCCAACTTGCTATAAATTACACGGTTGATGTGCGTTTTATCGAGCTGATGCCGGCAGAAGGGGCAGGGGGCTTTGAGGGGGTTTGCGCAAGTGAAATACTAAAACAATTGGAAGGCGCCTTCCCTGGTCTGGCCCCTGACAGCGAAACGCGGGGCTCAGGCCCAGCCGAATACTACAAAAGCCCGGGGATGAAAGGCAGCTTAGGCATAATTAGCGCAAAATGGAGCCATTCATGCCAAACATGCAACCGGGTCCGCCTGACAAGCGAGGGGTTTATGCAACTATGCCTGTTTCAAACTGTAGGCATTGATTTGCGCAAGCTTGTCAGGAAAGGCACCAGTGATGAAGAAATATCCGAAGCAATCGCGCAGGCCATCTTCTCAAAGCCCCGAGGCATTGCGCCAGGGGGAGAGGTAGGAATGATGTCAAGGATTGGAGGTTAGAAAACATGCAAGGAATAATAAAAGCGGTTTGTGTCAGCGATATCAGGGGTGTGCAAAAAAAAGACGCGAGCTCAGTCCTGTTCAAGGCCAATTGGGGGGCGGCAGGCGATGCCCACGCAGGCGATTGGCATAGGCAAGTGAGCTTGCTGTCCTATGGGAAAATCCAAGAGTTCAACGACGCAGGCGCTGGTGTGGGCCATGGGGATTTTGGCGAGAACTTGGTAGTAGATGGCCTGGACCTTGCCAAGCTTCCTGTAGGCACACGCATAAAATGCGGGCAGGCTGTCTTGGAAGTGACCCAGATAGGCAAAGAATGCCATACACATTGCCAGATCTTTGAGAAAATGGGGGATTGCATTATGCCCAGGGAAGGCATTTTCGCAAAGGTCTTGGAGGAGGGGACCATATCCACAGGGGACAGCGCTATCGTTTTAGAAGGGATTCCAACAGTATACAGGGCGGCTATTATCACCTTGAGCGACTCTGGGTCAAAAGGAGAGAGGGTGGATGAAAGCGGTCCCGTCATCACCGGGATGCTAAAGGAGCAAGGATACACAATCGATGATGCCATCTTGCTTCCTGACGACAGAAAAATGTTGGAGGACGCGCTAATCGACTTTGCCGACAGGCGCCAAACCCACCTGGTGCTTACAACAGGCGGCACAGGCTTTTCCTCCAGGGATACCACACCGGAAGCGACTATGGCTGTTGCAACGCGAAACGCCCCAGGGATTGCCGAGGCGATTAGGGCATACTCGATGAATATTACAGGAAGGGCTATGCTTAGCCGCGCAGTGTCAGTTATCAGGGGGAACACGCTAATTGTAAACCTTCCCGGCAGCCCTAAGGCGGCTAAGGAGAGTTTGGAATGCATTTTGCCCCATATCGGCCACGGCATCGATATCCTGATAGGCGATGCTTTTGATTGCGCACAGGACCAAGATTAATACATGGTAGAAGGCTCTGATCCAATTTAGACGATTCATCTCCGCATTTTGCTGTATTATTGGAGCCGGATATCATTTAGGGGCAAAGTTGCGAAGACATGGATGTCACTGCGGATATGGTACGCGCTTGGCGATATTTTGGCATCTGTGCGAAGGTGGAAATTCTGCTAAAAAATAGGTGCCAGGCGGTTTTGCTGCTTGTTGCCGCTCACATGGATGGGAAGATATTTGCCGGCTTTATTGTGCTGATGCTCAGAACCTATCTCCTCCAGAAAATCAAAGGCAACCACAAGACGAAAAACATGACTATTGAGAAAGCGCTGTTGGAGCTCAAGAAAATCAAGGTTGTGCAAATGGAGGGGTAGGCAAAATACTAATTCCTTTGACCAAGACGCAAAAGACAATCTTGGCGGCATTGGATGTCCCAGTAGAAAAGATGGATGTGGGGGGCTAGTGTTTGTATATTATAAAAATGGCGAGAGTTTAGGATGAAAGGAAGAAACTCAACATAAATAGGTTCTCTTCCCCCGCTTACTTCTAAAATCAAACGACCATTTTAGATTTGTGCCCCTCTCAAGTGGCATGTCGACTGTTTTGTTTGCCATTGTGCTGTTAAACCCGTGCTCTTCCAATGTGCCTTTTATCCTGTTATCTCGAAAACTTTCAAAAACAGGTGCCAGATTCATTTTTCAGGTTGATCCCTGTTGTGGATCTGGCAGGGATTTCCCAGAGTGCCAGGCTAATTGTGATGCTGCCAAAGCGCTACGCAAAAGCAGCGCAGCGCCTGATTTTTTCCAACAGTCTGGCTTGTGTCTATCCAATAATTGATCCAATCCAGCTTGTTGTTTGTCAGGATAGCGGGCAGTGTATTTTTTTACAGGAGATAGTTCCATTTCAAACATCCTTTTTTTAGCAAGAATTGCCGAGAAGCCTCTGCCCACAGCGGACAAGAGGGCTTGCAAGAGACTAGTTGGACATTGTCACGAATCCTCAAACAATGACACTAAAGGGAAAAACTCGTTGTAATGCTTGTGTATGAACATCCTGTTACGTTTTTTTGTAAAGTTTTCTAACCACACGATCTGCAATCGGGACCAGCATCCGCTCCATTGCGCAAAGGACCGGCGAAGGCTTGTCGATGTCGTACGTGGTACAGCAATAAAAAAAGGCTGAATTACAGCCTTGATTTCGAATACAGCTATTCAATTACATAACATCAAAAGTTGTAAAATGGGTCTTTATGTATTCACGAAAATACTTGTAGTATATTCCGCCCCACATAGGGGTTTTTTCATAGTAAGCGAGTTTGCCTGTCCCTAGGTCGAAAATAACAGGCATGCGCATGGCTGCAAAGTGTTTCTTTGGCCTTGAAACCGCATAGTTGATTGCATCGATGTCGACATTGTCAGAAGCCAGCACGTTGAAGCTTACAACACCGTTTTGCAGCCCTCGCGGCAATCCTTTATAGTTGTCAAGCGCATAATCCATGCTTGCGTCTGTGTAAGCTGAAATATCAGTAATAGTGCAATGTGGTGTATATGCGACAAAAGAAAAAATTTTAAGCTTAGTCGCGGCCATTTGACTTCAAATTTTTCGTCATAAAACAACTGTGTGTCAAAACCTCCGATCAGTGCTCTATCCACTTTTGAGTAGCGTTCTTGTACTCTAGTCAAATATTCTTGATAATACATAAAAAACCTCGATAAAAAGAATAAGTCGAATAACGTGATTATAACACAGCAGAGTACCACAGAACCTTCATTAGCTTCCAGCATGGAATGCAATCGTATACTGATTTTAATGTTGGAAATTGTAGCCCAAAAGCGTTGTGAACATTTAAGCCATTACCAGAATAATTCAAAAATAGAAAAATGCCACAAGCGACGTTTGCTGGTGGCGTGGCGTTGCATTGGATGTATAGTTATTAGGAATGTTACGTTTAGAAACATATACCGCACTTTTGATCTTTTCAAAAGTGCTAAGCTGGTTGCGCCAGGTTCTTGTAGCCTTCCTGCTACTCGCCCATCGTCATCTCAGTGTAGCCTTCAGGCAAGTCGAAGATTCCATCAGGCGCCGTATCTGATGTGTTTGAAATCGACATTGTTACCTTGAAACCCTCGTTTTCGCTCGCAATAGCGACAACTTGCCCATCCTCTAGAAAAAAGCGCATGACTACACCGTCCTCTGTCTGATAATCCTCGTATTCAAATTCTTTGCCAACAAAATCATTGTAGCCTTCGATCTCGCTTGTGCCCTCACCTATTTTCTGGATTTCGCCGACTTCTATGACGATGCCATTTGTCATTTCAGCTGGGATGCTGCCCAATTTGATAAGAATCCTGTTGACATCTTCAATTATAAAGGCTTGGCCGTCTACAGAAACGATCCTGGCTTTCAATGACTGGCCATCGATCTCAGTTTCCATTGTGATGGCGAAGTTTTCTCCATCCATGGCCATGGATCCCGCTCCGACAATTTCCTGGTCTTCGAACACAGAACGCATTTCAAAATCATAACTGAACTGGCGATTAATGATCCAGTCTATTAACGAACTGACTGCTGTTTCATTTGTCCCGCCTGGATTGGGTATAGTCTTGTTTTGTGAGCATGCAGAAAGGCTGGCGAGCAATGCTGCTGTGATAAGCGCTATTGCTAATTTCTTAGTTTTCATTTTTCCCCTTTTTTCGATTTTAGTTGTATTCTACACAATTCGATTTGGCCTTCAATGGCTTGAAGTGGAAATTAATATCAAAAATCCAGTAAATTTAACTAATTCGTATCGACTACTCAGCCTTGCCAAGCTAATTTTATTGTTAGCTTGGCAATTACACAGTAAAAAAAGAAAAAAAAAGCCACAAGCTTTGCTGCTTGTGGCATGGTTATTGCATTGGATTTATCGTTCTTTAGAGATGGTATGTCAAGAAAATATATACCGCTTTTTCAATTTTCTCAAAAGTGTTTAGCAGGTAAACATCTTTTTCCAAATCGAGATCGTAGCGCTCAGCTAATTCTTCTCTAGTAAGTACAGGTTTGAAATTGTTTTCACTCATAGGACTCCCCTGCTCTTTCATATTTCGCATTCTCAATCAAGTACTGGATAAGGGCTTGGGCATTCTCGACTTTTGTGTCGTTCTTTCGAAGCGGGCTTTTGGATGGGCTGAAGATGTATTTGCCTGTCGGCATCACGATATCAAGCAGCTCTTTAGCCTGGTCGATGCAATCTTGCACTGTGCCAGTGCGAAGAACGGCGAAATGGTACATTTTTTCGATGATGTGCGGGCCGGTCATTCCAGCGACGACTTTCTTGGGGTCAGCGTGCTCGAATTTGATGCGGCACTTGCCAGGGACTTCATTCATTGACTCGATATGTGGCGTGAAGTCTTGCTCTGCGTGTGTAGACACATAGAAGCCAAGATCCTGGAATCCTTTGATGGTCTTGTAGTATGTCGGGAAATAGAACTTTTCTGCATCGCTGGGCTTCATGTATGGCGCCATATGGAGAGGCATGGACATCTGGGAAATTCTGTTTGGATTCGGAGCCGGCTGCATCCTTGCCTGCTCGATCATGAACTCGCTGGACGCTTCGCAAGCGTCGATGATGTATTGGGGCTTCCTTCTCAAGTCAACCAGGATTGTGGAGAAGCTCCTGATATAGTCAGCAACAAAGTCGAACGGCGCCCACATTGTGAGCCTTCCCTCGTTGACGTTTGCGCACTCGTATTTGTCCGTGAGGTTTGGTTTGCCTGCGAATTCTTGGTTGATTACTTGCCTTGCGATCTGGATCTTTAGTTGGCCGTATACAGGATCGTCTTGAAGTATTCCATAAACCCTAGGCTGGATTACATCAACATAGTATTTGAAAATATCCTTTGAGAATTCTGGAAGCTCATCAAGCTCGACAGCCACGATGTTTGGATGTTGGAAGAAACCGTTGCTTTGAGGCACCATAAATGCTTGCTTGATGTACCTGTAAGCGGCGGATGGCGATGTTGGGGCCATTGGAAGCGTGTCGCTCCCTTTGTACATTTCATTGACTTTGTCAGCGAGTTCCCATGTCAAATCTGGGTTGTATCTGTCATATCTTGGATCATAGTCGAAATAGTCAAGGGCATAGTCATGTCCTGCGCCAAATTCAATTGGCGCACGGGCAGGAATTTTACCAGCCCAAAGATCCCAGTAGAGTTGATTTCTTTCTTGTTGTAAACTCATTTGCTACCTTCACTGAATTGAAATAATTGGCAATGCTAAAGATCAACAATTTGCCCGGAATTAAATGAAGCTGCTTATCAAAGCAGCCATCGATCCGTTCATGAAGCTGCCTGTGCATTGGATATAGTAAATTACTTTACACAAAACCTGGTGGCTAGCCGTTTAGGCGATGTGGATTCCCATTATGTAGAAGTAAAAATTTGATAATTTGTCAAATATGCAACTAAAACAGTAATGGAAATGGAATTTAATATACTTAGAGAATAGACTAATATTGTAATCATGTCAATATAGAATATAATTACTAAATTTGGTTTTAATAATATGAATATAATTCACATTTCGGCAGCATTTGTCAACAAGAGTGAAACAATTGGCAATGTGGCCAAACTTATTTCCCTACAGACTTGGAATAAACGGGAACAAAAAAAAGAAGCAACCGTGATACATTAGCATCACGGTTGCCACATCGCCTATATAATCCAGGCTGTTCTCAATTTAAAGCCCGAAAAGCGTCCAAGCAAAATCTTTCAACAGGTTTTCTCTTAGCGGATCGGCCAAGTCCCAGTCTTTGTCAATTTTCAGTTCTTCAATGACTTCGTCAATTGTGAATTCCATTTTCTCTGCCTCCTTATTTCCTGCCGTACTCGTTCGCAAAGTTATACACATCGACCAAGGTTTGGTTCATGTCGCCTTTGCATAGCCAGCTCTTGTTGCATCCAAATATGTATCCTCCGCCAGGTCCAACTTCATCGATTACCCGTTTGGCATAGTCGATGTTCTTCTCGGCGGACAAGAACTTGATATTCTGCATCTTTACCCCGCCAACCAACGTATGGTGATGGCCGAATACTTTGTTGAGGTCCAATATTTCATCGTCGTCAACCAAGCCGTAAAGCGAGTCTTTTGGCAGATCCAAGAAACCCTCACAGAATGGCAGCCATTTGCCTTCGAGGAAGATATAAAGCTTGTTTCCAGTGTCTCCAAGGTTTGTAACCATTTCCTTGAAGTGCGGCCAGAAGAACTCGTCGTACTGTTTGGGGTTGAGGTAGCATGGGATATGTGCCATGTATGAGGCGAAGAGGTCTTTTTCTTTCGTGTCTTTGAACGTGGTCGCCCTTTCCCTGTAGATAACATCGAGAGCTGCGTGCACTTCTGCCGGGCGCCTCCTCAAGTCGGCAAGTGTCCCCTGGAAGCCGCGGAGGCGGTCAAACACATAATCGATCGGGATGAGGAAGCGTGGCAGTTTCCCTGTCGGGTATGGATATACGCCATACTCTACATACAAACTCTGCTGCAGTTCATTGTAGAAGCCTAGAATCCTGCTAGCGCTCTCGTCGAGAATGGTCTTGACTTTCTCTTTTGCGCCTTCTTTGTCAGCAAAGAAAGTCGGGAACTTTCTCGGAAGCAATGTCTCTTTCACAAATCCATGGATATCTTCGATCAACAACGGATATTCGTCCGGTTTCATTGTCGGCCTCTGCAAATGCTGCAGTGTGATCCCGTCTGGACCGAGGAACGTTTCTGTCATGTTGTCCAGGGCAGCATATGTCTTCGGCGAGGCGTTGAAGCCAGCTGATCCGACATCCACTGGGATCGAGTCCAAATAATGCCTTAAAACTGCCTCTGTCTTTTCACGATTGCCTTCAACTTCATAGAACGTAGTCCCTGCCCAGTCTAATATGGCGTTGTTGCCATGGGAAACTTTTGGAATCCAATCTGGCTCGATGTGGTTGATAGCCTTAAAAAAGTTTTCTTTCTGTAAAGCCTGTTTGTCTGCCATTAACTATTGTTCTCCTTGTTTCTTCAATCATTCTCGTTTTGTGACGTTCATAGCCTTTGCCAGCGCCCAAATAAAGTGCGCTTTTAAAGTTTTATGCGAAAATCCAGCAACTAATGGCAGCTAAACCAGCCATTAGTTGCTGGGCGCATAACCAATTCTTATTCTTCTAAAGCCCGAAAAGCGTCCATGCAAAATCTTTCAACAAAGTAGACCTAAGCGGATCAGCCAAGCCCCAATCTTTGTCTTCTTGCAGTTCGGCAATGACTTCGTCGATTGTGAATTCCATTTTCTATGCCTCCTTATTTCCTGCCGTACTCGTTCGCAAAGTTATACACGTCAACCAAGTTCTGGTTAATGTCGCCTTTGCACACCCAAGCTTTGTTGCACCCGAATACAAATCCTCCACCCGGCGCGCATTCGTCGATGACTCTTTTCGCATAGTCGAGGTTTTTCTGGAGCGGCTGGAGTTTGATGTTCTGCATTTTTACCCCGCCGATGAATGAGTGATGATGCCCGACTATTTTGTTAAGCTCTAGGATCTCGTCGTCGTCAGTCAGGTTGTAGAGGGAATCCTTCGGCAAATCCAAAAAGCTCTCTATGAATGGCAGCCATTTTCCTTCGATGAAGATATACAGCTTGTTGCCTGTGTTGCCAAGGTCTGTGACCTGTTCTTTGAAGTACGGCCAGAAAAACTCATCATACTGTTTCGGGTTCAAGTAGCATGGGATATGGGACATGTATGATGCAAAGCGTTCTTTTTCCTCTGTTTGCTTATAGTCTGAGCCACGAAGCGCATATATAGCGTCAAGCGCTGCATGGATCTCTTCAGGGCGCCTTCTAAGGTCTGCCAGTGTCCCTACAAAGCCGCGCAGACGGTCAAAAATGACATCGATTGGCGTGCAAAAGCGCGGGAGCCCGCTTGTCGGATATGGGAAGAAACCATACTCCTCGTAAAGCTTCTTTTGAATCTGGGCAAAGTGCCCTGTGAGGCGTCCTGCTGTCTCATCAAGTACTATCTTGAGCTTGTCTTTGGCGACTTCCTTCTCTTCGAACAATGTCGGATATTTCCTTGGCAGCAACACGTCTTTCATAAACCTGTCTACATTGGCAATCAATGCAGGATACTCGTCTGCTTTCATTGGCGATCTTTGCAAATGCTGCAATGTTACCCCGTCTGGGGCCAGGAATGTCTCTGTGTTGTGGTCAAGGGCAGCATATGTTTTTGGCGTGGCGTTGTAGCTGACTGATCCCACATCGCATGGGATGTTGTCAAATAAGTTTCTCATGACTTGCTCGGTTTTCTCAGGATCATACTCTGCTTCCAAGAAAGTCGTCCCTGCAAATTCTAGGATGGCATTGCTGCCGCTTGTAGCTTTGGGAATGTAGTCCGGCACGATATGGTTGATAGCTTTAAAGAAATTTTCTTTAGTTGAGGCTTGAGTTCTTTCTGCCATTTCTTCTTCCTCCTTGTTTTTTTTTATATATTAAACTTTTAAATGAAAAAGTCCGGGCACAGTATGTGTTGAAAAAATGGAAAGCTTGCGGTTAGTTATTGAGTGCGGCGTTCTTTATTGCCCCAATGCTATTTGAGCATTGGGGCAATATCAAATACTATTTAGGCATTAGCAGCAGCTTTCTCGGCAGCATCGCGCTCTGCAAGTTCTTTCCTTGCTGTCGCCGCCATTTCCGGAGTGATATTGAACACGAACAGGAATACCAACAATGCCAATCCATATAGCGCCGAAGGCATGAAGCAGGATAGCATCTTCATCTTTGAAAGCACTTCAGGAACGTGGGTCTCCGGGTTTCCTGCGCTGAAGCCTATCATCGCAAGCCCTGTAAGGATGTTGTTGGAGATGTATCCGCTCAACATTGGAGCCGATTGCTGGACTGTGAAGATTGATGTCGTGATATTCTCGCCAGTCTTCCATTTCGTATAGTCTACGACTTCGGCATACATCGGCGTGCCTGCGCTTTGCGTGAGGCCTACAAACAGCTGCTGCAAGCACACAAACACCATTGCTGAGATAGCATCGTTGCAGAAGAAGTAGATCAGGATGTAGTTCACTATCGACATGGTGTAAGAGATTTTGTAGGCCATCCTCGGGTTCGCCCTTTTGGCGATCGCGATTGTAATCAAGTGCGCGCAAACTATGATCGCCTTGCTCATGCCGTTGTAGATGGACAGGACAGAGCCATTCTTGTAGTAGTACAGGAACATGAATGTGAATACCTGGTTCCAGGAGCCTCCGCCGGCAAGGGCAAAGGCGTTAGCAAACATCATCCCTGCAACATTCCTGTTCTTGAATATGAGACTGAGCGATGATAGCGCGTTGGTTCTAGTGTTCCCGGACGACCTGTCGAGGTCAAGGTTCCCAGTGAACTTGAACACAGGTATGCATGCAACTATGTT
>JGI24704J35079_10000565_pt1 | contig 16973 bp, 10 predicted proteins | sample TergutNt197P3_FD_35079 | JGI IMG/M metagenome (IMG submission 35079)
GAACCACTTACGCGGCTGGAGGACGGTATAATACAAACATTCCTGCCGCCCGTCGATGAGGCACTCGTACCGGTCCCCCACCGCGCCGCTTTTCCGTTCCGCGCAGGGTANGGCGGAAAGGACGCGCTCTATCTCCACCCGGACGGGCCTGCCCGTCTCCTCGTCTATCCAGTCAAAAGCAAGGGGCCACGCTTTACCGTCCCGTTCGGTGAGTTGTATCATGTTCAGTGGTATCCTTATCGCATAATCGTCGTCGTGTAGCCGCCCCATGATACGCTCATCCCTCCGTTGAATACGCCGACAGGGTGGATGGTATGGTCTCTCTTCGCGTCCACCCCTGAGATTTCCTGATCCGTATACATAAGCGCCCTTTGGATGACCTTGTTTCCGTAGCGCTTGCGCAAACCGTTTACTACCCTTTCCAATTCCTCTCTCGCCGCCGTCCTTGACCCGTCTTCGAAAACGGTCAACTGCCTGGGTATCTCCGTACTCACCAGGTCGCAGCCCCTCACGCCCACTTTCCGAAGGGGTTTTGGCCAATGCCCGTAGCTTTTCCTGAACAACCGGAACGCCGTATCCGCTATCTCGCCGGACAGGTTGGTCGGTGCGGATATCTTGCATTGGCGCGTGCCGTGGTTCTTCAGCTCGTTGTCCAAAAACCAGAACTCCACGGTGGAGGCATATAGGCCGAGCTCCATCAGGCGCGCCCCCACGCTCTCAGAGAGGGCGTAGATCATGATCTTCACATCCGTATCCGTCTCCAGGTCGCGGGGGCAGGTCTGGCTGTTCCCTATCGACTTGATGGGGGGCTCAAAACCGGCCGGCGCCACCAGGGAACGGTCTTCGCCGTTGGCGAAAGCGTAGAGCACGAGCCCGACCTTGCCGAACCATCTCTTCAGATTCGCCGGGTCGGTCCTGGCCAGGTCGCCGATCGTATTGATGTACCGGGCCCTCAACTGCGCTTCCGTCGATCGCCCGACATAGAGCAGCTCCCCTACCGGCAGCGGCCAGACGATATCCCTGAATCTGTCGGCGGGAATGGCCGTGCAGGCGTCGGGTTTCTTCATGTCGCTTCCCAGTTTGGCAAAGACTTTGTTGTCCGCCAGACCGATGGAGACGGTCAGGCCCAGCTCCCGTTTGACCCGTTCCCGTATCTCCTGTACCGCCTTTTCGCCCTGAGAGAAGGAAGACGCGCAGCCGGTCAAGTCTATCCACGCCTCGTCCAGGCCGAAAGGCTCGATGCGGTCGGTGTACCGGTAATACAAGTCCCGGACGAAGCCGGAAAACTGGATATAGTCGTCGTAGCGCGGGGGCACGGTATATATGCCGGGGCAGGCCTTCCGCGCCTGCCAGTTCGCCATGCCCGTCTTCACGCCGCGCCTCTTCGCCGGATAGTTGGCAGTCAGCACGATGCCGTGGCGCTCCTCCGTGCGGCCGCAAACAGCCATCGGCACATCCCGCAAACGCGGGTTCCGCAGCATCTCCACCGAGGCGTAATAACAATTGCAGTCGGCGTGGGCGATGATCCTCTCCATACCTTCGTACCCGGTTCCCGTCTTCATTGAGCCGCGCACATAACGCAAGGCGGCGCGGCGTTGACAAAAAACGCAATCAAATTGCGCAATTCAGTTGCACATTCAGTATAAAAGCCGGCCGCCCGGATGTCAAGAAGTATTTTTATTTATCGCCGAATCTGCTACAATACAAACAAAAAGCGGTATGGAGCCGGTCGCGAGGAGGATGCATAATGCAGGAAAAATATGAGAAGCTGTTCTACGAATTCGTTCCCCAGGAGACCAACTGGGGCGACTGGTGCCATTCGCCCCAGGCTTATTTCCGCGGAGACAAGGATTTGCCGGGAGCGGGCATGAACGTGGGTTTTCAGGTGTTCAAAGCCCCTGTCTTTCTGGAGAAAGAACCCCACTTCCACAGGGAGGATGAATACCTGGTATTTCTCGGCGCGAAGCTGCCGGATGCGTTCTCTTCCTTCGACGCGGAAGCCCACTTCTATATGGGCAAAAGCCTTGACGCGATGGAGAAAATCGTCATCACGGAACCCACTATCATCAAACTGCCGAAAGGCTGGTGGCATAGCCCCCTCGACTTCGTACGTATCGATAAGCCGCTGCTTTTCCAGGCCGTCGTCCTTTCCGGCAAAGGCGGAATCATCAAACTCATGGAACGCAAGGACGGGGAGAAGCAGTATATCTACTCCGGGGACGAGGCGAGCATCTGCTCCATCGACCCGCAGAAACGATGCGACTATTGCGGTTATTGCTTCTCTCACCCGGAGGAGCGCAAAGAGAAGCCGTATAAACATGTGAAGTGGACGGTCGTGAACGAGGACGGNNTNNAGTCNTATTCGGATACGGGCGCGTATGACGCGTCGAAAGCGCCGATGGGGCCCGACTGCGTCGTCATGCCCGGCTACGCCTCGAAACCGTATTCGGACGCCACGAGACTGAAAGCGCCGAAACCTCCGCTTTCCCCGGAGCTGGCGAAATGCGTACTCGCCATGCCGAAAGAGGAGACCAACTGGGGCGACTGGTGTCCGTCCCCCCAGGCGTACTTCCGGGGCGAGACATACATGGAAAACGCCACTTATCACGTTGGGTGGCAGGTATTCACGGCGGCCAACGACATGGAGGACACCCACTTCCATCAGGGCGTAGAGGAATACATTTACTTCATGGGCGCCGATCCCATGAATATATTTGATTTCGACGCCGAGATCGAAGTATTCTTCGGCGACGACCCGGACCATCTCGAAAGCAGGATCATTACAAAACCGACGGTGGTGCGGATACCGCCGAATGTCTGGCACTGCCCGATACTTTTCCGGAAAATGAATAAGCCGCTTATCTTCCAGGCGGCGTTTCTGTCAGGCACATGGGGGACCATCACCCGGGCGAAGGACGAACCGAAACCCGGCGTCCCGCCCGCGGAGCCCGACAACAGGCCCTTCGCCAGGACGCATACATACAACTATATCGGCGACAACGTGCGTTATTGTAAATATAACGAACAGAAGCGCTGCAACGTCTGCGGGAAATGTTTCAGGAAACCCGAAGAATACTTGAAATGACCATTCAAAACAGTTTTTGTCTCACTATCCTGAGCAGGCATAGCCCATCTTAGCCATCAGTGTGCCGCTTTACTTCAGCCGGTTTTCCAGCTGCCGCCTGACCGTTTCCACGACCTTGACCCGGGCAAAGAGCTTATTGTCGGCTTCCACGATGGTCCAGGGCGCGTAAGTGGTGGAAGTGCGGAAGAGCATTTCATCCACGGCTTCCAGATACTGCTCCCATTTTTCGCGGTTTCGCCAATCCTCGTCGGTGATCTTCCATTGCTTAACCGGATTATTCACACGGCCTTCAAAGCGCCTTAGCTGCTCGTCCGGGTCGATGTGCAGCCAGAACTTCAGCAAAACCACGCCGCTGTCCACCAGCTGCTCCTCGAAATCGTTGATTTCCCGGAAAGCGCGTTTCCACTCCGCCCGCGTACAGAAGCCCTCGATGCGCTCTACCATCACACGGCCGTACCAACTGCGGTCAAACACCGTCAGATGCCCCGCCTTCGGCGCTTCGTTCCAGTAGCGCCACAGATAGTGGTGGGCCCGCTCGATATCGTTTGGCGCCGACGAGGGCGCAACCTTATAGCCCCTGGGATCCAGGGGGGCTACAAGGCGTTTGATCGCCCCGCCCTTGCCCGCCGCGTCCCAGCCTTCGAAGACAGCGGCGGCAGGCGCCCGCTGCAGATACATGGCGCTATGAAGGATATCCAGGCTCTTCTGCGCGTCCTTCAGCCTGTCTCTGTATTCAGTCCGGTCCATGGCTTGCCAGGATACTACCGACGCCAGGACCGAGGTGCGCACTTCGGCAGGCAGCGGTTCCGGCGCCACGGCAGGCGGCCGCTCCGGCGCTTCGGCAAGCGGCCGCTCCGGCGCTTCGCCGACCGCCCCGGCATCCTGCCCGCGTTTTGCCCTAGCTTTCTCCGCCGCCTCTTCCAAAGCCTCAACCACGGTCAGACAAACCTTCACATCGGCAAAACGGCCGTCGTCGGCCTCGACTACCGTCCATTTCGCCTGGTCATGATCGGTTTCTTCAAGTATGCGCTCAAAATGCGTTAAATATTCATCATAGTCGCGGTTCTGTTTCCAATCGGCTTTCGTCACGCGCCACGCGGTATCGGGATTTGCCTCAAGCGCTTCCAGGCGCTTTTTCTGCTCCTTGCGGGAGACATGCAGGAAAAACTTAACGATAACGACGCCNGTATCGGTCAACATCCTTTCNAAAGACAAAACGTCGCGGACCGGGTCGGATAACGGGGTTTCCTCCTCCTCNCGCCCGCGCATCAGGATGCGGTACCAGCTCCGGTCAAAAACATGGACGCGGCCGTCGGCCGGCGTGCGGCGCCAGAATCGCCACATATACGGATGCAGGCGTTCTTCCTCAGAAGGCGTTTGTATGGTGAACACCTCGAAGCCCCGGGGGTCCAGGCTACGGATCAGCGAGCCGATGCGCGAGCCTTTGCCCGCCGCGCTCCAGCCTTCAAAAAGAACGATCACCGGAACCTTTTCATCCCGGCACGCCCGCTGCGCCTCTCCCAGGCGGACGCCAAGGGCGTCGATCGTCTTTTTATACTCGTCCTTCGCGAGTTTCTTTGATACGTCTATCCTTTTTAACATACCGCTCACTCTCCGATTCTACATGTATCCAAACGCAAACGCGGAATCATCATTGGGATTCATCTATTGGATCGCTCCGCCGCGTCATCGGGGCATAATAAACGCGGCGATGGCGACGGAATGCAGGACGGACGCAATATTGACGAACAGATGGAAGACCGAATGCATATATTTTTTCCGTTTCCCCATGGCGTAGAATAAAACGCCGACGGTATACAAAATACCGCCGATCAGTATCATGATGAAAAACGCGCTTCCCAGCACCTCGATGAGACGGTTTATCCTAAATATCACCATCCATCCCATACCCAGATAGCAAATCATGGATACAGCCCTGAAGCGCCGCATATCCACGGAGTTAAGCGCGATCCCCATCACCGCCAGGCTCCAGATAGCCCCGAATACGATCCAGGCGTCCAGGGGATAAACCACGCGGAACCGATTAAGCACGATAGGGGTATATGTACCCGCGATCAGCACGAATATCGTACAATGGTCGATGACGCGAAACACCCGTTTGGGCTTTTCTACGCGCAGGCCGTGATAGATGCTGGACATGGTGAAAAGCAGCACCACGCACGAACCGTAAACGCAACCGCTTACCACGCCCCACACGTTCTGACTAAACGCCGCGACGATGGCGCAGGCGATGAGGGCGACCAACCCCAGTCCGGCGCCCACGATATGCGTAATCATATTGAACAATTCCTCACCCCGCGTATACCCTGGCAGGGTCTGTACGTTTTCCGCCAAATCAACCAGCTCCTTAAAATATCTACATTCAGTTTATCAGATATAGCCATGAATTTCTACCTTTTCAAACCCAGCGATTATACAGACCCGGTCTTGATTGATCCCGCCTGTTCGTATAAACTACATATCATATGAAATGGTTTCTCGCTTTCTACATTAATGATTTACCGGAGGGCGCCGGCTTTAGGCTCTACGGACCCGGGCACCTGTCGTTTCTGCTAATTATCGCGCTGGGCGCCGCGGCTGTCTGTCTCGCTTACAAGCGCGCAAAGCCTGAAAACCAGCCGCGCTTCTGCCGCGTCGTCGCCGGTTCATGCTTCGCCCTTGAATTAGGCAAGCAGATCCTCATGCTCGTCACGCTGCCCGCTTATCCGATTACCCAACTGCCGCTGCATCTTTGCGGCCTGGGTATTTTTGTGCAGACCGCAGACGCGTTTATCCCCCGTTTGAATAAAACCACCCGCGAGATCCTGTTCAGCTTATCCATGCCCGGCGCCGCAGCCGCCCTTATTTTTCCCGACTGGTCCGAATATCCCATCTTGAATTTTTACAGTTCACAAAGTTTCGTCATCCACGGGCTGCTGCTATGTTATCCGCTGATGCTGCTGGCCGGCCGTCAGCTACGCCCGGATTGGCGAAATCTGTGGCGCCCCGCGTTTTTTCTATCCCTCGTCTCGATTCCGATGCACTTTGTGAATAAGCGGCTCGGAACCAACTTTCTATTCATCAGCGAAAGTTCTCCGGCCAGCCCTCTTGAACTGCTGGAAACGCGAATAGGCAGCCGCGGCTACCTGTTCGGTTACGCGGCCTTAATTCTTCTTGTATGGCTGGTCATGTATGCCCCGTTCATTGTACGGGATCTGCGGAACAAAATTTTTCAGCGTGGAAACAGGTATAGCTAATACCCTTTACTATGGATAAAGAAACGGTTTTATCCCGGCGTCAACGCGTCGGGTTATTAGCTGCCGGACGCCTGTCGGGACATGAAGGCGCTTTGTGAATAATGAGTCTGCGGTCACCGGGTTATATACGCCGTTTGGCACCCGTCGTCCCAGACGACAGCCCCGCCGAAGGCTTCCACGATAAAACGCAGGGGCGCAAACATAACGCCCTCCGCGATAATCCCCGGCTGATCGACGAGCACAGCCCGGCCGTTTATGGTAGGGGAGCAGTCGCCGGCGGTTATCACGACGATCTTATCCCCTTTCGTGGCTGTGACCGCGCCTACATCGCCGTCGTACCAGACTGCGGCGCCTAATTCCTCAAGGATAGCGCGGACGGGGAAGAGCAGCCGGCCGTTTTCGTTTAGCGGAGGGGCGTCGAAATCGAGCTCTTTCCCGTCGAGGAACGCCTTGATTTCACTTTTCTGTACGGCGTCGATATCCCCGATATGGATATAATTGAAACTCGATTTATGTTCGACCCTGCGATTGAAGACATGGGATTTACCCTTAGGATTGACTTCCGTTTTGTTAATGCAATTATATTCTTCAATAGTAACCTCGTCGCCGTTCACTTCCGCTACCCAGGCGACATGGGTGCCTTTCCACGCTATGCTGCCGACGGCTGGATTGTCGTCCACCGGGATGCCCAAACGCTTCGCGGCCGCGCCCCAGTTCGAAGCGTTGCCCCATTTTACGTCGCCGTAAAAATTATCAAAATCAGCAATACCGTTGCGGCTAACGATGCACCAGGCGACAAAGGACGTGCACCACCGGGCTTTGAACCGCCATTGATCGATTGTGCTGATCGAACTGTTTTTATACGGATAATCATCGCCGGTCGCGTACGCCGCCGCCGTCNGCGGCAGCAAGGTTATCACAAGAATTGCCGACAAAAGCAAAATAGCTGTTTTTTTAGAAATACCACGCATCTCTATTTTCCTCCGGCCCCATCATACCATAATACCTATCAACCGGCAACGCGCGGACCCCGGTGAAAACCGACAGGTCGGTGAAAACCGCGCCCGGGTAATGCAGTTCGGGCATTGAAAAAATTGTATTATATTAGCGTTTCTGCTATACTGAACGAGGAAAATTTACAATTAAGGAGTTTGATAATATGTACAATTCCCGTAACAAATCAATCGCGATATTACTGCTTTTCTCGCTGATATTCGCTATCGCGCCGGTCGCCCTCGCCGACGACGCCGACAACCGGGCGCCGTCCCTCATCCCTGTCAGAAGTTTCTTTGAGGAAGCNGGCGGAAACGTTTACTGGGACGATGAAAACCGAAGCATCACGGCGGATTTCGAAACCGTTACCTATACGCTCTTTGCCGACAGTCTGGTCGCGCGGAGGGACGACGTCGCCATATCTATGCAATACGGCATTGTGATCGAGCAGGGCCAGGCCTTTATCGCTGAAATCGACTTGATGGGGCTCTTATATGGCCTGGAGTCGGACTCGGGTTACTTGGGCCTTACGATCAGCGCGGTCAGGCAATCCGCCGCTCAGCTCATGGAAATGTTATCCATCTCCGGCATGACTATCGCGATGGTGGACGCGGAGAACGGGTTCACCTGGACGGAAGGCTTCGGCTTCGCCGATACGGATGTGCCCGTCGACGAATACACGCTGTTCGGCCTGGGCTCCATATCAAAATCCTTTACGGCGGTGGCGGTCATGCAGCTGGCGGAAGCCGGGGTCATCGATCTGGATGAACCGGTTGTCACTTATCTGCCTGATTTTCGCGTGCCTGCCGACCTGATTACCGGCGACGGCGATTACCGCAACATCACCCCGCGTATGCTCTTATCCCACGCTTCCGGCATGCAGTCGGACTGGATACCCGGTTTCATGACGACGGGGGGATACTACCCCGCGTACATGGACGATTTTCTCGATCTTATCACGGCTTTACCTTTGGGAACTCCCGAAGGGGCGGCTTTCAGTTACTCCAACGCGGGTTATACCGTGCTGGGCGTCCTGGTGGCTGCCATGACCGGGGATGACGGATACTTCGACGGATACGCGGGTTACGCCCGGGATCATATCTTAACGCCTTTGGGCATGGATTCCACGACCTTCTTGTTAGAAGAGCAGCATCTGCCTTACCTCGCGAAGCCTTACATAGACGCCGCGACGCAGGATGAATTCATTTATATGAACACCCTGTCCGCCGGCGGCTTATACTCCAACGCCCACGACATGGCNCGNTTTATGCACGCGATACTCAACAACGGCGCNTACGAGGACGAAGGGAGCCGCGTCTTATCTCCAAACTCCGTGAAGCAGATGATGACGCTGCAGGATTTCCATTTCCAGGAAGCCCCTGATATCATGGGCGATATGCGCCTGGGAATGGGATTCTATCAGACCACGGGGCTGGACGGCTTCGCCTATATGGGCCACGGGGGCAATCTCATCCATTACCACTCGTTCATGGCCTTCGACCCGGACAGCGGCCTGGGCGTGCTGGCGTCTGTAAACAGTATCAGCGGCATAGCCGCCCCGAAGGCTATGGCCTCTTCGATCCTGCAAAGCGCAGTCATGGAGAAGACCGGAAGCCTGAATCTGCCCGCCTCCGACGCCTCTGTGGAGCCCATCGCGCTTGCCGGCGGAGAACTGAATAAACACGAAGGTTTTTATACCTTCGCCGGCGCCGACGATCTGCTCCGTATAGCGGTCCTGGAAGACGGTTTGTTATATATGCTCAACATGCCGGGCGTCCCCATGCCTCTGGCGCTGATACCGTTATCCGACGGAAGCTTCGTGAACCCGGATTTAGGCGTCCGGTTTTGGTTTGAGGAATTCCACGGCGACACGCTCTTATATCTGGGAGAATTCAAGTCCATCCTGGCGGGGCGAAACTCGACCCGGAAATACTGATACCCGATGAAAGTTTTTCACGATGGGTGGGAACGTACTATCCGGTCCTTCCGGAAGGGCAAGTTAGCGGATTGAGCCACGCTGTCGTCGATTTTGACGAAAACGGCTTCGCGTACATGAAGGCATATTCTCTGCACGGGCAGGCGCCGTATTCNCCCCTCATCGCCATCGACGGCGATATCTACGCGGGCGGCGTCGAGTTTACCGCCGGGGACGACGGTTCAGCCTGGCTTCANGTTCAAGGCCTGGGGATGCAAAGGGTTGATTGATAAGCGATGAATTCTGATCGATTCGGCGCGCTGATGTATCCACCCGACTCTCCGNGTAGTATAATCAAAGAAAAAAGGAGGCAGATANACATGATGATTCGGACAGCATGCACAATCAGGCGCGGCCCCTTCGACGACCCGGATCCCGCTAAAAGAGGTCTCATCGAGGTAAGGGAACTGCCGGGCAGGGAGCTCACGCCGGAAGCGATCCGGATAAAGGTCGCTTACAACGCGATCTGCGGCTCCGAAGCCCACGGATTCCAGGCCGGCTGGACTTCTTCCATGCCGCCCAGCACAGAGCCCCGGGGCATGGGTCACGAGGTATCGGGCGTCGTCGTCGAAGTCGGCGAGAAAGCTAAACACAGAGGTCTGAAGGTCGGTGACAGGGTAGGCGCGAACTTCGTACATTTCTGCGGGGATTGTTATTATTGCCTCAACGGGATGCAGAATTATTGTGAAAACATGATGGAGTATTCCGCCCCCGGATGCGCGGAATATGTCACCTGGCACGAACAGCAGTTTTATAAGCTCCCCGACAGCATAAGCCTGAAAGAAGGCTGCCTGCTGGAGCCAACCGGCATCGGTGTCCGCATGACGGACAAACTGAATATGAAAGTCGGCGAAAATACGATCGTTTGCGGCGGCGGCCCCATCGGGCTGATCGCGCTGCANCTGCTGAACCTTTACGGCGCCTCCAACCTGACTTTGATCGAGCCCATAGCCGCCCGTAGAGAACTGGCTAAAACCTTCGGCGCCGTCCACGTAATCGATCCGTTTAACGAAGACGTGGAAGCCCGCTGCCTGGAGATCACCGGCGGCAGAGGATTCGAGAAGGTCCTGGACGCGTCCGGCGCGAAGGCCATGATGCCGACCCTTTTGAAAATCGCCTGCCGGGGCGCGACCGTTATATACGGCGCCATGTACCCCGCCGACTATGAGTTGCCCTTGAATCTGGCGACTTATTTATACAGAAACGAACTGACCATCAGCGGCGTTTACATCGCCCCTTATGTATTTCCCCGCACAGTCAATATTATGCCAAGACTGAACCTGAAGCCTTTTATCGAATGTATCTTCCCCCTCGACCAGGCCCATGAAGCCATGGTGACGCAGCTCACCGGCAAATATCCCAAGGTATTAATCAACTGCAACGCGGACGTCGCGGATCTGTAGAACCGCGAAATCATGCCCGGGACGATCAATGGCAGCATAGTACGTCCATTCATTATCCGGATAGCCAAGTGAGAAAAGACAGTGCCGGACGGTTTCCCGTCCCGCACTGTCTTTATCATCGATCTTAAACGCCTTATCTATCTATCGCTTTTTCCTGCGGTTCATCAGCAGGATCCCGTTCGCCGCCGCGAAAGAGAAGAGAAGGTACGCTCCGCTCAATCCAACGATCAAGTCGGCTGTAGTGCCGGTCTTCGGCAGATTCCCCAGAGGAGTCTCCTCATCGACGATCTCATAGTTCCCTTGATTCGCCGGGGCCGCGGCCGGATTTGCGGTCATCGGGACTTGCGCGTCAGGGATTTCTGAAGAGGCGGACGGCGCCGCCGAGGCGCCCGGAGCGGCTGATTGGCTTCCCGAGCCGCCGGCAGGCTGGTTCTGCCCGCCTGTGCCGTTGTTGTTGTTATTATTCTGGTCATCGTCTTCTTCAGGCTGCGGCTTTTTTTCTGTGTCGCCCAACGCCAGGATGCGCCCTTCCAGTTTCGCGTGTTCTTCCGTGATCGTTCCGCTCAGGTGAGATACGATGTACCTCTCAAAAACCGTGTCTAAGGAGTCGATTTCCGCTATGGTCGTCAGCTCCGCGATTGCCGTGTAGCCGTCGCCGCCGTTGGCCATAAAGTCGTTGGTGGCCAGCCTGATGATCGTCGCGTCGTCCGTCAAGTCGAGTTCTATCCCATTCACGGCGATGGACAGGACCTTCAGTCCGGCCGGTTTCGCCGGGTCATAGACCACGCTCATGCCGGATATCTGCGGGAATCTGCCGTCCGGGCTGGGTGCGAACTGCAAGCCGTTTTCCATGATCGCTTTCAAGGCGGCGGGGGTGGCTTCCTTGACAACCAGTACATTACCGAAGGGAAGGATACTGTTCAAGTCGCCCCTCGTGATATCGCCGATTTGGATATCGGCGCGCAGTCCGCCTCCGTTTGTCACGGTTATGTCGGCGTCGCCCAAGACGCGCATGGCGTCGGCGACCAGATTACCCAGGGGCTGCTCGCTGTTTCGCACGCCTCGCGTAGCCGCGTCGCCTCTCGCGCTGCTCAGGAACACTTCGGATTTCGCGACGATTTCGCTATATTTTTCCAAGACCCGCACTTTCATCTCTTCGGCAAGCGCCTTGACTCCCGCGTCTCCGTTGACGTCCGCGGCGTCCGCTTTAGTGATGATCGACGCGGTTTTTTCTATGACTTTCCCCGTGGCGTCGACAGTGACAGATATGACGCCAAGATTCTCCATATACTGGCCCGCGCCGGCAATCAAGACGCCGTCAACGGTTACGTTGCCCAGCAGATGGTCGTGCCCTTCGATAACCACGTCGGGCTTGACGTCCAGCGCGGAGATTAAGCCGAGAATATCTTCATGGCTCACATGTGCCAGGGCGACGATGACGTCGGCGCCTTCGTCCCGCAGCTGTCCGATCGTGTACGCCGCATTTTGTTTGTATTCGCCAAAGGTCAGCGTGCTGACGTTTACCGGATCGGTGACTACCGGCGTGGCCTGCGTCGTTAAACCGAAGAAACCAACTTTAACGCCATCAACCTCTATGATCTTTGTCGCAGGGAGGAAACTGTCGCCGGTCGCTGTGATGATCGTGTTGGCGGAAATGTAGTCCAGTCCGCCCATTGAGGCGATACCCGCCAGCTCAAGCAGCCTGTCGCTGCCGTAGTTGTAATCGTGGTTACCCGGGGTCGCCACGTCATAGCCTGCCGCCGTCATCAGCTCTATCGCGTTCAGACCGTTATTCATATTGACGATGGGCAGCCCGTGAATCGTATCGCCGGCGTCCGCGAGTATCGCGTTTCCGATATTATTTTTAATGGCCGCGATTTTATCGATCCCAATCATACCCGCATTGTTGCCGTCCACCTGATAGAAACGTCCGTGGATATCGTTTGTATGGAGGATGTTGACAGTGGTTTCAGCCGGCTTCTGAACCCAGGTTTTGGTTACGGTGTACGTATCATACGGCGTTTCCAGATATTCGTCGCTGAGGTCGTAGTAGGCGAAGTTGACTTCGTCGCCGTCCACCGTGACGAGAATGAAGCCCGGGGTCTTGTTCTGGAGATATTTCGCGTTTGACAGGGGCAGGTTCCCGTTCATATACTCCGCGCTGCCCACCAGGCCGTTCACCAGAAACGGATAGTAGATATTGTCTTTGACATAGAGGTTACCCGCGTTGTTGAACAACTCATAGTACTTCAGGCCGCTGCCCGTGGTGGTGGTGAAGTATACGGTACCCTTGGGGTTGACCGCGGCGTCCGCGCCGTCGCCCCCCATGATCAGCGTCACATTGGGTTCGCCGCTCGCCCCCGTCTTGTCCGGCGCGCCGTCAAGCATGGGGTAGCTCCGGGCGTAGACGTGGTCGTGACCTGCCAGGACGAAGTCGACGCCGTATTTGTCCATCAGTTTCTCGAAGCCGGCTTCCACATAGTACTGGATATCCCGGTCGGCGATGTGGTCCGCCACGCTTGCCGTGGATTTGTGGTGCTGGACAAAAAGCCAGTCGAACTGTCCCGCATAGGTTTGGGTTGCCTCTCCCAACGTCGCGTCAAACCGGGCGACTACCGCCGCCGCCGCTTCCGCGCTTGTGGGGTAGGAAGAGGTGTTCAGCACAACGAAGAGGGCGTTGTTGTAAGTATAGTAGTAATTGCCTCTGGCTTCAGCTTCCGCTTGTGGAGCCGATGGATTGCCGTAGGACGGCCCCGTCAGCGTTTCGAAGGACAGCTCGTTGGGCAGATTATAGTGATAGGCGAAGCCGTCGTGGCGGTCGTGGTTACCCACCGCCGGGGAGAAGGGGAGGCCGCGCAGCTCCGCCGGGCCGAAGAAGTTGGCGTATTCCGCTTCATTGGTAGTCAGGGAGGCGTCCACCTGGTCGCCCACACCGGCGATGAAATCCACGCCTTTGCCGGCGATGACGCTTAGCGTATCCTGCCAGCCTTGCTTGGTCGTCCCCACTGCACCGTCCGGTCTGTAGCTGCTGGTGGAGTCCTGGTTGCCGGTGGTGAGCTGGGGATCGCCCACCACGGCGAAGGTAAAGACGTTGTCCGCGCCGGTCTTAAATTCGTAGACTATGCTGAAGTTGACGCCGTCGTTGGATACGCGGTATACGTATGCTGTATCCGGCTCAAGGCCCGAGACGCCCGCTTTGTGCCAGCTCTTACCATCGGTAGCGTCGCCCCTGGTCCCGTTTACCGTGACAGCTCCAGCAGCCGGGAATTCGCCGCCGGTCATGGCGGACTTCTTCGCTACCTGCACAGTAGAGACGTTAGTTTCGGCGTCGCGGTCACTGTACCAGTTGAAATTCATCGCAGCTGCGTCCGTGCCCGGCGTCAGCGTCAGGGCTTCCGCCTCGAAGGGGACGGTTTCATTGGTCTTGATTATGGTATATTCGTCGATGACCGCCATGGTGTCCGTACGGTAAGTTTTAAAGGTCACGCTGTTATCCGTAACGTCAACCGTGGTGAACTGGGGCGCTTTGATCTGGATACCTATGTTGGTGTACCAGGGCTTACCGTTGATGTTGTTCGGCCCTGATTTACGCTCGGTATACATATTCGCGGTATCGCTCATCCAGGCCGGCGCCGCCGGTGCGTTGACCGGGAAGTCATAGTATTTAAGGCCGCTGGCGGTTGTAAGGGAGATATACAATGTCCCTTCCGGGTTGGTTACAGTATTCGCGTTATAATCAACGCTTTCTACTTTTTGGTTGTCTTTGATGAACCAGCTTCTAGAGTATACATGATCGTGGCCTGCCAGTACGAAGTCCACCCGGTATTGGTCCATCAGCTCGTTGAACAAGGGCGCCCATACCAATACATCGGCGTCGGTCTGATGAGAGGCCGGTGAGGCTGTAGTTTTATGATGCTGTACGATCAGCCATTGGTAGCCCGGATTGGCGGCGGTAGCCGCTTGTAATGTTGCGTCCATGATCTCGATGTACGGCGCGGCGGCTTCGGCGTTAGCCGGATAAGGCGCGGTATTTAACACCACAAAGAGCGCGTTGTTGTATGCGTACCAATAATTACCGTAAGCGTCCGTTTTACTGCCGTAATCTGTTTCATTGGAAACATTGAAATGCCAGCCGAAGTTGGGCGCGGTCCCCTCATGGTTGCCCACTGCAGGCGCCACCGGCAGGCTGCGCAGTTGCTCCGGAGCGAAGTAATTCGTGTACTGGTCTTCGTTCGCGGCGGTATCCACCTGGTCTCCGGTTCCCGCTATGAAAGCCGCGTCGGCGGCGTATTGGCTGATTTTATTCATGGTGTCGATCCAGCCCTCGCGGGTTGTCTGCACCGGATCTGGCCATATGCTGTCGCTGTCCTGCATGCCGGTGGTTAACTGGGGATCGCCCACGGCGACGAAACGGAATGAGCCTTCCGGGCCAGTTTTAAATTCATAGATCTCGCTGTAAATATTCTTATCGTTGGATACGCGGTAGACATAGATTGTATCGTTGTCCAAGCCGGTGACGAATACCTTATGCCAACTCTTACCGGGCGCCGCGTCGCCGACAGTACCCTCGGCGAGGATGGCGTCGGCAGCCGGGAATTCGCCGCCGGTCATGGCGGACTTCTTCGCCACCTGCACAGCGGAGGCGTTAGTTTCGGCGTCGCGGTCACTGTACCAGTTGAAATTCATCGCTGTTGCGTCGGTTCCAGGCTGCAGAGTCAATGCTTCGGCGGCGAAAGTTATTTCGGTCGCCGACTCTTCCCATGCCCCGTCTTCCAGGCTACGTGGAATAAGACAAGGGTCGTTTAAATTTGAACTTCTGAAGTCTACCTGCTGGAAATCGAGTCGATTGTTGTCGGTATCCTGGTACTTAATCCCCGTATCTTTATTCAGGCGCACAAAGCCCTTTTGTTTGGACTGCGCCTCGCTGTCGTTCGCGGGAATGCGGTCTGTCTCGTAACCGTCGACCGAAGGAGCGGTATTATCGTTGCCCGATACACCGTACATATCAACATAGCCGTCAATCTGTCCCGTTCCGTCGCCGTCAAATGGATTCATTAAGTCGCTCGGAAGCTGCTCTTGATTGGATGTAAGGACAAATTTCACGCCTTTGTTATAACCCTGAATACCGTCGGACCAGACAAAATCCTGATCAAACTGCTTGTCTCTGAGATCAAGGCGTCCGACTTCTGCACCGGCTCCACCCGGGAGAGAGCCTGTCGCGCCCAGGTTGACAAGGAAAGAATGATGAGCCGGTATCTCGCCGACAAGGTTCAGCTTGATCCAGTCAGGCGTGACATAAGACGCGCCGGAAGGGGCCATGCTCTTGTAATGGAGCGCGTATGTATCAGTCAGATTAACCTCAAAGTCATTCGGATTATGTATCTCTACGAAACTGTGCGTGCCGGAGGAAGCGCTGTCCGTGCCGATGTAAATAAAGCCAATGATAAGCTTCGCGCTCTCCCAATCTCCCGTTTGCCCTATTGGCTGCTCTTCCGCCGCAAGCGGCATAATCCCCGCGGACAGGGATGATACCATCATTAGGGTGAGCAGCAAGGAAATAACTCTTCTTCTCATTTTTTTCTGCATTATTCCATTCTCCTTTTCTCTGTACCGAGTCGTTTTCCCGACATAAAGAATAATTCACACAACAATTATTAGTTTTTCTATGTAAAATCCACTTGTGTAATACGGTAAAAGTTAAGTACGATTTATGTAAAATTGTCCCGTACATGAACTATCCAGGCCGTTATCTTGAGTAATTCCGTAACCAGATGCTACACATTATCAATTGCTATAATAATGTCCTGTTTTCTGAAGAGTGGATACATGATATAATTCAAAATGACAGATGGACAGGACGATCATTCATGTGGATATGGACGCTTTCTACGCGGCGGTGGAGGCTCGGGACGACCCGGGCCTCCGTGGCAAGCCGCTGATTATCGGCGCCCTGCCCAACGAGAGGGGCGTCGTATCTACATGCAGCTACGAAGCGCGGAAATTCGGCGTACACTCAGCCATGAGCATAAAAGACGCCTATCGGCTCTGCCCCGACGGCGTCTACATGCACCCGAATCCGCGTAAGTACAGAGAAGTTTCCGATCAGATACACGAAATATGGGGAAATTTTACCGACCGGGTGGAATACATCTCCCTTGACGAAGGCTTTCTGGATCTCACCGGCGGGGCGTCGCTTTTCTGCGGCGCAAAAGAAGCAGGTAAAATGATCAAGAAGCGGACAAAAGCAGAAACGGGGCTGA
>JGI24704J35079_10000569_pt1 | contig 16882 bp, 5 predicted proteins | sample TergutNt197P3_FD_35079 | JGI IMG/M metagenome (IMG submission 35079)
TATTTTCCGGATTACCAGAGCATTGTTGCTGATTTTTTTGCAGTAAGACTAAGAGTGGGTTTTGCACGTTGAGAAAGGGGCCTGTTTTTCAGCGGGCCCTATTTTGGTTGGTGAGGAGGGGTTCTGGTTGTTTGTAACATTCGAATTCTCTTTTGTTGCTACCGGCTGCCAGGATTGACCGTCGCTGCTTACGCCGGCTAGATATTGTGTGCCCTCTTTGACGATCCTGAGATAAATCTCATCACCATAGGTATCCTCAAGCTGCCCATTTTCGGTGCATACACCCCCTGATTCTGTTATGAACTGGATAATATTAGGATTTCCCGCAACTTTGTATTCGGTGTGATGTCTTCGGAGGAGCGCCAGATAATTATCGTTGTCAAGATAGACAATAAGTCCCGCTGCGCGGTAGCTCGTTGTTGGCTTGAATGTCAGCTTTGTCTGGAATTCATAGTCTCCCGCCCGGGGAATATCCATGAGAAATATATTCTCAGCAGTGTTTGAAGTCTGCCAAAGATCGCCTGTTCCGCCTTGAGTTGTCATCATTGTCTCGCTGTTCACCACATATTTTCCAGGCTGATCGTATTTGACTTCCCATTTCGGTGCGGGGTTGTTTCTGGTGATTTTAATTGCCGCGCCGCCATGCAATTTCATCGGCAGAGTGATAACGTCATGCCTGGTTATTGTTTTCGTTTCCACGACAACATCGCTCAATGTTGCACCGTCTCGATATATAGATACGTCATACGTTCCGTCTCCCAGGAATGACATCGGGAGATTGACTGTTCTGGCAGCATCGCATATAGCACCCACATACCAGTTCTCGCCAGACCTGCGGCCCATAACAACATAATCTCCCGGAGCGCCGTCAAGAAGCCTGGATTCATCCCATGCCGCAGGAATTTCTCTGAAGAAGTCATTGGCCTGAGATATTCTGTATTCTTTCGGTTTATCGGCAAAGGTGTTAATACCACATTCAAACACAACGGCTAAGGCAACGTTATGGGTTGTCGTCAGCAGATTATTACTCAGGACCGGTGTTATAACCGGGGTATAGTCCATAGGACCTGTGAGATTTCTTGTGAAGGGCAGCACCGTGTTTTGCCAGGCTGATCTGTCAATCGTTGCGCCTAACCTCTTTTGGTTGCATTCGGCGCCGCGGACTCCTTCACGTCCTATGATATGAGGCCAGGTGCGCCTTTCACCTGATGGCACGTTTGAGCCATGAAAATTCACCATCAGCTTATATTCTGCCGCAGCTTTGACAATAGCGTCGTAAAGCTTCAGCGTGGCCTGGCTTTCATCATCGAAGAAATCAACCTTGATGCCCACAATGCCTTTTCCAATACCCACGTTGCCTTTTTGGGCCCAATCTTTAAAGGCGGCGTCACATTTTTCAGGCGTATTGAGCGCCCACCTGATATTTGCCCATACCCAAAGACCGATGTCTTTTTGCGCGGCGTAAGCAACAAGTTCGTCCATCCACTCATGATAATGAGTACTGGCAGATGCGCTTGGCTGCCAGCCGCCGTCCATCACACAGTAATCCCAGCCGATTTCAGCGGCAAAATCAACATAGCTTTCATAGGTGTCAAATTCGTTGGTGGGGTCGCCGTTCAACCAGGACCAGTCCGCAATACCGGGTTTGATCCAGGATGTGTCTTCTATGATGCCTGATTGTGGTTCACAAAGATTCTCAAACATCATGGACTCGCTGACAGTCGCGGGTGTTCCGATTACAGCCGTTCTCCATGGCGACTTGAACGGAAGCGTAATCTTAACAGGGGTTGTTTGATCTGTCGACAACCTCACTTTAAGGAGCCCGTCCGTGTCCGCGCCTCTTAGCATAGCGCCGCAGTATGTGGAATTCAGCTCCGCCTGGGCGACGGTCATCCAATGGCCGTCTGTCGTCCTGACCAAAACCGGCATGCCGATATTCGAGTGATAAAGCTCGCTGAACGTCCAGGTCTGGTATTCTTTTTCATACTTGTTCTGGTAAGGCATGGCGAAGACCTGAGAACCGGGGGGCAGCTGGAATTCAGTTAATTCGCCGGTTTCCAAAGTTGTTCCCGCGAAATAGTTTCCGCTGTCGTTCCCGTTACCGTCGATAACATACCGGAATGCTATCCCGTCGTTATAGGCTCTGAAAACGAATTGGATTTCCTTAGAATCCTTCTCAAACGTAAGGGCCAATTCCTCTGCTCTGTTAACGTATTGTGAGAATTTGCCGGAAATCATATCATAAGTTTCATCAATCGTGCTTGTCGCCACAGACTTGTACTCGAGACCCGACGTAAAGTCAGCATAACCGGTAATATCGATACCCAGGCGCGAATCAAGAATCATCGGTGTTCCCGGTGTTCCCGGTGTTCCCGGCGTTTCGTTTATCCTGGCGGAATAACTCACGATCCCGAAAGCTGCCAGATTAATAGTGAGACTGATATTCCTGCCTGGCGACTCAAGCTCCCAGCTTTGGGTGACTTCCGCGGCGAAAGTTTCCGTAACCTCCACATTAAGCTCGGCGCAGCTGGCCATTTTCTCCGGGCTTGATACGACCATCAGTACATAACGGCCTGTCACAGGTGCCGCAAAGGTTATCGATTTTTCTCCATAGGCGGCGGTCCAGCCTGATGACTCGCCGGCGTACGTCCAGGATTCTCCGTCCATACTGACGTAAATTGTGCAGGCTGTAATGTTGCCGTTGGGGCTCGTCTCCGGTCGGGTCTGATATCTTATCCCTCTGATTTCCTGAACGGAATGGAGATCCGCTTGCAGCCAGTGCCCGGGAATGACGCCGTTTTTGTTATAGGGGTCGCCGGCGTTGACGTGAGCATTCAGCTCATGTTTATCCGCTTTCCATGGCGTGTGCCAGAATGTCAGGGGATCCCCGTCGATGGCATTGTTCCACCCGTCCGGCTCCAACACCGTTTCTTCGGCGCAGGCATGAACGGTCATCAGATTCTGCGGATACGTAACACTGAATGCTGTCGCCATTGGCGCCCATTTCGCGGTAAAAATCGTATCGGATAAGACAGGAACAACAGCCTCCGCATCATACCTGTTATCGGCATTATCTGCCCAGCCATCAAAGGCATAACCAACTTTGTTTATATCGGGTATACCGGGCATGGTTATGCTCGCAGGCGCCTGGTCCAGGATATTGCTGCTGTTGGCTCTGACTGTCCCGGATTGCTGCAGGTCATGCATCGGATTGCCTTCGTCATCACAGAAACCGGCTATGACTGCGCGCTGATACAACCCATAGTAAGTCGTCTGATCAGCGCTTACTATATAGGACATGGCCGGATCGGCGTCCCTGGCCGTGGAAAAGCTCCAGCCTGCCTCCACCCAAACGGCGCCGGAAGAATCTGTAAGGGTTCCCTGCTCTAAAGTCTGGATATCCTCTATCGCGGAGCCATTGTTATAGAGTGTTGTCTGCTCTTTGGGAAGATCACGGGATCGATTCGGTTCGCTGATATCTCCGTCATAGTCTACAAAGGTTACTATCAGCTCTTTTTTATAGATGGCAAACAGTTCTTCGTCTTTGGCAATCTCGAAGGGCTCCATGGCCTGATGTCCGTCCGGATCCGTGTTCCAACCAACAAACTGCCAGCCGCTTCCTTCTTTGACGCCTTTCAGATCCATATTCACTAAAGTGCCGCTTTTAATGACCGTGTCTTCGGTCATGGTGCCGTTGTCGCCCTCTTTAGCACCGCCGTTGGTACCATAGTTGTACCTGATGGTATGGACTTGGGCAAAATCTTTGGAGACTTCGACATTGAACTCAGCGCAGCTGGCCATGGACGCCGGGTCGGAAACAACCATCAGCACATAACGACCTGTCACCGGCTCGGTAAAGGTCAGGGTTTTTTCTCCCGCAACGGGCCATCCCGATACCGAACCGGCTTCCGTCCAGGATTCTCCGTCCATGCTGACATAAACCGTGCAGGCTGTAATGTTACCGTTTGTGCTCATCGCCGGTCGGGGAAGATATCGAATCCCTCTGACCTCCTGGACGGAGTTGAGATCCACTTGCAGCCAGTGACCGTTGATAACGCCGTTTTTGTTGTAGGGGGCGCCGGTGTTGCTGTGGGCCATGGTCGCATGTCTGTCCGCTTTCCAAGGCGTATGCCAGAACGTCTGGGGGTTCCCGTCGATGGCGTTGGTCATCCCATCTTGCTCCAACTCCGTTTCTTCGGCGCAGGCATCGACAGTCATCAGGGTTTGAGGGTACGTCACCGCCACAGTGGTGATTTTGATCGCCGCACCACCGTATTGTCTCATCGGCAGGGATATGGCGTCGTCCTTCGTTATCAACAGGGCATCCACGACAACATTATCATCCGTCGCGCCTTCCGCCAAGCTGTCCCGACATACAAAAGCGTTAAACGAACCTTCCCCCAGAAACGACAGGGGAAGATCTACGGTTCTTGCCTCATCTGTCACAGCGCCCACATACCAGTCGTCTCCTGATCGTCTTGCCATCACAGCGTATTCACCCGGCACGCCGTCAAGAATCCTGGATTCATCCCATGTTGAGGGCAGGTTCTTGAAGAAATCAGAATATTCGCTGTCTCTGTACACCGAAGGTTCATCTGCCAAATTCTCAAAGCCCGCTTCAAAGAGCACGACCAACGCCATATTGTGGGCAGAGGTGACACGGCCATTTTCCCCCGCACGGGTATCTCTCGTCCATGACGCTTTAACAAACGGCGAATAGTACATCGGTCCGGTTGCGTTTCGCGCAAACGGAAGTATTGTGTTTTGCTGCGCCGAGTTCCCTATGCCATGTTTTTCGCCTTCACTATTTTCGAGAATATACCATTCCGCGCCGTGAACTGCGTCAAAGCTCAGAACATGAGGGTAGGTGCGTCTTTCGCCGGAGGAAACATGGGCGTTGCTGAAACTGACCATAAGTTCGTACTTAGCGGCAAGTTCAACAATCCAATCACAATGGGCTAAGCTTCCACGCTGTTTGCCTTTATCAGGTTTCATACGCGCTTGTCTTTCGTACCAGACAAAGTCAACCTTGATCCCTGCTATTCCGCGGCTTTTTATTGACTCTAAAACCGCTTCACATTTTTGCGGATTATCCAGGTTATTCACATGGAGCCATACCCAGATCCCAATGTCTTTGCTTTTAGCATACTCAATAACACGACCTGTCCAGGGACGATAATTAATCACGCCATCTCCTGATATCCCCCAGTTCCACCCGGAATCCATGGTATAATATGGCCAGCCCATTTCGTGAGCTAAATCAATATACTCCTTATGCACGTCTTCTTTATCTTGATTGCAGAAAGCGTTCTGTTTATAGTTCGCCAGCCAGGACCATGAGGTAAAACCGGGCTTAACCCAGGAAGTATCGGCTATCTGACACGGTTCACACAAGTTCTCAAAAATCATTGTCTCGGCGATTTCTGCCGGAGTCCCTATAACAGCCGCTCTCCAGGGTGACGTAAAAGGCAACGTAATTCTAACCGAATAATCTGAATCTTCCTGATATTCCGAATCATCCTGATATTCCGAATCATCCCGATATTCCGAATCATCTGAATCATCCAAATCCTTCTCATAATACAAATCATCTTGAGCGTCGGTCAACGCGACCTGCAATAAGCCGCTTTTGTATGACTGCAACTTCACACCGCAATAAGTCGAATTCAATTCTCCTTGCGCGATATTCATCCAGTTGCCTTCGGCTGTTTTGACCAGAACCGGCATGCCGACACTGCTCTTACCCTTTGAATTCAGTGAGGTCAACCGCCCGAAAGTATAATCCTGGTAATTCAAATTGTAGTTGCCGACATAGGGCATCGCCCACACGCCGGAGCCAGGGGTAAGCTGGAACTCAGTTTTTTCACCGGTAGCCGAAGCGGTTCCCCCGGAATAGCTGCCGCTGCCGTCGATAACGTATCGGAACGCCATTCCGTCATCATAGGCCCTGAAAACGATCTGGATTTCCTTAGAATCTTTCTCAAACGTCAGGATCACTTCTTCGGCTTTGTTCACGTATTGTGAGAATTTGCCGGAAACCATATCATAGGTTTCGTCAATCGTGTTTGTCTTCGTCTTGTCGGGCTTGTACACAAGACCCGAGGTGAAATCAGCGTATTCGATAACATCGAACCCCAGAGCTGAGTCGAGAATCATCGGCTCACTGTTCCGGGTCTCTCCGTTCAGCCGGCTTACAGCGTAAGTCACCGTTCCGGATTCTGTCAGATGAATCGCGACGCTTATTGTCTTGTTTGGCGACTCGAGCACTTTCAGCTCTCTGCTGTAAATAGCAAACACCTCTTCATTATGATTGGGCATAATGAAGGAATCCAACGCGGTTATGGCATCTTTGTCCCTATTCCAACCGACAAACCTCCAACCGGCTTTCTCGGCCGGGACTTCGGCCGGGTTCAAATCCACCGTCACACCGCCCTTCACCGCGTCCGTTGTTTTGCCGGAGGTGCCACTACCGGCGTTGTATTTAAGGATATACGGCATTGGGCTCCAAGCGGTATACGGAATGACCGTCCCGTCAACAGTGAAGTCCTGCCAAATCAGAACCTGGTTCGTGTTTTTGGAAAAACCTTTGGAAAAGAAGCCTATTTTGGTTGGGAACTCGGTGCTCCGATTGTTGGTCACACACTCATTCTCTCTGGTCATCACCGTGTCCCAGGATTGACCGTCAGCGCTGACAAAGCCGTTATAGACTTCGCCAACCTTTTGGATTCTGAGATAGATCTCTTCACCATATTTATCGTCTATCCATCCGTCTTCTCTGCAAAGGCCACCCAATTCTGTTACGACCTGGATGCGGCTGCCGCCATAAGAGGCAAGATGTCTTCGGATCAGGGCCAAATAATTATCTTCATCAAAATAGACGATGAGCCCCGCGGCCTCGGTGGTGTCGATTACCGGTTTGTACGTCAGTTTTGTCTGGAATTCATAATTCTCCACAGTAGGAATATCCGTGAGAAATATATTGTTGACGTTGTTTGTCTTTTTGCCCCAAAGGTCGCCGCTGTCGCCCCGGATTGAAATCATGGCGTCACCGTTTATCGTGTATTGCTCCGGCTGCTCTTTTATGATTTCCCACTGGGAACCTTTGGTTGAGATCCATACCCCGGTAAATGTCATATCGGCCCAGAGTTCGACGTCATCATCGGCGCCATACTTTGTCCCGGCGCTGTCCATCCAGCCGTCAAAAGCATAACCTGCTTTGTTGATATCAGGGATGCCGGGCAAGGTCATAAACGCAGGCTCTTTCTCCTCTTGGATGTTGCTGCTGTTGGCACACGCCGTCCCGGTCAACCGGGCGTACAGTGCCGGGCCCTCATCGCCGGTGGGCTCTCCTTCGTAAGCCAGGCATTCAGCTGTAACCCCGCGCGTATACAACCCGTAATAAGTCGTTTGGTCGGCGCTTACCGTAAAAGCGCCGGCCGGCGCGGCGTTTGCCTTTGGTGAGAGGCTCCAGCCCGCGGCTGTCCAATCGCCCGACGAATCGGTCAGGGGCCCTTGGGCATAAGGTTCCAGATCCTCAATGGCGGCGTCTTTGTTGAAAAGGGTCGTCCGCTCTGAAGGCAAATCGCGGGACCGGCTTGGCCCGTCCATGTCTCCGTCATAATCCACGAAGGTTACGGTCAGCTCTTTTTTATAGAGGGCAAACAGTTCTTCATGGTGATTGGGCATAATGAGGTATTTCATGCCTGTTTTCGCGTAATAATCCCTGTGCCAGCCAATTGGCTCCCAGCCTGTTTTCTCGGCTGTGATAAGTGCGGGATCAAGATCGATCACCGTGCCGCCGGCTTTTTCTACTGTCTGACTGGCGGAGGCGCCGCCGTTTTCTGTGGGGTTGAATGTGAGGGTATAGGGCGCTTGACCCCAGGCACCATAGGGGATGACCGTCCCTTCAACAGTAAAGTCCTGCCAGATAAGCTTCTGATCTGTAGCCGGTGCGAATCCTTTTGAAAGGAAGCCGATTTTTGTTTTTGGCTCGGGATCGTTGGCAGTGTGGCCGCCGGTTACAGGCGCGTTTGTTATCATCTCCGGTCCTGCCGGTTTTGCCACGAGTACCCATTCCTGACCGTCGTGACTGACATAGCCTCTGTACGCCCCGCCATTCTTTGTGATCTTGAGATAGATCTCTTCATGAAACGTGTCAGGAATCTCCAACAGGCGCTCCGGTTCACATCTCCCTCCTAACTCCGTTATGAACTGGATGACTTCACCATAGCTGGGATGCTGCCTGCGGAGAAGGGCCAGATAATTGTCCGCGTCCAGCATGACAGCGAGTCCCGCGGCCTGATGACCGCTTGATGGTATGAACGTCAACCTCGTCTGAACTTCATAATCTTCCCAAGGGATATCCGTGAGAAATATATTGTCCAGATTGTTTGAAGATGAGCCTGTCCCCCATAGATCGCCTTTCTCGCCCCGGATCGTCAGCATAGTATCGCTGTTCAGTGTTACTGTGTCTATGTCGGGATTGGCGCCGTAACTGCGGATTTCCCATTGCGATCCTGTTACCCGAATCCATTGGGCGGTAAGCATCAAATCGGCGGATATGGGAATTTCCTCGCCTGCCCCATATGATACGCCGGCTGCGTTATCTTGCCAACCGTCAAAGGCATAGCCGTATTTGGTTATTATTCCGGACAGAACAACTGTTGGATCCTTGTATTGCGTGATATTTGAGCTGTTGACGTATTGCGTTCCCGTTCCGGGATCCGGCGTCTGATCACCGTCAGCTCCTTCGTAAGTTACTGTGAGGGTGCGCTGGTACAAACCATAATACGTCGGCGGCTCCATGTTAACAGTGATGGTGATTTCCTCACCAACGTCAAGACAATTGGCAGGATCGGGCGTCTCAAAAAGGCTCCAGCCTTTGGGTTCCCATCCCTCATAATTGTTTAGCCCTCCTAAGGTTATGGTGTGGTCATCATTGCTATAAAAAGACACTGTTTCTTTATAGGGTAGCGTCGTCTGTGTCGTCCCGCTGCAATCCCGGAACGTTACTTCTATATCTTTCTTATAGATAGCGTACACTCTCTCATTGGATGTAATCCGGAAAGCCTCTTCCTGTTCATGGGCTCCCGGATTCCTGTTCCAGCCGACGAATTCCCAGCCCTCCCCTGCTTTTTCCCCCCGATGGGTTGTCAGATCCAGATCCGCCCAATCACCTCTGTTGACTGTCGTTTCGGTCTTTTTACCGGCGTACCCGGTTCCTTGCTCCGCGCCGCCGTTTGTTTCATAGTCGTACGTGACAGTGTATTGCACATGAGCCCAGGAATAGGGGATGATGGCGCCGTTCATGCGAAAATCTTCCCAAATCAGCTTCTTGTCTGTATTCTCGGGGAATCCTTTTGAGATGAATCCTGCTTTCGTCCCGGAGTTGTTCGTAACATTCGGGTTCTCTCTTGTTGTCGCCAGATCCGTCCAGATTAACCCGTCACTGCTAACAGAACCTGTATATGTTGTGCCGGTCTTCTTGATCTTAAGATAGATTGTTTCATCGTAGTCATCAGCAATTTGCCCGTTCTCGGTGCATTCACCGTTTGCTTCCGTTATGAACTGGATACAATTGCCGCTGCCGTTAACCTTGTAACCTGTATGATACCTTCGGAGAAGCGCCAAGTAGTTGTCTTCGCTAAGATAGACAATGAGTCCCGCCGCCAGATAATTGTTTTCCGGCTTGAAAGTCAGTTTTGTCTGGAATTCGTAGTCCTCAGTATATATATTCGTTAGGAATATATTCTCGGCGTTGTTCTTGGAATTGTAGAGATCGCCGCTTCCACCCTGAATGCTGATTCTTGTATGACTATCCAGTGTGTATTTCTCCGGCTGTTCTTCTTCCACTCGCCATTGCGATGAATAGGGCACAACTCTGAACGTATCGTTAATCGTGTTTTTGACAGTGAAATCCTCCCAAATCAGATAATGCTCTGTGTCTGATGGGAATCCTTTTGATAAGAATCCTACTTTTGTTTCAGGACTGTTTGTAACGCTCGGATTTGTTCTTGTTGTCAGCAAATCTGTCCAGGACAGCCCGTCGCTGCTTACAGAACCTGTGTACGTTGTGCCTTCCTTTTTTATCTTGAGATAGATTGTTTCAGCATAAATATCGGCAATCTGCCCATTTTCGGTACAAATCTTGTCTTCTTCCGATATGAACTGAATACAATTGCCGCTGCCGTTAACCTTGTAACCGGTATGATATCTTCGGAGAAGCGCCAAATAGTCATCTTCGCCAAGATAGACAATCAGTCCCGCCGCCTGATAATTATTTTCCGGCCTAAAAGTCAGCTTTGTCTGGAATTCGTAATCCTCCTCATAGACATCGGTAAGAAATATATTCTCCGCCGTGTTTGTGGTGTTGTAGAGATCACCGCTTCCGCCCTGAATGCTGATTCTTGTATCGCTCTCCAATGTGTATTTCTGCGGATTGTCTTTCTCAATTCTCCATTGGGGCCCCACTTTCAAGGCTTCTGCCGCTACAGCTTCTGGCGTGTAACATAATACACTGAGGAACACGGCATAGGCCAAAAGAAACACAAAACAGACCCTTGTTTTCTTCGATGATTTTAAGAACATAATTGATCTCCCCCATCTCTTTTTTATGAGTTCGCGGTTTAGTTCAATAGATATAGCTTATCACGGTTTTCCTTAACGGGTCTTTAACGCAACCTTAACAGCTTCTTAACTCTTCAAGGGATTCGTTGGTAATTTATGGGGGCGGTTTGTCTCTTGCAAATCACGTTCAGATGGTATACGATTTGTACACGAACCTAGGCGCCCCTGAAAAATCGACTCTTGCGCAGCACACAGAATGCCCGCGGTTCGCTTATAAATATTCAGGAGAACGTTATGCACTACGACTGTCTAATCGTAGACGACGAAGAACTGTCCTCCCAATGTGTAAGCAAATACTTTAACGCCTCTAAGGTGCATACTGCCTGGGCGGCGAACGCGGAGGACTGTATGCTTTTCGTTCAGAAGCATACTGTCGGCTTGATCCTCTTGGATATCAACCTGGGAACCTCCTCTGGTTTCGATCTTTGCCGACAGCTGCGGGAAACCGTCTCTGTCCCCATTCTGTTCCTTAGCGCCCGTCAAAGTGATGAGGATATGTTGTTGGCTCTTTCCATCGGCGGCGACGATTATATCCGCAAACCCTATTCCCTGCCCGTCCTTCTGGCCAAAGTCCAAGCCGTGCTGAGACGGTATTGTCCGGTAGCCGCGGTTCCGGCGGGTCCCGGCGGTCTGTCCATAAACCGGGATCGCCATCTGGTGATTCTGGATGGCAGAAAGATAGACCTCACATTGATGGAGTTCAAACTTCTCTGTTATCTGGAACAGCATCAGGGACAGGTTATCGGCAAAGAGGACTTGCTGCAAAAGGTCTGGGAGGATCCCTTTGCCGGGGACAACACGTTGACTGTCCATATCCGACGCCTTCGTGAAAAGCTTGAGGAAGACCCCAACAACCCAAAGCTCATTAGAACGGTGCGCGGCTGCGGCTATGTATTTGATAGAGATTGGTTATTCGAGATGGATTGACTGAGGGGACTAACATATGAAGACAATACCCTCGCCCCGGCGCGGCTTATTCTCGCCCCGGCCCAAGGAAACATATCTAAGGATATGCTGTTATGGCGCCGGGCTCATTATGCTGCTGGCATTGGGGATTGTAGGCTTTTTATTCTTGCCGGGGACAACAGCTGTTCTTTTGATCACAGCAGGAATTATCGTTTTCCTGCTTGTCATTCTCTACGCGGAGATTCTCCGTCCCATAAAACATATACGCCAATTTGCCCGTCGGGCCGCCGCGGGGAACACGGACATCCTGCTAGAATCGTCTGAACACGCCTCTTTTGGCGCCTTCGCTGAAAGTTTTGATCTCATTCAGGACGGCGTTCGCCAGCTCTTGGAAAAAGAACAGACTGCCAATCAGCAAAAACGGGAAATGATCGCCGCCCTGAGCCATGACATCCGAAATCCGGCAACTTCTATACAAGTGGCGGCGGAACTTATGGGCATGACCGAAGACAGCAGCAAACGCGAGAAAATGCGGGCCATCCGACAGAAAGCTGAACAGATTCATGTGCTGGTGTCGGATCTGTTCACCTCAACATTGGATGAAGCGGATTCCCTCAGCGTCAACCCAATTTCTTTTCCGGGCAGCCGGCTGGCCGGCATAATCAGCCAGGCGGATTACCTGGGACGGGCACGGCAAAGCAACATCCCCGATTGTGTGCTGCGGGTGGATCCGGCGCGGCTCGCTCAGGTTATCGACAACATCATATCCAATTCCTACAAGTATGCCGGCAGCGCCGCCTCCCTTGATATTTCCGCCGAAACCGCCGGATCCACCCTCATGCTCGTATTCCGGGATGACGGACCGGGGGTCGCCCCGGAAGAGCTGCCTCTTCTGTGCAAAAGATATTATCGCGGCAGAACCGCGGATACCGTAAGCGGCTTCGGCTTGGGCCTGTATATTTCCCACACGCTGGTGGAACTCATGGGAGGCCGGTTGGAATGCGCTAACGCGCTACCGGGGTTCCTGGTCAGGATATGGCTGCCGTTGAAAAAAGCCCGCCATAATTGAGCGGGCTTTGGACGATCCCAGGCGCCAACCTGTTCCTTGAAAATCCTGCGTTCATGGGCGTCTGCTCTCAAGCCGATTCTTCCTTACCCAACCGTCCTACCTCCGGCAGCGTCACCAGCCGCGGCCGCGTCCGCTGCAACACCGCCTCCCGGGTGACCACACACTTGGTCACATCGTCCCGTGACGGCAAATCATACATAACGTCAAGCATGATTTCCTCTAAAATCGCCCGCAGACCGCGCGCCCCTGTGTTCCGATGAATGGCTTCATCGGCGATGGCTTTCAAAGCGCCTTCCTCAAATTCCAGATTGACGCCGTCCATTTCCAAGAGTTTTTCATATTGTTTGACGAGGGCGTTTTTGGGCTCAACAAGGATGCGCACCAAGGCGCTGTTATCCAACGCGTCCAGGGGCACAATCACCGGCAGCCGGCCGACAAATTCCGGAATCAGCCCAAACTTAAGCAGATCCACCGGCAGAATCATCCGCAGCACTTCGCCAATACTGGTTTCGTTCTTCTTCTGAATCTGGGCGCCGAATCCCATAACCTTATGGCCGGTGCGGTTCTGAATAATTTTTTCAATACCGTCAAAAGCGCCGCCCACAATGAACAGAACATTGGTGGTATCCAGTTGAATAAACTCCTGATGGGGATGCTTACGGCCTCCCTGGGGCGGCACACTGGCCACTGTCCCCTCCAGAATTTTCAACAAGGCTTGCTGTACGCCTTCGCCGGAAACGTCCCGTGTGATGGACGGATTCTCTGATTTGCGCGCGATTTTATCAATCTCATCAATATAGATAATACCCCGCTCAGCGCGTTCAACATCATAATCGGCCGCCTGAATCAGTTTGAGCAGGATGTTTTCCACATCTTCGCCTACATAACCGGCCTCTGTTAGAGACGTCGCGTCGGCGATGGCAAAAGGCACATTCAGAACTTTGGCCAACGTGGACGCCAGCAGGGTTTTGCCCGAACCTGTGGGCCCCAGCAAGACAATATTGGATTTTTGCAGTTCCACGTCGTCCACTTTCATACCGGAGCCAATTCTCTTGTAGTGATTGTATACGGCTACCGACAAGGCTTTTTTGGCGTCTTCCTGGCCCACAACATACTGATCGAGGATTTCATGGATCTGCCGCGGTTTGGGCACATCCAGGAATTCCGCAGTGGTGCTGTCGTTGATTTCCTCTTCAATGATTTCGTTGCACAACTCTATGCATTCATCGCAGATATAGACGCCGGGACCCGCGACGAGCTTTTTGACTTCATCCTGATTTTTCCCACAAAAGGAACATTTCAATTGGGTCTTATCATCCTGATATTTTGGCATCTTGTCACCTCTCGGAGTTTTTTATATCTGGGATACTTATATTCGGGTGTTCAGTGTTCGGTGCTCGGTGTTCAGTGTTCGGTATCCATTATTTAGCGTCTTGTTGTTCTGTCTCTTGTTGTTCTGCCTCCGGTTGTTCTGCCTCCGGTTGTTCTGCCTCCGGTTGTTCTGTCTCCGGTTGTTCTGCCTCCGGTTGATCATCCGGTTGTTCTGCCTCTGGCTGTTCAAGATTCGGCAGATTCTTTTTGACAAGGAATTCTTTCACGCGATCCCGGGTCATCGACTTTTTCATACCACGCAAATCTCCCCGGTCCTGAAGCCTCTGCATCAGTTCTTCCACAGAACACTTGTAGATTTCGGCAAAAGTCTTCAATTCCGCTTTGAAAGCTTCCTCGGAACACTCAATGCTTTCCGCCTGAGCAATAGCATCCATGACGAGATCAGTCTTCACGGCTTCCACAGCCGAAGTTTTGATCTCATCGTTGAATTTTTCCATGTCCATTCCAAAGTATTGACAATATAGCTCCAGAGTAATACCCTGTTTTTCCATATTCTCCTTCATATCATCTCTCATCATTTGATACCGATCGGTAATCATCGTTTCCGGTATGTCTACTTCGGCGTTGGCGACAGCCATCTTAACAACTTCCCCACGGCTTTCCTGGTTGAACTTAGCCAGAGCGCTCTGTGTCATAGTGGTTTTGATATCGGACCGCAGTTCTTCCAAAGTATCGAATTCGCTGATATCTTTGGCAAATTCATCATCAAGAGCTACCAATTCCTTGCGTTTGATACTGTTCACTTTCACATTAAAAATCACCGGCTGACCGCGCAACGTTTCTTCGTGGTATTCCTCGGGAAAAGTCACTTGCACTTCAACGTCATCGCCTGTTTTCGCGCCGATAAGCTGCTCCTCAAAGCCGGGGATGAACGAGCCCGAACCCAATTGCAGGCTGTGGTCCTCACCGGAACCACCGTCGAAAGCAATCCCATCTTTGTACCCAAAAAAATCGATATTGACAATATCATGATTCTCAGCCGGGTCTTCCGGTTCAAGAACAATGATCCTGGCATGGGCTTCCTGCCGTTTCTTCAGCTCTTCCTCAATCTGCTCCTCCGTAACGACCGGAGCTTCTTGGTTAACAGGCAAATCCAGATATTGACCAAGCTGCACCGCGGGCGGAAGCTGAATTTTCGCCGTAAAAACGAATTCTTCCCCCAGCTCAACAATGTCCACTTCCGGAGGCGCTATCGGATCCAAATCCGCTTCGTTGAGTGTCTCATAATAGGCCGGCCCGATTAGTGGCTGAGCGGCTTCATCCAAAATATATTCTTTGCCTAAATGCCTTTCAAGAATATGACGAGGAGCCTTTCCCTTGCGGAAGCCAGGGATATTGACCTGCTTACCCAGTTTTTTGAGCGTCGACTGAATGGATTTCTCGTACTTGTCTTTGTCGACTGAAATCTCCAAGGTAGCTGTTTTCTCCGCCATTTCTAATTTGAACCCCATTGTGACCTCCTCAGTGTAGTCATACTCATTATGAGATATGTTATTCATTTGAATCCTTGGTTTCATCATTCTCCTGATCATATCAAAACATGGGACAACAATCAAGTCATCTCTGTCAATGAACATGCCGTCTAATTTCTTCAATTTTCCGCAAATAGAGGTTTCGCTCAATAGGAATTCTTGACTTTTCGGAAGATTCCTTCTATACTGGTCATAGTTAGACTCAATAATCACAAGTCCTTTTGAACACCATAGGTTCAGGTACATGTGGTTTTTGAAACAGTCAAGCGGAAGTGGCTCAGTGGTAGAGCATTGGCTTCCCAAGCCGAGGGTCGCGGGTTCGAATCCCGTCTTCCGCTCCATAATTGTCCTAAAGTCCGTTTGAGCTCAGACGGGTTTTTTCTTTTCCTGTAAACATAGAAAGATCTCCTCATTGGATATTATATCCATATATCTTCGGATGGCAACCCTGACGGTCATTTTTTATATGGTCAGTTGATCCTGTCAGTAGACTCATCAATCAATAAACGTTGCTGTTCAGACCGCCGGGGGGGCTGCTCGGGGAGAGAACGGAGTGGGACAGACGCTTACTGTCCTGCAAGTGCCAATACGCAAGTAGGGGTGCGGAGTATCCAAAAGCCCGCGGATTTTTTTGAGCTTCTCTAAGGCTTCGTCTGGCTAAAGACAGATTGGATACTCCGCCCCCCTACTTGCGTATTGGCCCTCGATGAAATGAGGTCTTATAGGTTCTTTGTGTGCCCCCGAATTTGGTTTCTCCAGGGAGAATTCTCAAGGTCATAACTTGTTTTTGTTTGCGTTTGAATTCCTAAGCAGAGGTTCGCTTCGGTTGTTATCCGATGGGAGCCTATCCGCTCAGAGACTAACTATATCGATGATTTGACAAGTGATACTTCTTCAGACGAGTTACAGAGCTGACCCCAGCCGGAGGGGCAGTGGACAATGGACAATGGACAGTGGACAATGGACAATGAGGAACACGAGATGGTAGGATGGACAACAGACAATGGTGAAGGCTATCCTCTCATAAATAAGGGACTTCATGATATGAAGCCATTGTGTCATCGGCTAAATTCTCACATTGTCCATTGTCCATTGCCCATTGCCCCCCTCCGGCTGGGGTCAGCTCTGTAACTCGTCCGACACCGACAACCATAGCAGCCATTTTTTACAGGGTGCATATTTTAAAAGTGCAGGAAGCGACAAAAAAATAAATAGAAATATCCACTGCGGGGTTCTCCCGCAACCAAATGGTGAATGGAGATGGATATTATGTGGGCTCGTAACAGTCCCGAGGTAGGGTTTGGTGAGCGGGAGAATCCAAAAGCCCGCGAACTTTTTTCACCTTGTAAGGTTGCGTCAGGCAGAGAGGCGCTTGGATTCTCCCGCTCACCAAACCCTACCTCGTGCCTCATTGAAC
>JGI24704J35079_10000574_pt1 | contig 16849 bp, 15 predicted proteins | sample TergutNt197P3_FD_35079 | JGI IMG/M metagenome (IMG submission 35079)
TACGTTCATGAACATCCGGAAAGTTTGACCTTGCTTCATTCAATATCAACCTTTGCTTATCCCAGAGCAATCAACACAGCTCCCGACCTGCCCAGAACTATTGTACAAAACAACCGTAATGCCCTATTGAATCGTGTTTCCGGAGTAAACGGTCTTAAAACAGGGTACATACAAGAAGCAGGGTTCAATATAGCCCTGAGTGCCCATCGCGGAGAGATAAAGCTAATCGCCATACTCCTCGGCGCTTCTAACGAAGAAGAAAGAGACAGGGACAGCGAAGCGCTTCTTAACTGGGGTTTTGAGAATTTTAAAATATTGCATCCTGTTGCAGACCTTTTACCAACAGTAAGGATATGGAGCGGCAAGGAGAAATATGCCGCTCTTAGAATTACGGAAGATCTTCGCTTTACCGTTTCTTCCCGAAGAGCAGGCATAATCCTGATAGAAACTGAACTTACACCTTATTTAACAGCGCCGCTTGCCGAAGGCACACAGTGCGGCGAACTCATAATCAGCGATGAAATTGGCGAACTCCGCCGTATACCGCTTGTGTTGGAAAAAGAAGCAGCCAAAGGAAATTTTTTCCAGGTGTTTATCGACTCAATACGATTATTCTTTCAAAGACATTTTGGCAAGAAATGAAACAAGTTCTTCATTGCTCAACAGAGTTTTGGAACAAGCTCAATCATTCTGAATTAATTTAAGCACAGGTATTATTGGTTTTGTTAACTCAATCACTATGGGAAAATCAGACTTTTCCAGTCTAACCGTTTCACCGTCCATTTGAGCCAGAATGGGATGGCTTCCTGTAATTTCTATACGGACGGCATTACATAAAATTGATTCTGGTTTGCCGATATGACCGCCTGAGCTAAAAAGATTTTTTAGCATTATCTTGCGGAACAGAGGCATTTGTTTTATCGCACAGACATTGCGGTCATCGGGAAGTATCATCTTATGAGAACCATAACTCCGCTTCCCGCTTATCCCCATAGCGCATAGGAGGAGCTTTTCCTTAAAGTTGATAACTTCTGCATTTTTTTCATCGTAACCCCGTACTTCCATAAAATCGACTTTATAGATGCTGTCATAAAGAAGTGCGGCAATATCCACCCAGAGTTTATATGAATCGCCGGGAAGCTTACCTTTCATTTTATTGGTCATGTGGGTAACAAAAGCATCCAGCCCTACCGAAAGTATGTTAAATGCCAAAAGCGGTTCGCCGTTGGGCCAGGTTTTACCCGTAACTGTGGAAAGTTTAATTCCGCAGTTTGTTTTAATTCCGGTTGGATTAATGAACAGTTTAAGGGCATCTTCCATTTCCCAGGCTTCGGCGCCATCATTCCCCGTTCCCAAAGGAAGCCGGATTATAACTAGTCTGGATAAAAGTGCAGAAGGCGCCTGATACAAAGTCTGGAGAACTTCCAGACTGGTACCGTCTCCGCCGGCAGTAATAAATAAATAAAAGGGGTCTTTTTCTTCTGCCATTTCCTGCAACAAAGCCTTACTGATTTCAGCCGCATTTCCCGGTCCTGTTGTGGAAACCAAACCGTAAATACCAAGCTTTCCCTTGCTGTCTTCTGAACTTTGCTGATGATTATCCCGGGTTTTGCTGAAAACAGAAGGACATGCGTCACTGCGTAAAGGATTATTACGGGCTTTTTCCAGGGTTTTATTCAGTGCATCCCGATGCTTTTTCCATCGCTTGTTGATGGTAAAACCTCCGGCGCTGGGGTTGGCTATAATTGTCCATCGCAGTGGTTTTCCGGGCGCAACAAGGCTGTGTGCAAGGATTTCCGAGAATATAGATCCGAATTCTGCCAATTTTGTCAGGGTTTTCCCCGAAGTATTTTCCTTCAATTTCGTAATCTCAGTAGATTTAGTTTACTTCCCCCGCATTTGATTCGTCAATGGTTTATCTTAATTATGGGTATACCCTGTTGACAAAGACCGGGTTTCTGGGTAGGGTATAGTTTCTTGGCGGACATGCGCCCCTTCGGGTCGTGTGCCGCAAGGAATTGTGTTTTTTTGTCGCCATTCGGCGACTTGGCGGCATAGCTCAGTTGGTAGAGCAAACGGCTCATATCCGTTCGGTCATAGGTCCGAGTCCTATTGCCGCTAAAGTTTACTGCAGGATTAATTGAGTTTTGCACCAAGTTAATCCAATCCAATATTTCCAAAAAAAGGCCGGTGAACTGGAGTTCAGCCGGCCCGCCCTTGAGGCATGTCGGAAATATAGTGATTTGGGAGGGGAACTACAGTTCCGACATTTTATCTATCGGTACTTTATTTTTTTTCTTTAACGCTAATGAATCCCCTGGCATAAAACCCGTATATCTGTCGCCTTGACAAAAACAGGGGAGTATGGTTACCTGATAAATGATGAGGGGATTCATATTTATAAGGCTTTCGGCGGTTTTTATCGTCCTTATAGCAGGGATTATAGGAATTGGCTTAGGCATATCTATTGCAGAAACCGGGAACATTGAAAGTACCGAAAACTATATAGACCTGAATCCTGCCCTGCCTACAAGGTTATTGGACGGTACCGGTGACCTGATAACCGAATTTTCCGCCGATGAAAAACGCGAACTTATTGCTTTAAGCGAACTTCCGCGGCATCTGATTCTTGCAGTGCTGGCCCGGGAAGATCCGGATTTTTATAACCACCGGGGCTTTAGCCTGAGGGCCATTTCAAGGGCTGCGTATGGGCAGATAACCGGAAGAACCCTGGGCGGCGGTTCTACCATTACCCAGCAGGTTGCGGGAACCCTCTATACCGACCGTACAGAAAAAACCATTTCCCGTAAAGTCAAGGAATTGTGGTGGGCGCTCCAAATGGAACGGCGGTACACCAAAAACGAAATCCTTGAGATCTACCTTAATCAAATGATAATGGGGCCGGGCACTTATGGGGTTGAAGCGGCAAGTAAGTATTTCTTTAACCACAGCGCCAGGGAATTAACACTGGCCGAGTCAGCCGTACTGGTTGTTCAACTTTCCAGTCCCACCAAGTATAATCCCATTATTAACCCAAATGAGGCAATGGACCGCCAAAGGTCGGTTTTGGACAAAATGGTAGAGCTGGGCTTTGCCACCAAAGAAGAGGCCGATATTTCTTTCGAAGAATACTGGGCTTCCTACGATCCAACCCGGTTAGGACTTTCAACATATTTTGCACGCGAAGATAAAGCTCCCTGGTTCAGCGAATATATTCGCCGCGAATTGGATAAGCTGATGTACGGAGAAATGGACTATTACCGCGACGGTTACATAGTCCGTACTACACTGGATCTCCGGTTCCAGCAATTGGCGGAAGCTGAAATGGCCGAAGGCATTGCCAAGGCCAACTCAATGTATAAAAGCAGTTCAGGATACGGAACAAGCAGGGCAGAGCGGGTATATGTACCTTTGGCAAATATGCTTACGCTTGTTTTTAATATCGAAGGTGTTTTTGCTGCCACAGAAAACCAGAATGAAATTAAAGCGGCCAATAAATACGGAAGGGATCTTAACCCGACAGTAGACCTCCTTTCACTGGTTTTTGATGTTCCGGAACTAAAACCAATGACGGCAGCATCCTACCGGCGGCTTAAATCATATACGGAAGAAAGCCTTGTTGAAGGGGCGTTGATAGTATTGGAAAACAATACAGGGCAGATCAAGGTTATTATTGGCGGTTCTCAGTACAACGAAACCAACCAGCTTATCCGTGCTACTCAGGCCAAGGTAATGCCGGGCAGCGCTTTTAAGCCCCTGTACTATTCGGCTGCTATTGATTCACGAAAATTTACCATGGCCACTCTGATTTACGATGCGCCTGTTGTTTTCTACGCCGCTACCGGAGAAGCCTACGTACCGAATAATTACCAGGGTACATGGAGAGGGCCGGTACTTCTTTACGAAGCTTTGGGACTTTCTCTGAATATCCCTTCACTAAAAATTCTTGACGGAATTGGTTTCGATGCAGCCATCGACAGATCTGCAGCCTTATTGGACGTTACAGAACCTGCCGATAAAGCACGTACTTTCCCCAGGGTTTACCCTTTGGGTTTGGGCATCATAGGAGTGTCGCCGCTGTCTATGGCCAGGGCATTTGCAATTTTTGCAAATCAGGGCAGGGCAGTTACGCCTTATGCAATTAAAACCGTGGAAGACCGTGACGGAAGGATCCTCATTAATTACGAACAGGATATACGTCAGAAAGAAGATGGTACTGCGATTCAGGTAATCTCTCCGCAGAACGCATATATAATGACACGGCTTGGCGCTAAAGCTATTGAAATGGGAACCCTTGCTTTTGGTTCCGGATATGGCGCCAAACTCAACGTAAAAGACGACAAAGGTGTTACTTACCGAATCCCCGCCGGCGGTAAAACCGGAACCACCCAAAACTGGTCCGATGCGTGGACAGTTGGTTATACTCCTTACTACACAATTGCAATCTGGTTTGGTTTTGATAAAGGCGGTAATTCCCTGGGGATGAATGTTTCGGGCGCCACCCTGGCAGGTCCGATTTGGGGTAATTTAATGCAGGAATACAACCAGGGACTTCCCCGGCGTGATTTCCCGCGGCCGGGAGGTGTTGTGGATGCTACGGTTTGCAGAGCTTCAGGATTACTTCCGAATTCCGCTTGTCCGGGCGGTATCACCCTGACCTTTCTTGCAGGAACAGTCCCAGAGGACCACTGTGATCAGCACGGAGTGGGAAGAAATTATATGTCTTCGGACGACATTGGAATGCCTGTAATTCCGGAAGCATTGCGATACCTTTTTGAAGGCAGCACAATGAACTTTAGCCCGGAAGACCCGGATATTCCTTTTCACTATGATCCTATTTGGGATTAATTAAAATTATCCGGGGCTGTTCAAAAATGTCAGATTTCGGAACAAGTTTATCCGGCTTTCTTTTCAAAATGTGAAAATTCCATGGAAAAGGTAGCCCGCCCCTGGCTCACGCTGCGCAGAGCGGTCATAAAACCGAACATCTTTGCCATAGGCGCTGTAGTTTTGATCTGATCGCTTTCCCCCCTGGAATCCATACTAAGCACTTGTCCTCCCCGCTGGGTTACAAGACTAATTACATCTCCTACAAATTCTTTAGGTGCAAAAAGATCTACAGCCATTATAGGTTCAAGCAGGAATGGTTCCGCTTCTTTTGCAGCTTCATCAAAACCCATACTGGCGCATGCTTCAAAAGCAAATTCAGTCCCGGTTAACTCCGAATATTCAATACCGGTCAGCGTAACCCCAACATCAATACACTGATAGCCCAAAAGTATTCCCGAAGCCATTGCTCCTTTTATTCCCCGTTCTACCGCGTCAAATATGGGGTCAGGAATTTTACCTTTATTATTAACAGAACAAAGATAATGGTTTCCCGAACCGCGCTTAAGCGGTTCCAGTTTAAGTGTAAGTGCAGCGGCGTTTTCCTTGCCTGCAATAACACGGGAAAAACGCTCTGTCCGTTCAACGGTTTTTGCTATTGATTCACGGTAGGTAACCTGCGGATTTCCGGCTCTTGCATGGAGGCCGTAATCCTTAAGAATTTTTGTTACCAGAACATCAAGATGAAGTTCACCCATACCGGAAATAATCAACTGTCCCGTTTCTTCGTTTTCTTTGGCGGTAAAGGTGGGATCTTCCCTGGAAAGTATCTCAAGAATTTCTTTAAGCTTGTCCCCTTCCGAAAGTGTTCTGGGTTCAAGTGATACCGAGATCACCGGCTCGGGAAACTGCATGGTATCAAGCAATACCGGCCAGCCTTCACTCCCTATTGTGTCTCCGGTTTGGGCAAATTTCATTCCTATAATTACCCCGATATCTCCCGCTGACAATTGATCCATAGGTTCCGATTTGTTGGAATGCATACGGAGTATCCGGTTGGCCCTTTCACGTTTGCGTTTGCCTACATTATAGAGTACGGCGCCGTTTTTGATGGTTCCCGAATACATTCTGACATAACAAAGACTTCCGGCTTCTCTTTCGTTCTGTATTTTAAATACCAGTCCCAGCGGAATTGCCTGAGGATCACAGGGAACGCTTAAATCATCTTCTTTTTTTACATGGTGCCCAATTGCGCTTTTTACCTCATCCGGAGAAGGAAGGTAATCCACTACAGCATCAATCAAAGGCTGGACTCCCATATTTCTCCTGGAAGCCCCTGTCAGCATTGGCAGGAGCTTTCTTTCCAGTACAGCTTTTCGTATTTCTTTCTTTATCAGAGAAACAGGAATTGTTTCTTCCGCAAGAAATTTTTCCGTAATGGCATCGGAAAATGCAGAAAGAGTATCAATTAATGAGTCGCGCCACTTTTTTGCTTCTCCCAGTCTTTCATCTGCAACAGGAGAGCGTACGATGGTTTCCCCTTCGCCTCCTTCCCAGCGCAGCTCTTCCATGGTAATTAAATCAACCACTCCTTCAAAGCCGCTTTCTTTTCCTATTGGAATTTGAATGGCCGTAGTTTCGATTCCAAGTTTATGTTTAACATCAGCAAGTACCTGAAAGAAATCCGCTCCCACTCTGTCCATTTTATTTACATATCCAATACAGGGTACATGATACCGTTCTGCCTGTCGCCATACGGTTTCTGTCTGACTTTCTACTCCCTTTACGGCATCAAGTATGGTCACCGAGCCGTCCAGAACACGCAGTGAACGTTCCACTTCGGCGGTAAAGTCAACATGGCCGGGGGTATCAATTATATTTATCTGATAGGTATCCGCTTTGCTTTTTGCATCCTGTTCTTCCGGTTCACGCTTCCAGTATGCAGTGGTAGCAGCGCTCTGGATTGTAATCCCCCTTTCCTGTTCCTGTTCCATCCAGTCCATGGTTGCTTCACCGTCGTCCACTTCTCCAATACGGTGACTTTTGCCGGTATAGAACAGGATACGCTCTGTAGTAGTGGTTTTACCGGCATCAATATGAGCCATAATGCCGATGTTACGCAGAAACTTGAGCTTTCCCGGTTCGTCCATAAGGTATTGTAACAAGCAACAAAGGAGTAGTACAATGGGTATTTATGAAGACCGAACTTTCCTATGTAATGGTAACCCCGTACTCTATTTTAAAGAGCAGAACAGGCGGAGTAATTGCACGGCTCCTTTCCAGGCTTGACATTGAACTTGCCGGCGCTCAAATGATCATACCCGATGAAGCATTTGTAAATGAGTATTCCCAACTCCTGCGAAAGCAAAATGTAAAAGATAATATAACCATGCTGGCCGACTATGTGGAACAGAATTTTATTTCGGGCGGCAGGGCTCATCGCGTGTTAATCCTCCTTTTCCGGGGACATGATGCATGCCGGAAGCTTACAGATATCTGCGGCGCCCTTCATGCGGAAAACCGGGGAATTGAATCATTAACGGGCGAAACAATTCGTGACACCTATGCCGACCTTATTGTTGACTCAAACGATCCCGGTAAGGTTACGTATTTTGAACCGGCGGTACTTACCCCCCGTAACCAGAAAGAAGCGGATAAAGACCTGGAATTGATATCCCGTTTTCTTAAGGGAAAAGAAAATATTGTAGTCAACATGGAATACCCGGAAACATCCAACATAGAAAGGACCCTTGTTATTATTAAGCCGGATAACTGGAACTTTGCTTCTTCCAGGCCCGGTACTATTCTTGATATGTTTTCACGAACCGGTATGCGCATTGTAGGAATTAAGATACACGAGTTTACCCAGGAAGAAGCTTTGGAATTTTATGGTCCTGTGGAAGCAACTTTAATAGAAAAACTCGCACCGGTATTTGGAGGAAAAGCAGTAGAAATTCTGGAAAAAGAGTTTGATCTTAGTTTAAGCGAAGAAACAAAAAATCTTATAACCAACAGCCTTGGCATGGAATATGCTGAAATGCAGTTCCAAAAACTCATTGAGTTTATGTCAGGTTTGGTTCCCGGTTCCGGCGACAGCGATAAGCATGTTAAAACAATGATCCTTGTTTACGAAGGGGACAATGCCGTACAAAGAATCAGGGAAGTGCTTGGCCCTACCGACCCGCTTAAAGCGCCGGGCGGTACGGTACGCAGGGAATTCGGCAGTAATGTTATGGTAAATACAGCACATGCATCGGACTCAACGGAAAGCTTTTACCGGGAAGCGGATATTGTTAAAATCCACGAGAATACAATACGGAAGATAATTGAGGAATATTTTGAATAATGCCGGGGATGAGATTTGAACTCACACGGCCTTGCGGCCAGGGGATTTTAAGTCCCCGGTGTCTACCATTCCACCACCCCGGCATAAACATCAGTTTAAACGGCAAATCATGCTTTTTTATCATAACAAAGACATCAAAAGCGGTCAATAATTATGATGTATGATACTCATGCCCACCTGTCAGGGCTTTCGGAACGCGGTATAGACCCCCGTCAAATCCTGAACGATCTTTTTTCATCGGGTTTTGCCGGTATCATCGACATCAGCCTTGAACCGAAAGATCTCGGCAGCCGTGTAAAGGATTTTTCCATGTATAAACAGGTTCGCTTTGCCAGCGGACTCTGGCCCTGGCCGGCTTCAATTGAAAACCGGGAAATTCGGGTAGAAGAACTAAAACAGGCCGTTCTTAATGTAAAAAATTCCGAACTGTGCGCTCTTGGTGAATTCGGCCTGGATCACAACTGGAACGGAGAAGGAAAAGAAGGAACTTCGGATTTGGAAGGGGAGAGGGAATTGATGGAAATGCAAATGGTATTGGCCAGAGAACTCAATCTTCCCGTAATTATTCATTCCCGGGATGCGGCCAAAGAAACGGCAGAGGTTTTAAAAAGCTACCCGCAAGTCCGCGGTGTTGTTCATTGTTTTTCTTATGGCAGTGAAGAAGCCAAAACCTTTCTGGATATGGGATACTATATTTCTTTTGCCGGAAATCTTACCTACAAAAATGCCCTTAATATCCAGGACGCATGTAAACTTGTCCCCAATGACAGGCTGATACTGGAAACGGACTGTCCCTATCTGGCCCCTGTTCCGCATCGCGGGAAACCCTCACATCCGGGCATGGTGGAAGAAGTCTACAAAAAAGCTGCTGAACTCCGTCGTGTAAACATTAAAGAGATGTCAGAACAGATAAAGGCAAATGTAAAAACACTTTTTGATTTTTAATCCGGAGTAACCCGGGCTGGATTGCAATTCACAAAACGGCGAAGGTATATCTGTCGCGCCCCCCCTGTTTGGACTCGTAAAGCAGCTCATCCGCGCGCTGAATATATTCGTCTTTGCAATGCGTATGTTTAATTTTTCCGGTTGTGACTCCGATGGAAACGGTAACATAATCTGCCACATCGCTTTTTTCATGCGGGATATTGCAATTGCGGACATTCTCAAGCAGTTTTTCCGCAATTTTCCTTGTGCCGTCCTCGCCGGTGTTCTGCAGGACAACGACGAATTCCTCGCCGCCGTACCGTACGACAAAATCATCAACTCTTGCCAATGTGTTTTTTAGAATTTCCGCAATGGTTCTAAGGCAGGTATCACCGCTGATATGTCCGTAGTAATCGTTGTATTTTTTAAAATAGTCAATGTCAACCATCATAAGGCTCAGGGTACTGTCCGAACGGGATAATAGCTTTATAAGGTTATTAAGATTTTCATCAAGAAAACGCCTGTTATAAATACCCGTCAGCGGATCATAATAAATTTTATCAACCTCTGTTTCGAGTTGTTGAATGTTTTTTTCCATCGCTTTAATGTTGCGCAAATCATACACATAACCCATGCCGAAGTATTTCCCTTTGTTTTTTGTACGTGTCAGCACCAGCTCACAGGGAACAGGTTCGCCTGCAAGCGTTTTGTGCATCCATTCACATACCAGTTTTTCGCCGTTCAACGCCCTCAGCATAACATCAGGCAGCTTATCTGCGGTTTTACGTCCATCGGGCTGATATTCGGGCGAAAAATCCAGGAAATGATCAAGATAGTACTGTTTTTCAACACCGTACATATTAAGTATGGCTTCATTACAGTCAACCAATTGCAAATCTTCGTTATATGTAGTCAATCCGATGGGCGCCGATTGAAACATTACCCGGTTGAGTTCATTCTCATCAACTAATTCACGCTCCATCTCTGTTCGTATAAAAGCATTTGCAAACAAAAACGCTGCCGAACGCATCATCTCGATAGTGTCTTCCTCAAAATAGCGTTCATTACGCACATCTCCAAAAAGAGCGAACCCCCAAAAAGCATTATTAATGAACACCGGTATGACGGCAACTGAGATGATGCCAAAAGATTGAAGCACAGATGATTGAACATCGGGCAGCAGTTCTGACGGGCTGTTCAGGGAATTGCCGTTTGCCAGAGATGTTTCCCAATTCAATATCAACCGTGCATAAGGAATATCTGCATAAGATTCAATCAATTCTGTTTTGCCCCCCAGTTCCCTGTCCCATCGGAATACCTGCGACATATGCAAACCATCGGGCGTCATACGGTTGCGGTAGAGAACCAGCCTGTCAACATCCACCGCATCGGCAATCAGACTGATTCCCGCCGTCATCATGTCTTCAAAATTTTTCACACTCTGCGACAGAAATATAGCGGAAGCCTTGTGGAGTATATCCTTCATTTTTTCGTGACGTTTGAGCTCTTCCATTGCCAGGTCAACAGCTTTTGTTTTTTCTTCACGAATAATCGTACCGGCGCACAAACGTGCTGCGGAACGCAGCAGGCCGGTACAATCCTCGTTAAAATCCCGTTCGTTCGTATTATCATGAAAAGTGACAACTCCCCAAAATTCACGTTCAACAAAAACGGGCACTATCAGAATCGACTTGACTCCGCGCCGGCTTAAAAAGGCTGCTTCATCTTCCGTAAACTCGCTGCGCCGGAGGCTTACGCAGGTATCATTGGCTATAATGGAAATCCAGCGTTTTAAAGCCGGTGTTACAGGCAATACCTTCAGAGCAGGGTCGACAGGCGCTGTTCCTCCCAGAACTTTGTCCCAGCGGTATATTTCTCCGGCAGTATTGCTCTCGAGTCCGAATATGCGAAAAACGATGATTCGATCCAAATTTGCTGCATCTGCAATAAGCCGTAAACCATTTGACATTACATCATCAATTGCCTTCTCGGTATACGATGTAAATATTTCAAGCGATTTATTCAAAGCATTTGCATAGACCGTGCGGCGTTCATAAGCTTCTATTGTTTCTTTATCATATTCATTAGGCATATTTTTCTCTTTATTTGGCTGTTCCTGATACCGGACATCTAAAAATGAAAATAATGGGTTCACGAGTATTACCCTTTTAACCCATAAGCCACCCCTGTAAGGTGGATGACGGGCTTTGAACCCGCGACAACCAGATCCACAAAGTGAACCGGAAGCAACCAACAGTAAGCTCCTATGCTCTTTCATTATCAATATATATTGATAAAAACCACTTGTCAATAAAAAACATCATAAAAGAGTAAAAAAGATATAAAGAGATAAACAGGGTAAACAGCTAATTTTTTCTTAACTTTTTTCTTTAGTTTTGCCTAATTTTACCCGGCAAAAAAAGGTACTTTTTAGAATTAAAATAGAGTATCCCTAGTTGACTAGAGTTTCCTTTTATGCTATTTATTGTTCAATACATGACAGGAGCGGGATCATGAATAGTAAAATATTACCCCAAGTATCAGCATTTGATTCACTTCAATATTCAGTAGCATACCAAACTGAATTAAAAAATAATGAGCGAGAATATCAGCGAGCATTGCAAAGAGAACAACTAGAAAATCTGGAAGAAATAAAAAACCTATTAAAAAGTAATGAAAATAGACCTGATTATATAAACGATCTTGTCAATTTAGGATATTTATACCGTGATGGAATAACAGCATTAGCAGGATTGGATAAAATAGCAGAATTATTAATAATGAAAGTTGACTTTCTTTCTCCTGATTTACTAATGCAATTCAGGCAAAAAGATGGGAAACCATTTTCAATAAATTCTGCTAGAGAAGCCGTAAAACGAGCAAAAAATAATGAAAAAGAAACCGATTAGATATAGTTTAGATACGGTTTAGATATAATCTGGTCATTACCGAAAGAAAATCCTAGTCAATTATAAGTCCATTCAGTTGCTTTCAAAAAACAAAAAGCAACAGGGGAGGACTTATGGATAATAACAATTTATTATCAGTTACGGACGTTTCTCGTTACTTGAATGTAGCGAAAATAACAGTTAGGCGTTTAATCCATTCGGGTAAGTTAGGCTATAAGAAAATTGGAAGCCGCCACCTTGTAACACCGGATCAAGTACAGGCATACTTGCAAAGTGTAGATGTGCCGCCAGTAAATGGGGGTACAAAGTGAAAATCCCAAACGATGTATTAGCAATTCTTGAATCTGAACTTGACGGTATGAAATACGGACACGCCGGGTTAGATGTTTTTATAAGAGACGGTAAACCCAGATTTGAAGTTTCAAGAAGAAGGTCATTTTATGATAATACGGTCATAAAAGGGTTTGACCTTGACTGCCCTACAAAAACCAAAAAGGGGGTGGCAAGATGACAATAAATCAAAATTTTTCTATAGAAAACAAAAAAGGATTCAATGGGGTAATTCCGCTTATAGTTACTAAAGCACTTGAGGTTGAATCTCGTGGAATTGTCAATGGAAGGTTATCATTCCATTTTGATTTTGAAAATGGGCAATTAATAAATATTGACACTGAACGAGCTAAAAAGGGTATTTACAATGACAAGTAAACTACCGCCTTTTTCAGATTCAACAATTATTGAAAAGGAACAACAAGTTTTAGGCGCTTATATTCTGGGCGCTCCAATTGGCGAAAATATCACTGAATCTGTTTTTTGTACTACCGGACACCGGACTATTTTTCCAGTTATTAAGGAACTTAAAGAAAACGGATTAAACCTTGATCTAATGATTCTTGTCAGTGAATTAACAAAACAAAAGAAACTTGCCGCAGCAGGCGGGGCAGCTTATATTGCCGAACTTACATCTGTTTTTAGTACAGTAAACACACCCCATTATGAGATTGAAGTTTTGAAAGCATACAAAGGGCGTGCATTATGGCGAGCTGCCACACTAGCAAAAGAAAACCTGGAAGGTGGAACGGAACTGGAAACTGTAAATGCTGATTTAATAACAGCCCTGGACACAATAACAAGAACTGCAACAGGAAACAGCCCAGAATTAGGCATACTTTTTCGGGATTTAATTGGTAAAGAATTCCCAATTGAAAACTGGATTATCCATGACCTAATTACAACAGGTTTAACCGTATTAACAGGGGCCAGTAAAATCGGGAAAAGTTGGACGGCTTTGCAATTAATTACAGCCCTTGATCAAGGCGGGTATTTTTTAGGCAACCTTAAAGCGGAAAAATGCGATTGTCTTTATTGTGCGCTAGAGGATACTGAAAAGCGTATACAGAAAAGGCTAAGGAAACAGGGTATATCTGCTTTTAACGGTTCACGGCTAGAAACCAAAAGACGTACTGTTGAAAATTTACGGGCTTTTCTTAAAGCCAATGGGCAATACCGTGTTGTAGTAATTGACACTTTTCAAAAGATGATGGGTATTTCCGATCTAAACGATTATGCAAAAACTGTAAACGGCATGAGCGCACTTAAAGCCATTGCAGACGATCTAAACATTGCAATTATTGTAATTCACCATAACCGTAAAAGCTCTGATTTTGANGGCGATCACATGGAATCAGCTCTTGGATCAACGGGCATAAATGCAACCGCAGATTGTACCCTAACCATGAGACGTAAAAGAGGGGACGCACAGGCAACTATGCAGGTTTCCGGTAGAGATGTAGAGGATACATCATTTACTTTGGCATGGGATATTGACTGTTGCACATGGGCTATAACAGGAAAGGAAGCATTAAAGCCTTCTATACCAGAAGCACAACAGGCGATTCTTGATATTTTGACCAGTGAAGATCGGGAATGGGCAACAGCGGAAATAGTTGAAAAAATAGGGAAAACTAAACAGGCAGTAAATAATCTTTTAACTGATTTATTGTCAAAAAACCTTATTTCCAAGCCCTCTACCGGAAAATGGCAAGTAAAAAATGAGTACACCAGTAAACCTTCCCTAAGAGAAAGTGTACCGGTGTACTCAGATGTTACGGAACCCATACCGGAACCAGAAGAAAAACTGGATTTATTTTGATGGATTTAACGTGTGGTATGTAGATTCATTTTCTATGTAACACATTTTTTTCATAGAAATATTGTTTGTGAGAGGGGAAAGTTATAGAACTTTCTTTGAAGGGTTAAAAAAATCTATGATGCGGGACAGAGAAAATGACAGCGTTATTTTGTTTCACATACCTATAGGGTTAAAAAAGAGTCTTGTATTAGAAGCAAGGGAACGTAAATTAAGCGTTACCAAACTGATTAACCGTTTCATTATTGAATCACTACAAAGAAAGCCCATAACAACCGGGAGAGGCCATATTGACATAGATGCAATTGAAAAAACAAAAGAATACCTGAGAATGAAACACCCTGAGCCGGTACGGGCTATTGATATAGCGGAACACACCGGAAAATCACAGTCCAGGGCTGCCAGACTTCTTGACCTTCTATCCGGGGATTGCGGGGATAATGAAAATACCAATACTGATTTTTTAATATATGTCAATGATGATCAAAACCCTGCCACATACGGAATTTTCAAAGATTCTGAAAAGGGGATTTATCTATGAAAAACATTGATGAATTACTTGATCAATTATTAGAAAAAATACAAGGGAGATTGTCAGCGGCAGAATTACAATGGTTTCATAAAATTGGGGAAACCCTAAAAAAAATATATGAGTTACCAGCCGATCAAATAAATGATTATGCCTATTCCCTTGAATACCGAGAAACAATATCCGCAGATTTACGGAAACTTAATAATCTATTGAAAACAGCCCACATTGAAAACATACAAGACATTGAATCCATGTTTGATAATCTCATTACAACAGTTTATGAAAATGGGCAAGAAATAGCAGAATTAAAGAAACAGGGATTATCGAGTAAAGCCATATACAGAAAAACAGTAACGCCGCTTTTAAGAAAAACCATGAGGGATTATACCATTATGGCAAAATCCACAACTACAGACAAAATATACAGAGATACAATGCGAAAAATGGTCAATAAAATGACTATTAATTCAGAGAAAACAAACTATCACCAAGCTATGAGGGCGGCGGTAACGGAATTATCACAGCAGGGGATTAGTTATGTCCACTATGACAATAAAAAACATCCGTACACCCGAAGGCTTGATAGCTCTGTCCGTGTATCACTATCAGGCGAAATGAATCAAGTGGTACAGACTATTCAAAATAAATTAGCCTCTGAGATAGGAGCTGATTCTTTTGAGATCACAGTGGAACACGCAAGCGCCCCCGACCATGAAGGGGTACAAGGGAAAATTTTTGAAGCTGCTGAATTTGAAAAATTACAATCAGGGGAACTTGCAGTAGACATTGACGGTGAAACCCACATTTTAGAGAAAAGGGCGATAGGTCAATATAATTGCAGACACGGGGCAATACCCTTCCTTTTAGGGATTAGTGAACCTTCCTACAGCCGGGAAGAATTAGACATGGTAAACCGGACTAATAAAGAAGGCATAGAGTTTGACGGGGAAAAAATGAGCCTCTACAGTGCTACACAATGGCAACGGGCCAATGAAACAGAGCAGCGGAGGGAACGGGGAAAATTAGAGATAATCAGGCAAGTAGCAGGGAATGATCCGGCTTTTAGGCAAGATATGAGAGAATCACAGGCCAGGATTAAGGAACTGAGAACCGACTATGCAAGGCTAGGAAAAGTATTAGAACCACACGGAATCAATATGAAACATGGGCGAAAATACAACATAAATGCAAGGGGTTTTAGGTAAAAACTATGCTATTAGATATTGTTTTTTGCATTGCAAAAGTTACCATAAAACTTGACAAAGCCTAAAGGAATAAGGGTATATATGGCACAAAGTACAGAGGATAAAAAAACACCTATCGCTTTTCAGCTCCGTACACCAAAAAATGTGCGTACAACGCTTTCAAGATTATTCCGGCTGAGGTATGCAGGGACTATTGATAAAGAGACTTGCAGGGACTTGGTAGCAATTACAAGGGCAATGACAGAAATTGATCGACATCTTCACGATGTGGAATTAANCAAGCGAATTGACCAGTTAGAACAGCTTGTAAGGGGAGAGGGGAATACAATCATAAGCCAAAAAGAATTAGANAATCCCTATGCCCAGGACTTAAAAAAGCAGTTAGTTAATGAGTNCAAAATAAACAGCGAATTGAACGCCGAAATTTTGAACCTTAAAAGNCAATTAGCTGANAATCGGGCAATACCAACAGATTAGAACTCTGTAGGTGTTTCATAATTCCTTATATGGCAATGAATTATTTTTGCCTATTTTGGGAGTTAGAAGTAAATATATGAGAAAAGGGCGGTTATGGACAAGCGAAAAATAGCAAGCCTTGAAAGACAGATACGGCAAAAAACAGGCCGCAATGAATACCCGCCGCCGGTTTTTTTTATTGAAGGGAGTGAGGCAATAGGGAACTATCGGGAAAACCTTTTAAGGCAGGGGTTTTCACTGGAAGCGGTAAACCGGACACCCATATTTATTGAATAGGAGAATTAAACATGAAAAAGGAAACTATAGACAGTATGGGCTTTATTGAGAAGGTAAGGTCTATTTTCGACCAGCCGGAATGTACCTTGAAGGAATTGTTAGACCAGGTACAACAGGCAAGGTACGCACAAAAAGTCATGGAAATTACCAGAAAAGTAACTGAGGATATGCAAAACGAAAAGGCAAGGAAAAAGGGCAGTAAAT
>JGI24704J35079_10000582_pt1 | contig 16633 bp, 9 predicted proteins | sample TergutNt197P3_FD_35079 | JGI IMG/M metagenome (IMG submission 35079)
TCGGGCCAGCCGATTTTTTTAAGGGCTTCGAAGCAGGCGTTAGCCAGCAGCATGGCGTTCGGGTTGGCCAGCCCGATGTCTTCGGCCGACGAGATGAGCAGGCGACGGGCAATAAATTCGGGGTCTTCGCCGCCTTCCACCATGCGCGCCAGCCAGTAGACCGCTGCATCGGGGTCGCTGCCGCGAATGGATTTGATGAAAGCCGAGATGATGTCGTAGTGCATCTCGCCGCCTTTGTCGTATGCTGCCGGCTTTTCCTGCAAGCGGTCGACTACTTTCTGGTCGGTTATCTCAATGACGTCGTTGCCTTTCTCTGCCGCCACGACTAATTCTATTATATTCAGTAGCTTGCGTGCATCTCCGCCCGAAAAACGGAGAATCGCATCGGTCTCGCGTACATTTATTGATATACCTTTCAGCACGAAGTCCGACGTAATGGCCTTGTGGAGGAGCGTCAGCAAATCGTCCTTTTCGAGCGATTTGAGCACGTAAACCTGGCATCGGGAAAGTAGCGGACGGATCACTTCGAACGAAGGGTTTTCGGTGGTGGCGCCGATGAGGGTGACGGCGCCTGTTTCGACGGCGTTCAACAGCGAATCCTGTTGCGACTTGCTGAAACGGTGTATCTCGTCGATGAACAGGATCGGCGAAAGGGTCGATTGAAACAGCGGGTTGCTTTTGGCCTTGTCGATGACTTCCCGCACATCCTTCACGCCCGAACTGACGGCGCTGAGCGTGTAAAAAGGCGTATCGAGCTTGTGGGCGATGATCTTAGCCAGTGTCGTCTTGCCGACGCCCGGCGGCCCCCACATGATAAACGACGGGACGTGCCCTGATTCGATCATCCGGCGCAGGACGGCGTTCTCGCCGACGATATGCTTCTGACCGATGTAATCGTCGAGCGTCGTGGGGCGTAATCTCTCTGCTAACGGTTGACTCATTGTTCTAATTCTTCATTTCTCAAGTTTGAAACGCAGCCTCAGCCGGCCATCTGCAAACTCGTAATTCAACATTTTGAAATGTCCGATTTCGGATGTGTTGTCGACATGCTCGCCGATGCACGCACAGACGTCATAGTCGCCCACGCGCACAATGCGGAGGGTCTCCGAGGCATCGTCGGGCAATTTGCTCAGGTCGACGTATCGGGAGGCTTCTGCCTGAGGCATATATTCGCTCATGACGGGCAGATGACGGTCAATCACTTCGTTGACGATTCGTGCGATCTCGGCCATTTGTTCGTCGGTCGGCGCTTGTGCAAGCAGGTAGTCGCATTTTGACTTTTTCCGCTCTATGTGTGCGTTTTTTGAGCGTGAACAGCCGAACATGCGCACCATCGTCTGGTTCAGGATATGTTCGGTCGTGTGCATGGGCGGGTATTCCGCTTTGTGATGTTCGTTCAAGACAGGTGTTTCCATTACGCATATCGTTTAGTAAATATCATTCATATTCAATATCTTATCCAACATTTCCGCATAGTAAAACGGCAAGTTGAGGAGCGTGTATTTTTTGCCGCCCTGCAGTTCGACCGCGTCTTTTTGCATCGGATTATTCCAGAAGCGGATTGCAAAATCGTGTTTTGACGTTTCCATAAACGAGTGCATGGACTTGATTCTGGCATTGTGTCCCGATTTTACTTCAACAGGAACGATCTGGTTCTCCATTTGAACGACAAAATCAAGTTCGGCTTGTGAATTTCTGGCATCACGCACCCAAAAATTTCTTTGGGCTAATACAGAATCGTTGTGCGACATCATTTCCTGTCCAACAATGTGCTCGGAGATTTTTCCTTTCCAATGCTCGCTAATATCTTGTGAACCAAAAAGTCCCAGTTGATTTTTTGCAACGTAATTTACAATGCCCGTGTCGAGCCACAGCAGTTTAGGCGATTTTTTCAAATCGGGAGAAAGCGGGACATCGGTTGTGACGGTAGGGTAGCAGAGTTCCAGGAGCATTGCTTTTTCGAGCGTTCGGAATGCCTCGCCGACTTCGCGCGATTTGTAATTTGATTCTCCAAAACATTCAAATTTAATGCGTTGCCCCGCGTAACGCCAACCGTTTTTCAAAATGTGGCGTAACACGTTACGCTCATTCTTTTGGCTTGCATATTTTTCAACATCGTCGCTGTAACCGCTTAATAGCGAGTCGTAAACCTTTCGTAACGCCACGATGTCGCGTTTTTCGGCATACATCGCAACAACCTCCGGCATTCCGCCTACAAGCGCAAACTCGTTGAAAAGTTTCATTACCCGGCTATGAATTGCTTCGGGAAGCTCGACTGACAACAACTTGTCTTTGATTTGATTTTCGCCGATCGCGCCCAAAAATTCGCTAAAAGAGCAAGGTCGCATCGCTAAGTATTCCACCCTTCCGACAGGAAACGAAACTTGTATATCTATTAAAGTTTCGAGCAGGGAACCTGCTGCAACCACAAAAAGTTCGGGCAAGTCCTCGTAGAAATAGCGCAGTAAATGTACCGCTTTTCCGGAAGTCTGCACTTCGTCGATAAAAAGCAAGGTTCGACCTTGTTTCCGCTCTTTGTTTTTTAACAAATAGATGGCCGTAAGCACGTCGTCAACTGTATCATTTGATTCAAAAACGGCTTTGTCGGCAGGTTTTTCCAAATTCAAGGATAGGAAAGTATCAAACTCCTTCGCAAATTCCGCCATGATTGTTGTCTTTCCGACCTGCCTGGCACCTCTCAAAACGAGTGGTTTCCTGTGTTGGCTTTTAGCCCATTTTTGTAGCGATGATATTATTCTTCTGTAATACATAAATTTAAATACTAAAATGCGCTGCAAAAATACAACATTTTGTTATATTTCCAAACATAAATTCGGATTTTTTTGTAACATTTCCAAAGATAAAAATTGAAATTTTTGTAACATTTCCAAAGATAAAAATTGAAATTTTTGTAACATTTCCAAAGATAAAGTCAAAGATAAGGTCAATGATGACATCAATGGTATGCCTGGTTTTGTTGTCGCTCGTAGAGCGGCACGTCCCAGTAATAGTCGGTATAGGGCGGCATGACGGGCGTGTAGCGGGCGGGGTCGCGGTCGCCGATGTAGAGCGGCAGGCGCAGACCTATCAGATAGTAGATGCGGTCGCCATGTTCGCTCGTCAGTTCCTTGATGCGTTCGTTGTGGATGTCGTCGGCTGTAAGCGCGGTTGCCGGGATGTCGGCCAAGCCGGCGCGGCGACGTACGACGTTCGCGTCGGCGGCAGCGCCCTGCCGGTCGCCGCTGTTGTAGCGGAGGATGGAGCGGGTGAGGTAAAACTCCGCCAGGCGAATCATCGGGCGGTTGCTGTATTCGCCGTAGGAGTAGGGCGAGCGGAAATATTTGTCGATCCACACATGCGGATTTTTCGGGCTGAACAGGTTGCCGGGGTCGGTGCCGGGTTCATAACGCCTGTATAGTTGTGTATAGCGCAAGTCGAGGAGTGCCTGCGGCGTTTCGGCGAAGTTGCCGTTTTGTCCGTCGACCATCCACCCGATGTTTTTGAGTGCGGAATAGGCCATCGTATATTGGGACTGGTTGGCGGCGCTGTTGTACCAGTTTTTGCCGAAGATACCCGGTATCTTGTCGACCCGACCGGTCGTGACCGCCGTGGTGAACGCTATTTCCCATATCACTTCGCGGGCGTCGGCGGCGCCGATGCGGTTGAAGGCTGCGATGGGGTCTTCGGTGAGGTCGTACCGGTCGCTGGCNAGGATATAATCACATTCGGATCGGGCTTTCTCGTGTTGTCCGGTCANGAAATACACCCTGCACAGCATGGCTGAGGCGGCAANCCGGTTGGCGCGTGCTTTGGGCTGCACTTCTGACGCGACGTAGCTTTCGGGCAACAACTGTTTTGCCTTTTCAAAATCGTCCTGTATCAGTCGCCACACTTCGGCAACCGTGCCTAACGGTGGATTCTTAAAATCACTTACCGTATTGACNTAGNCTGTTCGCACGACAAAATGACGGCTGTCATTGCTGCCNCCCGTATCGAACGGCGGNGCATAGATCCGTGCAAGATACCAGTAGGCTACCGCACGCATGAAATACAGTTCGCCCCGAAGCCGCCGTACAAATTCGCGGTCATCGTCCAGCATGCCCTCAAAGGGGTCCGTCGCGTTTGCTTCGGCATCTTCGAGCAATTGCAGGGCGGTGTTGTTGTTTGTGATGATGTAGTACAGGTATTTGAAACACCAGTCGACCTCCTTGTCGGTAGGCGCCGTTCGATAGACGCGGTTATAGAACTGGTCGCAATAAGTGGTGCCTAAGTTCATCGATTCGGGCAACTTTTGCACTACGTCCGATTGTCCGAGATGCAGCAGGCACAGCGTGCCCAGCGGGTTCTCCCAGTCCTGGCAGCACAGCTGACGGTATCCCTCGCGAACTGCCAGTTCCAGTTCGGCGGGGGTCTGCCACGGGTACTGGACAGGTCGTTCCAACTCGAAATAGTTGTCGCACGACCCTAAAAAAATGATGAAAGCAAACAGGATGTACCTATCTTTTATATAGCTGAAAAATTTTTCCATACATATATTAATTTTTCGTATTAAAATTTGGCGTTAAGTCCAAGCGAGTAGATGCTTGATTGCGGCAGATTGCTGAAAAAGACAACGCTGCTGATCGAATTGCGACCGATTTCCACTTCCGGATCGTATCCCGAAAATTTGGTGAAGGTGAGCAGGTTGCTGCCACTGAAGTAGATGCGAATCGCTTTCATGCGTGAAACGCGGCAGATTTTCTCCGGCAGATTGTAGCCCACCTGAACATTTTTCAGGCGCAGGTAATCGCCTTTTTCCAACCAAAGCGAACTGGGGGTTCGCTCGCTGCCATAGTTGTAGGCATCGACCGACGGGATGCCTGCCTCGTCATAAAAATAGGTGCTTGCGATCGTCGCCATGGCATATTTCGATGGGTCGCCGGGGCGCATCCAACTGTCGGTGAGCAAATCGCGCGAGAGCGTCCACAACCCTTCGCTGGGCGTCATCATGTTTTGCCGCAGCCGGTTGTAGATGTAATGACCGGCGGCATAATTCCATACCATGTTCAGATCGAAACCCTTGTACGACAGGCTCGTGTTGAACCCGCCCACTATCTTCGGTATGGACGACTTCCCATTGAGAATCATGCGGTTATTGGCGTAGTTAGCCGTCGTGGCGGGAATGATATTTCCCGTATGGCGCGTGGAGCCGTCGGCCAGCGTTTCTATTTCATAAATCATCGGGATACCTTTCTGCTGGTCGACGCCTGCAAATTCCGACATGTACCAGTTGCCCAGCGGCAGTCCTTTTTTGATGATCACCCGCACTTCGTTGTCGCTGGCGGCATCGCTTTCGGGGGTGAACCCGGCGCCCGAAGCATCCGATTCGGGGTCGAGCGCCAGCACCTTGTTGCGGTTCGTCGAGAAATTACCGCCGATGCTCCAGCGAAGATTTTTCTGTTCGACGACAACCGCATCCACATTGACCTCCCATCCGTGATTTTCCATGTCGCCCACGTTCCGCCAGATGGCATTGCCATAAGTTCCCGTGATACCTGCCGAGTAGGGAAGCGATACTTTCAGCAGCATGTCCTCAATTTTTTGCCGGTACCAGGCGACCGAGCCGTTGATGCGGTTCTTCAGCAGTCCGAAGTCGAAACCGACGTCCATCGTGCTTGTCGTTTCCCATTTGATGTCGCGGTTCCCGATATTGACAAGCTGTGTACTGTTGCTTCCCTGCAAGGTGCTGCTGCCCGCGACGATGTCCCAGATGTCGTCGGTGATGCCCGTGGGGATGTTGGTGTTGCCGGTCTGCCCGTAGCTGCCTCTCAGCTTCAGGAAGTTGACCGTTTCGATATTGAAAAACGATTCTTCGGAGACGATCCATCCCAGCGAGCCTGAGAGAAACGATGCCCAGCGGTTTTCCCTGATAAACTTGGAAATGCCGTCGCGGCGCATGCTGACGCCGGCATAATATTTGTTGCCGTAATTGTAATTGGCCCTTCCGAAGATGCCCATCAGGTAGGATTCGCCGCCCAGCCGACTGCTGCCCGACAGGGAGCCGGGCGTTCCTATCTCGTGAAAAATGCCGTACAGGTCGTTGGCTATCAGGCGCGTGGACTGGACGCTGCCCCGTGTGCCCTCGATGCCGGCTACCAAGTTGACGTTGTGGCGGTCGTTGAAGGCGCGGTCGTAATTGAAATAGGCGTTATAGTTTGTCGTGATCGACTGAATCTTGTTTTCTTCGGCCTGCGTCCCCGTCTCGCGCACATTCTTGCTGATCCACGATTCGCCTTTGCTGTTGACGTAATTCACGCCCAGTTCGCCGTGCAGCAACAGTCCGNNNACCGGCAGGCGCAGGTCGGCGGTAAGCCCCGTAATCAGGTTCAGCGATTGCAGGTTGCTCTCCGAGTTGCGCGGGTCGATGCCTGCCAGCGCATTGACGTACGACTGCGAGTTCCAGTATCCGTTGATGCCGTTGGGGTCGTACACCTTCATCCACGGCAGCGAGTGCGAGTTGGCCTGCGCCCAGCCGCCGGCGCCGCGCGTGCCGTCGCTCGACTTGATGCGGTTGTTGTCAGTATATGATGCCAGCATCTTGTAGCCCAGCGTCAGCGCGCTCAACGCCTGATAACCGACGTTCATATTGGCCGACAGCGTCTGCATGTCGTTGAATTTCAAATTGCCGTTGTCCTTGCGGTAGTTCAGCGACAGGTAGGAGTTGGCTTTTTCGGAGCCGGCGCTTGCCGACAGCCGTGCATCGAAAAAGTCGCCCGTCCGGCTGATCTGGTTCACCCAGTTGGTGTTGGTGTTCAGCGCTTCCTCCCTTGTCATGGGCGACTGGTAGTTGTAGAGGCGCGCAAGACTTTCGACGGTCGGGTCGTACAGGCCGGGCAGGCGGGCGTTCGACTTGGCAAAATCCATGATCGCGACATATTCCCTGCCGCTGGCGATGCCGATGTCGGTCTTCGTCCAGTTGCTGACGCCGGTACGGATGTCGACGTCAAAACTGTTCTCGCCCTGTTTTCCTTTTTTGGTGGTGACCACGATGACACCATTCGAGCCACGTGAACCGTAGATGGACGTCGCCGCCGCATCTTTCAGCACCTGTATGGATTCGATGTCCGACGGATTTATCATCGACAGGATGTTCTGGCGTGTCTCGCCGTTGAAACTGACGTCGAGCGTACCGCTTGTCACGGGGATGCCGTCCACGATCCACAGCGGGTCGGTACCCGACGAGATGGAGTTGACGCCCCGCACCTTCACTTGGACGGGCGCTCCGGGAACGCCCGACGAGGTCACCGATACGCCCGAAGCCATCCCCTGCAGGGCTGCGTCGATCGATACGGGATTAGTTCGCAGCAGGTCGCTGGCTTTCAGCGTGGATATCGAACCGAGCACGTCGCGTTTTTTCATCGTTCCGTAGCCGACGACGACTATCTCCTCGATTTCGCTGACGACTTCGGTCATCAGCATGTCAACAACAGTCTGATTGCCAACAGTTACCTCGCGCGTAGCATAGCCGATGAAAGAGAATACCAGCACGGCGTCGGCGTCGGGCGCGGTCAGTTGATATCGACCGTCGGCGCCGGTAGCCATGCCTGTGGTGGTTCCTTTGATCATGACGGATACGCCGGGCAGGGTTCCCTCCCTGTCAGTAACCGTGCCGGTAACCGGTCGCGACTGACCGTTGGCGGTGAAATGGACGAACAGGGTGCTTATAAAGACAAATATAAAAATGAATGTATAATTGAATGTATAATTGAATGTATTATTGCATGTATAATTATATGTATATCGCATATCGTTGAATGGTAAAAAAAATGGTCACTCCTGTTTTTGGGCGGTCAACTCGATGGTTATCCCGTTGTTCATGAACAATCTTAACGCAATCGTTTTGGTTGCCGGGTCAACCCTTCCGGTCAGTTCGTCGAAAGAAGCGCCGGTGACGCCGTCAATCTTCAGGTTGTTCTCGTTGCTCAACTCAAATGCTGAAGAAACAATGATTTTTTCGCCGGTAATGACGGCATGTCCCATCATTGCAGTTTCGGCAACGACGGTCAGTTTCGCCCTGTCCATGTAATAATCGTCCGTCTCTTCAACCTGGATGCGCTCCAAACGAATGATCACGTCCGACAATGCTTCATCAATCAGGGCGATAGCCCATTTCAGCGAGCCCGAACCAATGTAGACGCCTGCAATGTCCTTGACAAAATCCACCGAACTAACGGTTATCGCAATGTTTTCGCTCACTACGGTTTTCATTCTGTTGGTGGCGTAAACGGTTGTTGTTCCGGGGCTTAACGCGTTCAGTTTCGCTTGGACGCCATACCGGTTATCTAACGTGACTATCTTCTGGTCGAGCGAGAACCAATAGACGTCTTCGGTGGCATTCGGCGGCGTAATCGTTGCCGACAGGTCTATCGTTTTGCCTGCATCGATCGTGAAGGTTGTCGGCGAAATGATGATACCCGTCAAGGTAACCTCGTCGGTCTTGCTGCATCCCGGCATGTAAAGGAGCAAGAAAAGGAGCAAGAAAAGGAGCGCCCCCCAACGACCGAGTGTGAATAATTTCAATTTCATTTTTGTCTTATTGTTTGTTTTTAGTCATAAAAAATCTTTATAAGAGGCGACGGCAGGTTGCCGTCGCCTCTTATACCGCCTACCAATGACGGGCGACTCAAAACGTCATTTCCGGCTGCCTGGCGGCACACTATTTCAGTTATTCCATTTCCGCTGTCAGGTCGAGCGTGATCCGGTTGGCTGCAAAAAACTTCAATTCAATTGTTTTTGCTTCCGTATCGACTGAGCCGGTGATGGTGAAAACGAAAGCATCCGTTGGGTCAACGGGATTATCTAAGGAAGCGGTTCCCGACAGTTCGTAATCGGGCGACACGTCCAGCGTACAGGTCATGACGCTTGGGCCTAACAATAAACCAATCAATGGCAGTGTAGCCGTGACTTCCGCCGATACCTGCGTGTTGTTCAATTTCTCCAAAACGATCGATACATTCGTAACCGGACCGTCTAATCCCGGGAGGGCGCCTTCGGAAGCCACCCCGTCGCCTTTGTAGGTTCCTGCAATATCGGAGGCAAAATCATCAAGATCATCATCAAGATCAGACATGGCAGCCGTCAGGTTCATGTCGAGCAGTGCACTGGAAAGTTTCAATGTGATGGTACCTTCGTCAGGATTGACTTTACCCGTGAGGGTGAAATTAATGGGGAATCCCGCATTGATGGAAGTTTCGCCCGTCAGTTCGTAGTCGGACGACACCTTAACCGTGCTTACCAATTCCTGGTTGACAGGCACGCCCATCGCAGCAAGTGCCGGCAAGTTGGCATTGATTGTCATATCCAGCGTTCCGTTGTTCACCCGCTCCAATATGATTTCCACATCTGTCACGGGTGCGCCATCCAATCCGGGAATCGAACTGTTGGAGAACGATCCTTCTCCGTAGTAAGTACCTTCCACATCGGACGCATAATCTTCCGTCGGTTCCGGCGGTTCCGGTTCAAGCACGGTAACATCCAATTTAGCGCTCTCGACGGTTCCGCATTTTGCGTAAACCTGTGCTGTTCCGGCGCTTACTGCCGTAACGGTCGCTCTTTTATTGTCCGAACCCGCTATCGCTTCAACCGTAACTTTTCCTGTTCCGTCAACTGCAACCCATTCGATCGTTTCGGTCGTGTTGGCCGGCGTCACGGTTGCTTCCACCTCTACTGTTTCATCTATTTCCAGGTCGGCGACCGACGAGGTAATGGTAATGGCAGTAATTCGAATGACCACAGGAGGAGCCTCCTTGACGGTTACGCTCAGATTACCGCTCTTGATGTTCCCGCTCGATGCGGAAATGGTGGTCGTTCCGGCGCTTACCGCCTTGATGATGGCTGTTCGCCCGTTCGTTCCATCTTTTGCAGTTACCGTTGCAACACTTCCGTTAGCCGACGCCCAGGTAACGGTTCCGACAGCGTCGCTTGGCGTGACCGTTGCCGTTACTTCCACTTCGCCGCCGATCTCCAGGTCATTAACGGATGATGCAACCGTAATGCTTTGAATAGCAACATCCTTAACATCTTCCTTGTCGCATCCAAACAGACAAAAGAAGGAAATAAGACTTCCCATCAGTAAAATTTTAGCTTTCATTTTCTTTTCATTTAATATTAGTAATTGATTAATTAGAATTCGATATAAAAAAACGCGTCAAAGATAATGTTTTTTTAATCACAAAGATGTTAAGAAATAGTTAAATTTTCAATTCTAATTTTTTTTGTACTTTTGTGCGCACAAACAAGATAGGAGATGAACAGTATTTTTCCGGTTTTAATTGCCGAGAAGTTACAGATAGCCGAGCATAAGGTGTTGAACACCTTGTTATTGCTCGATGATGGCGCGACCATTCCCTTTATCAGCCGTTACCGGAAGGAGCGGACGGGCGGGCTGGATGAAGTGAAGATCGCGGAGATAGCCGACGGGTACAAGCGGTTGCTTGAGTTGGAAAAGCGAAAGGCGACCATTCGCACCACGATTGAGGAGCTGGGAAAAATGTCCGATGAACTGAAGGCGAAGATAGATGCTACCTGGTCGGCTGCCGAGTTGGAAGACATCTATCTGCCATACAAGCCCAGACGACGCACACGGGCGCAGCTAGCGCGCGAGAAGGGCTTGGAGCCTTTGGCGAAAATCATCATGGCGCAACGCCGCGACAGCCCCGAGCTTGTTGCCGAACGCTACCTGTCGGCAGAAGTGTTGACGCCAGCGGATGCCCTGTCGGGCGCGCGCGACATCATTGCCGAATGGATAAACGAAAATCCGCAGGCGCGTGATATGGTGCGTGCTGTCTTCGAGCGCGAAGCCGTCATTTCGAGCCGTGTGCTGAAGGGAAAAGAGGAAGAGGGCGATAAATACCGGGATTATTTTGAGGTGAACGAACCGCTTCGTCGCATCTCGTCCCATCGTTTGCTGGCGATGCGCCGCGGAGAAGCGGAGGGCTTTTTGCGGGTAGCCATTGCGCCCGACGAAGGTCATGCGAATAGCCGTTTGGAAAAGTATTTTGTGAAAGCGAACCATGAGATGGGCAAGCAGGCGCTGATGGCGGTCGTCGACAGTTATAAACGTTTGCTGAAACCCTCGATCGAAACGGAGTTTGCTGCTTCGAGCAAGGAAAAAGCAGATAAGGAAGCCATTCGGATATTTAGGGAGAACTTGCGTCAGTTGCTGCTTGCTCCGCCGCTCGGACACAAGCGTATCCTGGGTATCGACCCCGGATACCGTACCGGATGCAAGGTTGTCTGCTTGGACGAACAGGGCAACCTGCTCCACAACGAAACGGTCTATCCGCATCCGCCACAGAACGAACGCGCGACTGCCATGAAAAAGATTGCCCATTTGGTGGAGATGTTTGACATACAGGCGATAGCCGTAGGAAACGGGACGGCAGGACGTGAGACGGAACAGTTGGTGCAGAACATCCGATATGATCGGAAAGTTCAGATATTCAGCGTCAGCGAGAGCGGGGCGAGTATCTATTCGGCCTCTAAGGTGGCGCGAGCGGAATTTCCCGACTACGACGTGACGGTTCGCGGCGCGGTATCGCTCGGTCGGCGACTGATGGACCCGCTTGCCGAGTTGGTGAAGCTCGATCCCAAGGCGATTGGCGTCGGGCAATACCAGCACGACGTGAATCAAACGGCCTTGAAGGATGCGCTCGACCAGACGGTGGAGTTGTGCGTGAACCGCGTAGGGGTGAATGTGAATACGGCGAGCAAGTATCTGCTGACGTATGTGTCGGGTATTGGCGCTGTGCTGGCACAAAATATTGTGACGTACCGTTCGGAAAAGGGCTTGTTTGCTTCGCGACAGGCATTGATGGAAGTGCCCAAGATGGGTGCGAAGTCGTTCGAGCAAAGCGCCGGCTTCCTGCGCATACAAGGCGCGGAGAATCCGCTTGACAATTCGGCCGTTCATCCGGAGAGCTATCCTGTTGTAGCACGCATGGCGAGCGATTTGGGCTGTGGCGTTTCGGATTTGCTCGCCGATGAATCGTTACGCAACAAAATAGATTTGGAACGATATATCACCGAAACGGTCGGCATCCCTACCTTGCAGGATATACTGACGGAACTTGGAAAACCGGGACGCGACCCCCGCCAGGCGATCCATGTTTTTGAATTTGACCCAACCGTAAAGACGATAAAAGACCTTCGTGAAGGGATGATGTTACCCGGGATCATTACGAATATCACCAAGTTCGGCGCCTTTGTCGACGTCGGCATCAAGGAAAGCGGACTTGTCCACGTGTCGCAGCTGGCCGACCGTTTTGTCGGCGACCCGACGGAGGTCGTGACGCTGCACCAGCATGTGACGGTAAAAGTGCTGGAGGTCGACGAAGGGCGGAAAAGGATCAGCTTGAGCATGAAAAACGGGTAAAACCTGCACTGCATGCTGAAAGGTAAAAAGGTAAAAAGGTAAAAATATATAAAAAATCACGTATGAAATTGTTTATTGTTTTTTTTATTTTCAGTTGTATGTTAGTCGGTTGCGGCGAGACGCACCGCGAGATTATCGCCTGCGGCGATGACAAAATACTAATTTTTGACGAGCAGGCGTCGAATGGGACGGATGTAAAAATTACCTGGAAATGGCAAGTGAGCGAGGCTGCAACGCAACTGCCTGAAATCTATCAGAAGCATTTAATACCATTAGACGAGTGCAAGCCGGTTGACGGCGGTAAAAACCTGCTGGTCACCTCGTCGGGCGGAGGCGTGGTGTTGATCGAACGCGCCACCAAAAAATGTCTGTTTTATGCTTTCGCACCCATGGCACATTCTGCCGATGTCTTGCCTGACGGTCGCATTGTCGTGGCGCTCTCGACAGACCCCGGTGGGAACAGCATCGAACTATACGACAGCAACCGTCCCGAAAAGGTAGTCTTCAGGGACAGCCTGTATTCGGGACATGGCGTCGTGTGGAACGCTCGGCGACAACGGCTGTATGCCTTGGGATTTGATGAGCTTCGCGCATATTCGTTAGTGAACTGGAAGACTGCATCGCCGTCGTTGAAGCTCGAAGGGAAATGGACGATACCGGGTATCAGCGGACACGACCTTTCGCCTGTTTCCGACGATGAGTTATTGGTCTCCGAGCATGATGGCGTGCATTTGTTTGATATTCGCAGCGAACAATTCGCGCCCTTCGAACCGTTGAAATCGGCTGAAAATATAAAATCGGTCAATTACGACAAGAAGAGCGGGAAATTAGTATATACCCAGGCCGAGGAAGACTGGTGGACATTCAACATCTATTTCCAAAATCCGGATAAAACCATCCATCTGCCCGATGTCAGGCTATACAAAGTGCGCAGGATGGGCTCCTCGCAATGACGGAAAGGTTGTAAAGCGACAATTTGAAATGACAAATATTTGTAAAATTTTGTTTTTTGGAAAATAATCATTATCTTTGCAGCGTTTTTTCAACAAAGACAAATAAATAATGAAACGATTTATAAAAAATATATGAGAATATTATGGATTTTCTTCTGTAAGGCGCCTGTCTTATTAGCTGTTATCATTGCATCATTATCATTGTTTAGCTGTGATTCAATCGTCATTGAATCAGACCCTGCCCCTACAATCGAAATCCATTCAGGATATAACGTTCAACTTGCCGCTTCGTCCAGCGGACAATGGAGGAGCGACAATCCGTCGGTTGCGACGGTTTCAGCAACAGGTCTGGTGACGGCTGTTAGCGCCGGAAAAGCGACTATCTACACTTATTCATCAAGTAGCGACCAGCAGATCGTTTGCTATTTGGAAGTGAATCCAAGGCGGAATATTTTGTTTTTTATAGCTACAGATGATAATATCAGCAGCATAGATAATGATACGCCCGTAAAAATAAGCCGGATTCAGAAAGGCTGGAAGCCCGAACAGGGCGAGCTGCTTATCTACATGGACAGAAAAGGTCAGGGTGCCTCATTGCTTCAGATTAACAATACGTTGACTGACGGATTTTATGGAGTAGACACCTTGGAAGTCTACGGGCCGCAAAATTCGGCGGACCCCGAAATAATGAAAGGCATCATCAACAAGGTAGTGAGCGAAAATCCCGCTGACAGTTGGGGGATGATTTTCTTTTCGCACGCNAGCGGATGGCTGCCCGAAGGGATGCTTAATGATCCCCGTTCATCGGCTGTCGACCATCCCGCAGAACAGTTTGACGCAGGTAAAGCCGACCTGAATGTCAGTCCTCGATCGTTGGTCATTGACAATGGCCACGGATCAAGTCAGGAAATGAAATATGCTGATTTTGCTTCGGCCATTCAGAACAATCAGTTCGACTTCATCATCTTTGAGGCGTGTTTGATGGCAGACGTTCTGGTAATGTACGAATTACGTAACAAAGCGGATTATGTCATGGCCTCATCTGCGGAGATTGTTGCGCCGGGGTTTACCTCGATCTACGCAGGGAGCGTGATGGGTCTTTTCAACACGTCAAAATCTGTTGACGAGGTGTTAATGGAATTTGCAAGCGCCTATTCCAGGCATTATGATACTTCTTTCACGATGAGCATTTTGAAAATGAGCGAGATGAACGCGTTGGCGGCAGTCACAAAATCAGTTTTAAAAGGAAAACTTATACATGAAAGCAATCTTACGATTGGAGCCATTCAGACTTTTTATAAGGTAAGAAGTTCAAGAAAGTGGTCTTTTTTTGATTTGGAGCAAACCATCGAGGAGCTGGTTTCGGAGTCGGATTATCGCACTTTTTGCAATCAAATTGAAAAGACGGTGATATGGAAAGACGAATCGAATAGAACCTTGTATTTTCCTATCAGTCGTCATTGCGGACTGACAACCTACATCGAACAGGCAGCATATCCGCAACTTAATGCAGCATTCGAAAATTCTTCCTGGTATAACGCCATCAAGCCTTAGCGCGCCGATGAACAGACTGTCTGATTTACTGTTTGTTATAGCGCGAAGAGAATGTCTGTGCAAAAAAGGTGAAGAAAAATTTTGGGATAATACTTGTTTGTAAAAAAAAAAAACTATTTTTGCGGCGATTTTTGAAGAAAAACCCGATCGTTTCAAGACGATCTTAATTTAATTTGGCTATGTATTGGACATTAGAATTAGCATCGAATTTGGAAGATGCACCGTGGCCGGCAACGAAAGACGAGTTGATAGATTATGCGCAACGCTCCGGCGCTCCTTTGGAGGTTATTGAAAATTTACAGGAAATGGAAGATGAAGGCGAGATATACGAATGCATGGAGGATATCTGGCCGGATTATCCGAGCAAGGAAGATTTCTTTTTTAACGAAGAGGAGTACTGACGGCATGAAAAAGTTTGCTGTATTTATTTTGTTTTTTTCCACAGTTTTAACGGCAGAAGCCCAGGCCGACAAGACCATCGGCTCCGACAAGGCTTGTAATCGTCACGCGCAGTACAACATCCTGGATTTTGGCGCGATTGGCGATGGGGTCACGATCTGTACGGATGCCATCAACAGTGCCATCGAGCGATGTTCGGCCAATGGAGGCGGGACGGTGGTCGTGCCGGCAGGCGTCTTCAAAAGTGGCACCGTCGGGATGAAAAACGATGTGGAGCTTCACCTTGCAACAGGCTCGACGTTGCTTGCTGCTACCGACAGGGACTATTTCCCGCCACAAGCCGGAGGAAGGATCGCGCTGATCCACGCAAATGGCGTGTCGAACATTGCCATTACCGGCTTCGGGACGATTGATGGTAACGGCGAGTTGCAGAAAACGATTACAGGCAAGCCGAACGCCGGATTCCGACAACACAGCATCCTGTTCGTCGCGTGCCGGCAGGTTCGCATTGAAGGCGTCAGGATGGTCAACACGGGGACATGGGTTCAGCATTATTTCGACTGTGAAGATGTGATCATCGACCGGATCGAAGTGTACACGCATGCTAACAACAACAACGATGCGCTCGACCTGAACGGGTGCCGCAGGGTCACGCTTTCCAATTCGATTTTTGATACCGACGACGATGCGATCACGCTGAAGAGTACGACAAAAACGCCTACCGAAGATATTACCGTTACAAACTGCATTGTTTCAAGCAAGAGCAACGCCATCAAGGCAGGTACGGAATCGCTCGGCGGTTTCCGGAATATCACCATCTCCAATTGCGTGATAAGGCCAAGCAGGCAACGCGAACAGCCACCCTGGAATACAGCACTGCCGGGAATCACCGGCATCACGCTTGCCATTGTCGACGGAGGCGTCATGGAAGGAGTGGCTATCAGCAACATTACCATTGAAGAGACGTTGTGTCCCTTGTATATCAGGCTTGGCAACCGCGGAAGGAAAACCTCCGAAACAGCGCCCGATCCGCCTGTCGGCAAGCTGCGAAACGTCACCATCAGCAATGTCGTGGCCTACAATTCAGGCAATTTTTCCAATTCCATTACCGGTATACCCGGACATTGTGTCGAAAATATCACCATTGACAATGTGCAGTTCTTCAATCAGGGAGGCATGACCGTTCGCGATGGATGGTTGTCGGGCGGCGACAACGCGCTTGTCGATCTGGGCGGACTGACCGGCGGTAAGTACACGGCTGACTACAAAAAAGTCGAGGAGCATGAAAAAGGGTATCCCGATGCGCGTGAATGGG
>JGI24704J35079_10000583_pt1 | contig 16597 bp, 15 predicted proteins | sample TergutNt197P3_FD_35079 | JGI IMG/M metagenome (IMG submission 35079)
ACAGTTCGGCCTGCTCAAAAACAGCGTTTATGATCCGTTCTTTGGTGACGGTCATGTTCCAGCTCCCGGTGTTTGATTGGGAAATGGATATTAGCACAAAAGTCTCCAAAAAACAAAGCCTTAGCGGGTGCAAACGATAATTTAACATAGCTATATGAGAACAGGGGGTAATTCTCGTAAATAGTGGCTATTATTGCCTAAAGTAACTTGGAAATCGACCGCAGGATAGTGAAAATACCGGTATATTTTCAATCCTGCCGCCTTGAGGCGGAAGTTTATTCGCCCCAGGGGGGCTCAACACCAGGGCCGCTAAAGCGGCCGGAAAAGGGAAACACTATGCCCAAACGCAAACCATATTTGACCGTCTATGTCAGCCCTGATGAATACGACCAGGTGGCCGCCCAAGCCGGACGGGCCAGCCTGTCCATCTCCGCCTTCGTGAAAGCGGTCTGCTTGGGCCATGAGATCAAAAGCACCGTGGATCAGGACGCCATCCTGACCCTGGCCCGGATAAACGGCGACCTGGGTCGCCTAGGGGGCCTCTTAAAAATGGCTCTGGCCGAGCGGGCCATTGACCAAGTCATCGGGAACAATCTGCTGGAGGACATCGGACGGACCCGACGCCGCCTGGAAGAGAAGGTCAGAAGTCTGTGATCGCCAAACGCATCGACCAATACCCAAAAAATCGACCGACGCCTATTTGAATCTGGAATGAAGGNGGCTTATACTGGCTGAAAATCAGATTCCTACCAAAAGGCCAAGCTGGGAGGAAAGGTCATGAGNGACCGTCAGGGCCGGGCCAACCGGGACCGGTTCCCCAAACGCAAGGACGATCAGGGTCGCACCCTCTGCCGGGTCTGCGGGGCGGTGACGGCCGACAATCGCCAGACCTTTTGCGGTCCCCGTTGTCTGAGAGATTTCTTCATGCGGACTGACTGGCGGAGAGTGCGCCAGGTCATCTACGCCAGGGACGGAGGAATGTGCATGAAATGCGGTCGCAAGGTCCGACCCGATAACTTCCAGGTGGACCACATTGTACCCATTACCAAGGGGGGGGATGAGTGGGGCCTGGCCAACCTGGAACTCGCCTGTCCGAACTGCAACCGCCAAAAGGGCGATCGAGTGGAAAAAGAATATGTGGTTTTGATAAAATAAGGAGATTACGTATTTAACTCCACCAAATTGCTTTTTAACCAATTGATTTTCTTAATAGATTTCCTAATAACTTCAAGTAATTATATCTAATTCCAGATAGCCTCTTTCGCTCTTGACTTCCTCATCGCCTCTTGGTTAAACTTAGGTACTTTCAATACCTTCTTGCGGTCACACGCCCGTAGCCGTGTTTTTATTTTTTGGTCTTATGCTGGCACGGCCAGGCGTGGAGTGAATACAATACATCTATCGAGAGGTGACTATATATGCTGACAGGAATAGAACAAAAATTGCTGGAAATGTATAAACATAAGGGTTTTGGAGCGTGTGCAATATGCAAAAAGTGCAGACAAGATGTTGTAGAAAGTGGACAAGAGCCGCTTTCTTTTCCTGTTGGCGCGTTTTTTGTAGGTGAAAAATTTGAAATACATAAAAATAAAATCAGACTCTTGGTTGTGGGCAAGGTAGCAAGAGGTGAGTATGATTCCCAATATGGCGGCGGCTTAAAATGCGGGCGCGATTTGTGGAATGGCAAGGGGGAATATAATAATAGTAAAAGCTGGGCGTTTTGGGCTTATACAAGGGAAATTGTACAAATCTTGTTTGGCGATGAATCTGCCGAAAATATCGCAATGACAAATATTATACAATGCAATAATTCTTCCGATATTGATATAACAACGGACTCAACAAAAAAGCATTGTATTGTTGAATTGGGTGCGATTAAAGAAGAAATTAAAATCATAAAACCTAACATAATCATTTTTTATACTATTGTTAATTATGGTAGCCATATCCCCTATGCTTTTGACACTTTTAGTGAAAAAGTAACCACAAAGAAAAAAATAGGCCAAAAGTATATGGTGTGGCAAGAAGCCGTTGGCATGATTGATGGTTCGACAATAAATGTGCTAAATATAGGCCACCCGGAGAGGATGAAAAAAATTGAATACACAAGCGCTGTAGCCGAGTGGGTTAAGGTCATGTCTGGTTAATTGACTATTGGCAATACCGCCAATAGTGCCATTGATAAGCGACCTGTAACCCTTGACCGGGCTGACAAAAATGAAGACTCTTGGATTGGCAAACAATAAAATATGTGTTCTGTCCCTTTGGCCGGGCTATTCGACCTGGAAAAGGTTGACCTGGAAAATTGCCCGGTGACTGACTTTTCGCCCCTCAACCGGTTACCAAAGCTGAAATTGATAAACGGGGAAAAATACAAGCGGCCTCGGGTCAAAAAGTAGGCTCATTTATACCCCAAAACCGATGACCGTGCTTTTTATCCCTTTGGCCTCCTGTTCCCGGGCCAGCATCTCAGCCAATTTGGCCGGATCGGTCAGATCCATGATGGCGGCTTGGCGGGCGACCACAGCGAAATCCCCCGGGGTCAGGGCCTCCAACTTTATTTCAAAATCCTGCCCGAAGAAATGCCTAAAGGCCAGCCGGGCCTGGTCCGGGGTCAGGTAGTCATATTTGACCTTGAAGGTGAAGCGGCGCAGGCTGGCCGGGTCCAGCTTGTCCATGAGATTAGTGGTGCAGGCAAAGGGATAAGGATGACTCTCCATCCAGGTCANCATCTCATTGACCTGGGTCACCTCCCAGGAGCGCTGGGCCTGGCCGCGGTCCTGCAAAAAGCTGTCAGCCTCGTCGAAAATGAGGAATTTCTTTTCGCACCGCGCCTCGTGGAAAGCGGCGGCGATGTTTTTTTCAGCTTCGCCGACCCACATGGACAAGAGGTCGCTGGCCCGCTTGTGGAGTATTTCCAAGCCCAGGCGTTCGGCCAAGTGTCGGGCATATTCGGATTTACCCGTGCCCGGAGCCCCGAAGAGGCAGAGGGAAAAATTCAGCCGCTTACCGCTTAAGACCCTTTTGGTCAGTTGGGTCAGGTCGGTGTCGGTGTTCAGAAGGGCCGGATTGAAGTCTGCCCTCTCTTCGTCCTTGATCAGCTTGGGCCGACCGGTGATGGCGTATTCCAGGCTCTTCAAGGTGCGTTCAACGGCCGCCTTGTCCCCCAAAAGGCGGGCCGCGCCGATGGCGCTGACCGCGAAAGAGGGCGGCAGTTCATAGTTTTTGGCCAGGCGCGCTATCTCCTGGTCGGTCATTTTCACTTTTTTTCGAGCCAGTTCCTTTCGCCAGATGCGGGCTCGGGCCGGAGCGGGAGGGGTTTTGACTTCCAGGGCGTAAGAAAAGCGGCGCCGCCAGGCCGGGTCCAGAGCGTCGATGTGGTTGGTGATCCAGATGACCGGGGTTTCGTTTTTTTCCAGCAAGCGGTTGAAAAAAAGCTTGGAAGGGGCGTCGTCCAGCCTCTGGGGCCGGAACACATCTTCGGCCTCGTCCACCAGTAGCATGGCCCGAGGGTCGCCGGCCACCAGGATACGGGCCATCTTAAGTTCAGCCAGGCGGGCGGACTGGCAGTCTTCGGTCGAAGTCTCGGAAACAGGGTAGAGATCGGCCTTAATTTCAGCGGCCAGGGTCTTGGCCAGTTCCGTCTTGCCGGTTCCTGGCGGGCCATAAAGGAGCAGGTTAAGGCCCCGGGCGCGTTCCTTAATACCCCGGCTCAGGAATTTGACCAGATAATCAAAATCATCGGCCAGATGCTCGAAATTGGCCCTGGTCAGGCTGGCTTTGGTCTTGTTTTCCAACACCAGGCTTTTGAGATCCCGGCCGGCTTGTAGAGGCTTATTGAGCATCTTCTTCAAAGGTTCGGAAACCGACAGTTCCCCATCGCGGTCAATACTGAAGAGCCCGTTGCCCAGAAGAGGCGATTCCGGGCGGAAGGCCCGCTCCACTTCCCCGGCCGACCGGCCCAAGAGTCGGCCGAAATCCGGGAAATTCCGTCGGGCAAAGTAAGGCTGATGGTCGACCACATAACCCATCAAGTCATTCAAGACCGAAAAGCTCAAGACCCCGGCATAAAGCCGCAGAATATCCCTTTCGGCTCCCTTCAACCGAAAACTATCAGCTATTTTTTCAGACAAGGTGCCGAGCCGGCCTATCCGGCTGGAGTCGGCCGGAGGATTGGCCTTGGCGGTCACTTTTCTCAAAAGGCGTATTTTGGCCTCCCTGACCCGGCGATCACCCCAGCGGCGGCGGCGATCAGGGTCATTCACAGCCTCGGCTTCCCGGTCCCCGAGCCGCTCCAAGTCTAGTCGGAATAATTCATGGCCGTTGCGTTCGGCCCAATCCCACAGATTTTCCTGAAGTTGGGGCGAAAGCGGCCCTTTCATGATGTTGTTAAGATAGTGGATGATGAGGTGGCGGTCTTCATTTTTCATGGCGTTACCTCCAGGCCGTTTTGCCTGATCATGGCATGATATCGTTCCAGATTTTGGTAAATGTTGAGAAAAAATAAAAAAGGGAAACTTTTTTCTAATTTAGGCTCGCATCTCTTTGATCGTTAGGCGAGCCATCTCGAAGGCCTCCGGGTGATTGGCCTTGAGCCAGGCGGTCTGATAGGTCAAAATGGCATAAGCGGCGCTGTGGGCCTTGCAGGCGCAGTCCGGGGCGGCCCGGACCAGCCTTGCAAAAAAATGTCTGGCTTCAGCGCCTTTCAAACCGTGTGCCTTGGCTCCAGCTATGAAGCGGGACCTCCATTGAATGATCTCCGAGTGTTTCATGAGCAGCAAATCCCGGCGCATATGGTCAGCCTTAGCCGGGCTGAAACCGGCCAAAATATGGCTGGCGCGTATAATCTGTTCCTGATAGATTATGACCCCGTAAGTGTCTTTAAGTACGGGTTCCAGTTGAGGTGGGTCGTAAACCGCTTGGCCGCAGCCCTGTTTTCGGTCAATAAATAGGTCTATGAGGCCCGCCTTAATGGGGCCAGGTCTATAAAGAGCCACAAAAGCCATCAAATCTTCCAGGCAGTTGGGCTTGAGTTTGACCAAATATTCGCGGAAATCGGCGCTTTCCCGTTTAAAGCGGTCGGGCCTAAGCGCGGCCAGGCGTTTTGGATCAACCAAATATTCGCTGTGACCGGCGTTTTCCAATTGAAAGACGCCATCAGTTTCACCCCGAGCCAAAAGAGCCCAAGTGGGGGTATCGTCAAAACTTAAGTTTTGTAAATCAACCTCCAGCAGGCCCTGTTCTCGCAAAAATATCTGACTGTGACCGACGACCGTGAGGACTTTGAGGGCCATAAAATTGAAAGTGGCAAAACCAAGCTCTTTCACGCCTTTCAGTTCATATTGGCTGCCGAGTTCAAAATTTTGTTTATCGGCTTCTGGAGTTTCGGGTTTTTCATAACAACAAAGCCCTTCAGCGGGCAGGCGGATAAGGGGCAGATACTCCAGTCGGTCGCTTATGACCAAGGCCTTAGCGTCATAGAAGTGCAAGGATAGATTTTCCAGTTCAACTGCGCAAGCCAAGAGTTTGGCCACCCCGGGGTTATCCTTTGCGGCTTGGATCAACTCCTGCGGAATATCTTCCCCTCCTTCTAAATGCGAGTAAAACATCAAATCAGTCAACCAGTCCATTTCTTCATCACCCAAGAGGACATGGCCCGTTGTATCCAGTGCCCCCCAAAGATGATAACACCACCACTCGATTATTCCGGCAACCCGTTCCGGGCCGCCATATGTTTCCCTGACGTAGCGGATAACATCCTCGCGCTGGGCGGCGCAAAAATCAACAGCCATATCCGGCTCGGAAAAGCTCTCACGATTCAAAAACCGCTCGAAGAGCAGGTCGAAGCGGAGAGGGTCAACTTCGGTAATGGCTAGGGCATAGTTGACCAGGCTGCCGGCAGCCGGGCCACGGCCCGGCCCCACGGTAACATCATTGGTTTTGGCCCAGTTGACATAATCGGCCACGATGAGGAAATAACCGGACCAACCTTTCTCAATGATGACAGCCAGTTCTTCTTTCAGCCGGTTGCGGTAGGCGTTTTTTCCAGCAGCTAGGGGCAACTTTTGGTCTTTTTTAGCGGCCAGACGCCGCTTCAGACCGGCCCGGGCCAATTTCTTTAACTGCTCGGCTTCAGACCGGCCATGGAGTTTCTCGGCCGGGAAAGGTGGCGCCACCTGGCGGCGGGCGTAAGGGAATTCCACGTGGCAGCGGTCAGCAATTTCCAGGGTATTGGCCAAAGTTTCGGGGAGGTGCGGGAAGGCGGCGGCCATTTCCGAAGCTGACTTGAAATAGTATTCCTGACTGGGGAAGCGGAAACGCTGTTCATCGGCCAAAGTCAAATATTGCTGGCTGCATAACAGAATATCGTGCAATTCAGACTGTTCTTTTTGCAAATAGTGAACGTCATTAGCGGCCGCCAGCGGTAGGCCAAGGTCGCGGCCGATTTCCACCAACCCGACCATAACCACGGCCTGGGCGGGGAGGCCGTGATTATGCACTTCCAGGTAAAAGCGCCCCGGGAAGAGTCGGGCGTAATCTTCGGCCACGCTCTTGGCCGCTTCAAATCGACCTTCCAAAAGCAAGGCCGGGATTTCACCCTGGAGACAGGCGGAAAGGGCGATAAGGCCTTGGTTATGGGTAGCCAAAAGTTCTTTATCCACCCGAGGGTAAGCNGGNGATANTCTGTCATTCTGGGGTTGNTAAAATAAGCCCTCAATATTGGCCAGAGAGACCAGGCGGCAGAGATTCCGATAGCCTTCCATATTTTCAGCCAGGAGCACCAGGTGGTGGCCCAGGTCGTCGATGCCCCGGTGGTGACGGTCGGCGGCCACGTAGGTCTCCACCCCCAGGATGGGCTTGACCCCGGCCCTCTGGGCGGCCCGGTAGAATTCCATAAGCCCGAACATCTGGCCGTGGTCGGTCAGGGCCACGGCGGGCATATTCATGTCTCGTACCGCCTTGACCAGTTCGTCAATTTTGACAACGCTGTCCATGCTGTAACCGGAATGGACATGTAGATGGACGAAGGACATAAAGCCCCCTTTCAGGCCGGCCGATAATTTCAGCCCGATCTTTAGGCCAGGCGGAAAGCGGCCGAAGCCCTAGCGGCGGAGTTATGATTCAGGAAATTAACCCTCCATCGCCTCGTCGTTGGCGGGTGAGTCTGGCAAATCCTGCGGGCGGATCAAGCGACGGGGGCGATCAATGATGGCCTCGTCAATGCGTTCCTGCAGTGTCGAAAACTGTTCCTGCAGGTGCCGGCCGAGCCAGCTTTGCGACAGATCGTCAGCCTCATCCAGCCCGGACATGGCCATTTGCGCCTCGGCCACCAGCCGGGAAAGCTCTTCATCCTGAAATATGTTTTTTTGCCTGAATTCGTCAAAAAAATCCAACAACCGGTCAAAGACATCGTTTTTGATCGCTTTTCTCCGCCCCTTGCTATCGGGGGAAAGCTCTTTGACCAAGTGGCTGACGATGACGGCAAACTGTTTGCGCAAGCCGGCCACGGCCAGTTTTCTCGCTTCGGCCATCAGGTCGGTATATTTTTGCATTTCCTCATCTTGAGCTTCCGGCGAAACAAAGCCCGCGGACCAAGGCAGACGCATGAAACGCCAGTCAAAGGAAAACCTGGTTTTTATTTCCACCGGGTAGTCCCAGAGCTGAAAATGTTCCCCCAAATTAGCCTCGGCTTCCATAATGGCCTCAGGGTAATTCTCTTCAAATTCCGCCAATAATCGATCGAAGCTGGCCTTCATCTCCTCCAGGTAGGGTTGGAGCGAGTCGACGGCCGCCTTGGAAAGCAGGTGGACGGCCGGAACCGGAAAAGGCAGGCAGTATCGTTTTATCCGGCGGCGGGCCAGGCGGACGATATTTTTGATTTGGTCGAGCCGGGCCGGCGCGACCAATGATTTCATCGCCCGAAAGGAAAGGTAGGGCGTATTCGGCCGCCCGGTAAGGCTCTCAACCACCCCTTCCGGCAGGGCTTTGGCGCCGCGCCAGCAGACGGCCTTGAACTGCAAAAGACAGGGCATCTCCCTGATATGATCAGGCATGGCTCACCCGCAGATAGGTATATGCTGTTTGGCTTCTTCATCTTCATGAACAAAGGCCACCCCAGCCAGTTCCCGGGCTATCTCCCGCCCGAGCAGATCCTTGAGAAACTTAGTCTCTTCCAGGCAGACCAGGCCGGTAAAACCTTTGGTCACGATTTTTATCTCCCCGCTCTGATCGATATCCACTATGATCTGCTTCATGCTCATCTCCTTTTCAATAGGCAGTCAAAACCAGGCGTACGCCTGTTTCCGTGGCCATTTCCTGGATCCTCATGCTCTTCTTCCGGGCTTCGGCCAAAACGCGTTCAACGGCGTATCTCTGCTTCAGGCGGCCGATGGCCTCGCTCACTATCTGGTAGTCTTGATCATGCGCATAGAGGATCGAACGCAGGGCGAAGGCCGATTCACCCTCGGCTTGGACCCTTATGAAGCGCCTCGCTCCGGGGACGGCGATCAAGGCTAAGGTTTCGACCTGGGTCTGGGTATCGACGCCCACCTCCGTCTCCAGGAATTTATTCCCGGCCGTTGAAGCCTTGGGCAGGGGCTGGGTATCGACGCCCACTTCCGTCTCCATAAATTTATCGGCCGTTGAAACCTTGGGGGAGTAGGCCATCTGCAAATGCCGACAGGCTATTTGCAAGACCTCCAGATCGTTTATGACCAATTCGATTTTCGACAGGTGACTCATAGGTGACCTCGCTGTTTCATTGTTGACGGATGTTGCGCCGGTCCGACGATATCGCCGATTCTGGCCTGTTAGCCCACTGAGCCCTTGTTTTAGCCCAGCTTCTGATGTTGGCGATTTCCTCTCTCATGATTTCTCCCAAGGGCTTGATGCCGCTTAAAGCCGTTTCCGCCTCGACGAAACAGGCCTCCCGGACGAAGGCTTCGATTTCCGCACCGGAGAAGCCATCCATTTTCCAGGCGTAATCGGCGGGGATGTCAGTACCGTACCGGGCGTTGAAAATAGCCAAAATTTCTTCCCTTTCCTCCCGGGTGGGCAGATCGACAAACCAGATTTTGTCGAAACGCCCGGCCCGCAGGAATTCCGGGGGCATGCCACTGACATCGTTGGCCGTGGCCATGATCAGGGCCGGAGAGGTCGTCTCCTCCATCCAGGTCAGCCAATGGGAAAACATGGCCGCCATGACGCCGGCATCAAGGCGGCCCCCGGACTGTACGCCGGCGAACTGCTTTTCAATTTCATCCACCCAGACGACCGCTTCACCTATGGCCTCAATGATGCGGGTGGCTTCCCGGAAACGTCTTTCCGATTCGCCGACCAGCGAACCTTTCAAAGCGCCGATGTCGAGGCGGATCAACGGCCAGCCCAAAAAGGAAGACACAGTTTTGCAGACCAGGCTTTTGCCGCAGCCGGGAACGCCCGCCAACAAGAGGGCCTTGAGTCGGGGCAAAGGAGAACCGGGTTGAAAAGCCTTGGCCCGGTCGGCGATATATTCCTTAAGGACGGACAGCCCGCCCAACTCGTTGACGGGCGAAGCCGGATAACATTCGAGTACCCCGCTTTTTCGGATAAGCTGCTCTTTGACCTGGCCGATTTCATTGACATCAAAATCGCGTTTCCGATAAAGTGACAAGGCGAAAGCTCCTTCGGCCTCGAATTCGGTCAGGCCCTTGGCCGCACTGGCCGCCAGGGGCCGAGGGGCAATATCCCGGCCCCCCAGGTCCGCCTGGATTTGCATCAATTCCCCGGCCGAAGGCAGGGGCAGATCATCAACGACGAACAGCTTTTCCAATTCCGTCCGCAAGGAGAGGGTGGGGCAGAGGCCAACCAGGCAGAGGCCGAGGCTCTTGTATTTGGGCAAAAGAATCTGAAGCGTCTGAATTAATTCCAGATCATTCAGGAAAAAGTGCAGGTTGTGGCAGACCAACACCACATCGCGTTTGCCGTCAATGTATTTCACGGCCGCGACAGGGCTCAGCACTTCCGCCAATACCTTCGTCTGTCCCGCGACTCTCAGGCCTCGAACGCAGTCCCAGGCCAAAGTCTCCCAAGACCCGGTGGACCTTATCAGCTCTTCGGCCCGGTCGTATTCATGGGTGATGAGCAGGATAGCGGGAAAGCCGGCGTTGATGTAATCTATGACAATAGGTTGAGCCATGGTTCTGAACCAACTTTCTTTTTGAAATCGACTGGTTAAATCAACTCATTAAACTAAAGGCCTTTGACATTAAAGATTATGGCATAACATCGTTCCAGATTTAGATGGTTATGGAGATTTTTTTAGCTTGGCTAAAAAATTGAGGCAGAACCGGTCAGGGTGGGCTGTTTGATGGGAGGGTTCATTAAAGGCAGGATTTCAGGTCATTTTCGGGGTCATTTTTTACCTCTTTTTCTTTCTTCCGATCATATTTTTTATCGGATTGAAATGGTTGGTTTTTCGTAACGTGGATCATCATTTCGGCAACCCAGTTTCGCCTTTTGGTTTTCTTTTTTTTGGCCATAATGTACTCCTTTGATATCTGCCGCCTACATCAGAGATTAAGGCATAGCATCGTTCCAGATTTGGATGGTTGTGGGAAATTTTTTTCAGCTTGGATGAAAATTGAGGGTAGGAATGGTAGAGGGACTGAGTTGCCTAACGGATGGTTTTCTTAAAGGCTGGATTTCAAGTCATTTTTTATGAGTTCCCAGCGGTTTTCAGTCTCTTTTATCCAGAGCACCAGGCGTTCATAAAGCCAGGCCGAGGAAGCTGTGAGGCGGTAGCCGTTCAGGCGCAGGAAAACATCAGCGGCGGCGAAGGCTGTCCGTTTGTTACCGTCAATGAAGGGATGATTGATCAAGAGACTTTCCAGAAGAGCCGCCGCTTCTTCAATATGGTCAGCGTAATAACCGCATTGGGGCCGAAAGACGGCGGCTTCGAGAGCCCCGAGGTCGCGCAGGCCCTCCGCTCCGCCATATTTTTCAACCAAGACCTGGTGAAGCCCCAAAACATCGGCCAAGGTCAGATAGTCGTTCATTGGGCCAGCTTCCTGTAAAGCTCATCGTATTGAAGCAGGCTCTCTTCAAGCGTTTCCAGGACTTGGCGGCGCGGAGTTTCGGATGGGTTATCCTCGATGTCGGCTACCCGTAACTGATGGCTTCCAGTTTCAGCCAAGGCCTGTACGGATTTTATTTTATCGCCGACCACGGCAGACATCCTGGCCACCGTCTTTGTCTTCCTTTTCTTCCAAGGCCTCCATGATCCGCAAACGACGGCGAAGTTCATCTGTCGATACCGCAAGATTGCCTTCACTATCCACGCCCAATAGTTCGCGGATAGTTCTGTCACTTTCCAGGCCCAGAAATTCGCTGAGAGATTTCAGGTCCACTTCCTTCAAGGAGGTCAATCTTTCCAAGGGGCTGAGGTCGCTGTTTTTGACATTATAAGCAATAAAGAGTTTGGTGAGGTTAGTCAGGCCGGACAAGGGCCTGTAATCAGAAATTCGGTTACGGACTAAATTCAATATCTCCAGGGTAGTCAGACCGGCCAGCGGACGGAGGTCGCTGACCCTGTTATTATAAAGATTCAACCCCTCCAGGGCGGTCAGACCGGCCAACGGATGGAGATCGCTGACCATGTTGCTATCAAGACCCAGTTCTATCAGATTGGTTAGGCCGGCCAAAGGCGACAAATCACTTATATTATTTATCCCCAGGTAAAGGGCAGTCAGTTTCTTCAAGCCGGCTAAAGGCGATAAATCGCTTATCCTATTTCCCAAGAGATAAAGCTTGGTCAGTCTTGTCAAATTGGCCAAGGGCGACAAATCGTTTATCTTATTTTTCAAAAGGAAAAGGTCAGTCAATTTCGTCAAACCGGACAAGGGTGATAAATCGCTGATATTGTTTCCATGCAGGAAAAGCTTGGTCAATCCTTTCAAGTCGGCTAGAAATTTTATGTCAGATTTCCCTTTGAATTTCAGGCGCAATCCGGCCAAATTTGGTAGGTTTTTAAAAATAAAACCCTTCAAATCGTCATCGGCCTCTATACTGATCAAGCTCTCCACATCGTGCAGTTTCAAGACCCCTTTGAGTCCGGCCGCTTTCAACTTGAGGCTGATCAGAGCCCCGTCCTGGGCCACCAGGCTGCCGTCCCGGGTCACCACTTGCCCGGCCCTGGGAAACTTCCATTCCAGATTACCTGGGCCGTTGCTGCGAAAAATATCCTTTAAGGCGGCCACGGCCGCAGGCTCAGTGATGACCACAGATTGATTTTTCATAGTGCCTCCGGAGGTTTTCAGTCAGACAAGATATACAGCTCTCTTAGATTGTGTTAAGTATTAGAGTTAAGCTGTCCTCCATCATCAACCCCCAATGTATCCTTAATCTTCAGGGTATCGTACCAATGTCTATATAAATCAATCAACCTCATACTCATGGCGTAAATCAGGTTTTTAGCGGTTTCAAGGTCCAGCTTCGAATTAGACAAAATCTTATTAAGAGGCGGCTTATTTTCTGCAGATTTATCCCTGATTTTAAGCCAATGCTCGGCCGTTTTCTCGGTAATATAACTAGCATCAATAATTTTTTCTATACTGTCGAGTTTCCACTTTTGGGGGTTTTGTATTTTTTCGGGTTGTAACTTTTTCTCCGGCAACTCGTTACTATCGCTACGATTCAGTTCAAGAGGCCAAGCTCGTAGATTGCCAATGGTATTATACCATTGTTTCCAAATATGTTCACATGACGCCCAATAGACATAGCTTGAAGGGAAAATGTGATCCCAGTCATAAGGACGGTCGCTATCCTCAAGCTGATCAGGTGCTTCAGGCTCGTAGAGTTCAAACCATTCCTGTAAATATTTTTGCTGGGCAAACAAAATCAATCGGCGTTCTTTTTGAAGCCGTTGCCAGAAGATTTTCCAAACCCGCCCAAGCATTTCTTCGCTGCCAGTCTCGTCAGTAGTTTCTTTGGACCAGATACTACTGATTAAATGTTTATTTTCCATATAGTGGCTTAGACTCGTATCCCATAGCGGATCTATCCCTTTTTTTTCATATGGTTTCTTACCATCAGGCATTGTTTTATCCTCAAGCCAACAATTGACAACCTCCTTAAGAGCCTTGCAGACAATATTTGGGGATGGCAACGGATACATCAATGGATCAGTATTTATTCTTTTTCTATTTTTCCGTTCCATATAATTGAAAAGATGCCTGTCCAAACATGAACTGGGACACCACCATTTAACACCATTCTCAGCGGCTTCCCATAGTTGGCTGATGAACCCCGAAGTATCTTGCGCGAACCAAGCAGTTGCCGTCAAAATACCTAAGAGACGCCGACCGTCTTCCCCATCCAGCTCCTCTTTAGTGATTCGTTTATTACGGATCAATTGAAGCAGTAACAAGTACACGTCCTGATGATTTTGGGCAAGGTCAGCAGTTAGAATGCGCCCTAGGCCATTTACTAGGAATTCAGACGAGGGTTGGAACAGTTTCTCATCTTTAGCTTCAGACGCTAAATTGTCAAGATAGTTTCTATATTTCTCATTTTCCCGTATTTTTCGTCGAAAATCGGTCGGATTTAAACGGCCGGGCATAGTCTTTTCAATCGTGCTGGTTTCATTGAACGAAGCCAAACGGCTGAGTAAACTGATAAGCCGGGAAGGCCGAACATGGGCTTTCTTGCCAATTGTTTCGACTGTTTCTTCTAATTGAGGCCAAATAGATTTGTAAATGGAATAAATAAGGTCGTCGCCTTCCAATGGAGTGCCATGAGAGTTAATGCGGATAAAAAGAGATTCAATAGCATCTTGAGCATCCTGTTTAGAATCGCCCGCAGTTGAAAATGAATCGGCGTCATCTGAAGACCATGCGTCCTCAGGCATGATTACGGCCGGTATCAGGTATAATCCTTTTTCTTCGCTAATGATCAACCGTAGCCTATCTCGTAAAATTTTCAGTTTTTTATAATAATCATTTTTATCAGATTTTGTTTTCAGAATTCCTTCCAATTTTTCTTTCCAGCAGCTCGTATCAGGTAACGAAGTCTGCATCTTGCCAGTATTTTTTTTCCAATAGATGTTCTCATTGATTTTATCAAGCAGATCATCAGCCCAGTTTTCTTTCTGAGCAGAATGAACCAGAAGTGAAAACGGTATCGGTAACTCGGCATCCCAAGGCCAGGCGCAACAGATGGGGAAATCTGGGTAACCTATTGTTTCATGATTTAGCTCCGCGTTTTTCATTGCGTATTGATAAACTTTAAGGGCTTTAATTCGTTGAGGCGTCAGCAGTCTTGACGATTTTTTTCTGGCATATCCCCAAGGGTGTGAGCGCGTTAATAACCTGAACTGGCAACTTAGGCCTTCCGATGGATCAACCGGTTTGCCCAAATCAAGCCACAAGGCCAGCTTCTTAGGCGTGGGTGTGGTGAAGTCAGGTTTGGTCCAAATCTCGTAGTCGAATCCCAGTCCTATGGCTGTGGCCCGCTGCTGTCCGTCAAGCAGCTGGTACTCGTTTTCACCAGTTGTTTTACTAAATAAAAATGATCCTATAGGTAGACGGCGAATAATCGAATCCCAAAGTGACTCCACCTGTTGAGCTTTCCAAACATATCCACGTTGAATAGGAGGTATTTTAACCTGAAAATCGATATCTGAACCTTTTGACAGAGAGCGTTCTTTCCGATCTCGCATCCATTCGGAGACTGTTGATAACAAAAAACATCTAAAATATTCAGATGTTACATTCGCGTTGCCATTGGTCAAACCGGCTTTACTTGTATTTTGACGTCCGCAAACCTTACAATAAAAATACGTCATGCTACCGCAAGCTCCTTCTAGTTTTCAAACATTTCGTCTTTTATTGGTGCCTTCGTCAGAATCTCTCCTCTCGGTAGGATTCCGGTGAACCTTGCGGCAATATAACAAGTTTATATTCCAGATTCCAATAGATGACGGGACGATGAGGTAAAGGTAAAATGCGGGGGCGGCTGAAAGAAGCCCGAACGGACAGAAATAAGGGCATAAAAGCGCCTCGTGGGGGTTACCTCATTATTTAGAGGTCGGGCGCTCGTAACAGTCCATATGGAGACCGCGGGCTTTATTCCCTGTGGAGGTATTGTATTCAACCCACACCCGACCCGGGCACTGGCAAGAGGACCAAGGCACAGGTGCGGATGTGCGCCGCCATATGATAAAGCCCCGTCAATCGGTATTACGAGTCCTGATAGGGTGTAGTATAGCCTTGGCCAAAGGGAAAGTCAAACCAGAGCCGGGCAACCCGATAGTTGTTAAAAACTGGAATAATGATATGATAAGCTGAAAAATTAAAGACTTAGGGCAAGTCACTATTCCGTTCCCGCCTCGTAGGATAGACACTTTCAAAGTCAGTCAATATTTTGAGAAGCCGCTGGTCAAGGAAGATAAGAGCCTTTTTCCGCATCTCGGCTGGAATACCATAAAAGGCTTCCGCTATGCTACCCGTTATGGCGGCCAGAGTGTCACTATCGCCGCCAATGGATATGGCATTACGGATGGCATCCTCAAAAGAGGTTGATTCAAGGAAGGCCATGACGGCCTGGGGCACGGTGCCTTGACAAGTCTCATCGAAGGCATAGCTGTCTCTAATACTGTCCAGCGTGAAATCCAGATGATAGTAATTATTGTTAACATAATCATGTATTTCTGATATACTGCACCCATCCCGGGCCAAGAAGATGCAAGCTACCACAGCTTCGGCTCCTTTTAGGCCTTCTGGGTGGTTGTGAGTCACTTCGGTAACTTTTTTAGATAGCTTTCGGGCTTCGCTCAACGTTTTAGCTGCGAAGCCGCAGGCGGACACGCGCATGGCCGCGCCGTTGCCGAAGCTGCCGTAAGCCCCCATATCATCTGAATAAAGCCATTTACGAAACATGCCACCATAGCCGCATTCCGGGTAGGGGCGTCCAATCTCGCGCATGGCTTTTATTGCGAGGCGTCCCAAATTGCGGTAATTCCCTTTTGCCGCTAAAATGGCTTGNGCGATGGCCAAGGACATTATACTGTCATCGGTTACTTCGCACTTTTGGGTGAAAAAATTAAAGTCTTTGGTCTTTATATTGTCCCACTCGAAACGCGAACCGACAATGTCTCCAATGATTGCGCCAAGCATGATTCCCCTTCCCTGACGTTCTTTTCACCAAAATTATTTGGACTTTTTTTATTGAAAGGGATAATAACAGGTTACCGTTCCAGATTCCGATAGGTGATAGAGATATTTATATTTTAGCCCGGGCCGGAGGGCATGTCAAACTGGAGCCGGGCGGCATGACACTTGTTAAAAACTGGAATAATGATATGATAGGCTGAAAAAATGAAGACTTAAGGAGAAACTATGGGCGAAAAAATGAACGACGCCACCCCGGGTCAAAAACTCCTGGGCCTTTATTGCACTCTGCTTTACGCCCGCCGGGAAATGAGCCTCAGCGAATTGGCTGAAAGTCTGATATGTTCCAAGCAGACCATAGGCCGGCTCATAAACCAGTTAGAGGTGACCGCCTACGGCCAGATCGAACGCCGGTCCCGGGGCAAGGAAGCTTATTATGTCCTGGCGCGGCC
>JGI24704J35079_10000606_pt1 | contig 16255 bp, 19 predicted proteins | sample TergutNt197P3_FD_35079 | JGI IMG/M metagenome (IMG submission 35079)
CATACTTTTGATCGTTGATAGGTCGAACTATTATAGGTACAATGATGCCGCTTACTTTAACACTCTCAACCATATTTGCAAAGCGTTCGCCTTCGTACAATTTAAACGGATGATTTTTAAACGGGATAAGTCTTTCTATAGGCAGATTATCGGCAGATTTGCCGTTTAATTTGTCTGACGGCTCTGTAGATTCAAAAATATGTTCAAGCCCTTCATCGACATCAAACTTACCCTTAATATCATCGAACTTTTTTTTATTTCTGTTACGGCTCATTATTTACTAACTCCTTTGTAAATTCTTCATAACTTTCTGATATTTTTCCGCTTGGGTCATAATCGAATATACTTACGGATTTTGCTTGTGTTTCAGCTACGCGAACAGAAATGGGTATTTTCGTATTAAATATCTTTAATCCTTTGAACGTTTCATTTATGGTATCTACCATTTCTTTATGAAAAGTCAACCTATTATCATACATCGTTATCAGTATTCCGTCTATAGCGAGATTTGGATTAAGGTTTTCTTTAATTTTTTTAACTGTCGTGAGTAACATTTCTAACCCCTTCGCGCTTAAATATTGCGGCTGCATCGGAATGATAACACTATTTGCGGCATTAAGTGCGTTTACAGTAATTATATTAAGCGATGGCATGGTATCCAATAAAATAAAATCGTAATCCTCTTTTATATAATTTACCATTTTTTTTATTACATTTTCACGACCTATTTCGTCTGCTAATGTATTTTCAACCCCGGTTAATTTTATATTTGACGGAATAAAATCCATATCATACCCTCGCAATATATATTCACGTTTTTGTAATAGTTCCGATTCTTCGGGGTTAAAATCTGAGTTTATAAGTTCAAGCATAATATTTGGTAATGCAATAGAAATTTTGCTTGGTTGGTTATATCCAAGCACCATTGTTAAATTAGCTTGAGGGTCGCAATCTATCAAACAAACCCGCTTCCCCATGCGGGATAAAAACGCACCAAGATTAACTGTCAACGTAGTTTTTCCGACGCCGCCTTTCTGATTTGCAATAGTTATTATTTTTGCCATAAAAATATCCTTCCTATTATAAAATCAATCTTTTTATTTATAATAGCATTTTTTATTAGCTTTGTCAATAGAAAATAGGCGAAAAAAGAAGTTCATTCAAGAAATTTATTTAATTCTTCCGCGCTTTTAACTTCCACACCCGACTCAGTATCTATATCAATTCCATTTATATTTTTCAGATTATTTTTATTCTGCTCATAAAATAAACTGTTTCCGGTAATTAAACTGATACATTCAATCGCCTTTAAAAATAAATTTTCTATTTTTTCTCCAGCCTGTATACCCTTTGTAATCTCATTAGCAAGCTGCCCTGATTTAATAATTGCCTCCTGATGCGCGGTATATACTTCAAGCTGTTTAACTGTCGCTTCTGCGTTTGCGGCTTTTTGCCTTTCCTCCGTTTTAAGTTTATAATATACTTTTTTTGCAGGCGGCGAATGATTCCCTTGCTCTGTCGCCTGCTTTTCGTCCAATTCGTCCAATATAGAAAAATCAAGTTTAACGCTCATATTTTACGCATCCTCCTGTCATCGTTCCAATCTGTACCTGTTTCTGGTTTCTTACTTTCTCTGAATGAATTAAACATTGAGTAATAGTCATAGTAAAGGCTTTCGCCTATTTTTCCAGTACGATTTTTTAATATTTTAAGTTGCGCCTTGCGCGGGTCTGCGGACTTCTTTTCTTCTATCAGCTTTGTTGTTTCTGTCCGCTTGCTGTCGCTCTGACTTAGTTCATCCATTCCCGCAAGCTGTAAACCGAGTAAAACATCGCTTGAATATTCAATCGCGCCGCTCTCTTTGAACGATGCTAAATTAACCGGCGCATTATAATTATCGCGGTTGAAGCTGGAAATTGCTATGACCGGGATTTTTTTATCCCGGCTTAAACGCTTTAATTCAAGCACAGACTTATCGGTGTTTTGCTTGTCTGTTCCTCTCGCCTCAGAAGTTAATATTTGCAGATAATCTATAATAACGACCGGAGTATTACCTGTAAAAGAGATATGCTTCTGCACTTCCTGTCGTATTTCTCCAACGCCAATATCGCCCATTCCCTCATGAATATAAATATACTCGCTGTACTCGGCGTAGTCCGATATGCTTTTATTGATTAATTCTTTTTCTTCGGAGCTGTAATTCTTTCGCCTCGAACCCGCTAATATTCCCCGTACTGTTTTAGCGTTATCTGATTTTCCACCGCAATTTTCAAGAGTCAATCGGCTTATACTCTTTGCCATCAGCTCATAACGCGACATTTCAAGGCTGAACATTAGAACATCATACCCGCGCTGCGCTATCTGGTCAGCTACCTGTAAAACAAACGTGGTCTTACCCAGCGAGCTTATAGCCCCTATGATATACAGCCCTTCATATAACCCGCCGTCCAACGCTTCGTCGAGCAGATTGAACCCGGTCGATATTGCCGGAGTGTTTGCGCTGGCGGCTATTTCTCCCATGAGCGCGTTTATATGATACGCCGTAGCCGTTTCCAAGTGTTTTACTTTGATGGCTTCCGCTTCTTGACGGGCAGCTTCTGCCGGGTCGCTGTTTACAAGCGATATAAAAGCCTCGCGATTAGCGGTTAAATGCTCATTTGGGTCTTTGTACTCTCCTGATGTATTTATCTCGTAAAAAGAAAGTTTTAATTCTTCAAGCCCTGCTTTTAATTTTTCTTGTGCTTTATTCCCGGCATCGTCATTATCCAACGATAGAATAAGCGGAACGGTCGGCGGTTCGGTTCGGCATAAGTCCAAAAACTTATTAACGCCGCTCGTGCTTCCCAATGCGCAAGCCTCTGCGCCTGCCTCGATAATTGAAAGCGCGTCTATTGCCGCCTCCGTTATAAATACCGGAACAATCCCTTGAAGGGCTTTTTTGTTAAAAAAATCAGCCAGACCTTCTTTCATCAGTTTGTATGCCGGGTCTGCATCTTTATTTATCGCTCTGGCTAAATAGCTATTGCCTCCGGTCGGTATAATCAGCCGTTGACTTGTCGGCGGGTTCTTTCTGTTTTTCACAGCAGTTGGACTTCTCCATTCCGGGGCATATCCCAACATGAAACGGTTGGCAGTTTCCGCTGATACTCCCCGGCTTTGAAGATATAGTAACGCTTCCGAACTGCTACGCAAGTCTTTGTTTGCCTGTAAAAAGAAATTTTTATAATCAGCCGATTCTGAATCCGCTGGTAAATGCGTTTCTATGCCAGCATGGAATATAGAAATCCCATACCGCTCAAACGCTTCTTTTTCGCTAATATTATCCCGCGTTCTTACTATAGCAAGATAGTCGCCGTAAAAATCACATTTGAAACATTTATAATACTTGCCGTCTCTTGTGCTGATTCCCGTGCCGCTTGAACCACTTCCATTGCCACAAAAAGGACAAATATACGTATCGTACCCGGATATTTTTTTCGGGGCTTTTTTTAATTCGCTGTGAATTAAATTGTTTATATAATCCCGCGCCTGCATTCTGTTCATTTTCCGCTCCTCATTTTACAATAAATGGAAATCGCTTTTTTTCTTTCGTTTTCTTTTTTCGAGGCATCGTTCTTATCGTACCACAAAACCCGCCCCCTTGCAACGGGGGGCGGATTTTTGCTATAAGTCTTATAATACCTATAAGACTTATACGTTTTTTTTGGATGTAGACTTTTATCCCATTTTACCAGCCAAAAGTCCGCTTTTTTTGAACCGCTTTGGTAGAGGCTTGTTGCAGGGTCGGTAGAGGCTTGTTGCAGGGTCGGTAGAGGCTTGTTGCAGGGTCGGTAGAGGCTTGTTGCAGGGTGAGTAAAATGCTTTACACTGTTATTTTTATACCTTTAATCGTTTTGCTTTCTCTATATTCTTCAAAATCTTTTATATATCCACGCCCTTTTAATATTTCTAATATTTTTTTTGCATTACCCCTTACAGCTTTTGACTTATCTTTCAATGCTTGACCCTGTAAAGACGTTATTTCCAATTCTTCGTAAATTCCTTGATAAGTGATATTTTGACTGCGCTTGACTTTATCGCTTTTAATCCATTCTATCTGGCGTATGAGATATTCCCTTATAATTATAACTTCTTCGGTTCCTCTTATATTATCTTTAGTTTGTAATATACTGAGAGGTATTTTGTATATCTGACCTGAAACTTGNGCGTGCGTATAAAGTATTGGATCTTTTTCGCTTATGAATTCATATCCTTCCATTGTCTCAGCGTTCGTCTTAATTTCTATTTTACCTACTTCTATCAGGTATCTGCTCATTTTAGCACTCTTAACGTCTATACGGTACATTTTGGCTTCACCTGTAAAATCAATAGTTGCTCTTGTGGCTGAAAGTTTATCAATGCTTTCGGTTACTTTTTTTACTGCTTCTGGACGTATAAACTCACTATTTGTTAATCCGTTCATAGTCCTATAAACCATCGAAGAAGTAAAAGTTTTGTTTCCAGCTAATTTTAGGCTTACAAGCGCGTTATGTACAATGCGGTCATAAGCGTTAAGTTCATACTTCCCGCTAATCGTTATGCCTTTCCCCTCATCAAAATTTAAAACGACTTTTGTTGTTACCTCTTTCGACGATTTGTTGCTTACTACGATAGCTACTTCTTTGCCGTATAAATTTCCGGTTGTTAATTGATTTGCCACTTTGGTGTTCGGAATCAAATAGTCAAGCACTTTTACCGGGTTTAAAGTCAAGACTTTAATAATTCCTTTTGCTTCCGGTTCCATTGTAGCTTCGTATTTGGTTTTATAGAGTTCTTTGAATATTTTTTCAAAATCTTTAGTTTTGACTACTTCGTGAAAAGTCATATCGCGGAAAGCCGGCTCGTTCAACATTAGATTTCTAAGGTCGTCTATAAACGCTGAAATTTCAGGAGTCGCTTCCATCTCTTCAAGTGCTCGTCTCATATTTTCGCGGTCAACCTCAAGCGCGAGTTTCTTTATGCCGTCGATAAAAGTATCAAACATTATGTCCGCCGCCTTTTTATTTTCTGTATCTGCTTCTATTTCTATTACTTTTCCCATAAAAATTATACCTCATTCATTCTTAAATTTTTTAAAAGTTTATATTTTCCGCTTGACAAACTGAGCAAGAATGAAGTATAATAATATTTGATAAAGAATATTATTATATTAACCGCTTATTCGGCAATGTACTTCATCTTATTTTTTCAAGTGGTTGGGGTAGATAGTTGGGGGAGTCTGCAAAAACATCCTAACTATCTATTTTTCTGCTTTGAATCAATTTTGTATAAAAGAGAGAACGGGAACGAAAGTCCCGTTCCTCTATTTTGTTATTTGTCAGCCATATACTTTTCGCGCATCGTCAATACGTATTCAAAACACTTATCACCCAAGTTACGAATCTTTTTTACTTTTTTCATATCTGCGGCACACAGCTCGTCCATCGTAGTTATCCCACCCTTTGTAAGTGCGTTTACGGCGCGGGTTGAAATAGTCGATTCCGAATTATCGTGCTGGCTGAAGTATGCCTGCACGTCTATGTTTTGTTTCATTTTAATTATTCTCGCTTTGTTTTAAATATTCTTTTTTCAGTTCTTCAACTTTTTCAACTGTTAATTTTGTTCTCTTCGCAATCGTTTCAACGTCAAAAATATCAAGCAGATTTTTAGCAGTATTAATTGCTCTATTTTGCGCTTGCTGTTTCCATCTTCTAATGCGTTTTGCGTCATGGTTAATTGGCAGTAATATAGAATTTTTTACATAATCCATTACGCTTTGTGCTGTCATAAAAGCCTGTTCGGCTTCATCTATGCCCAAAGAAACATCTTCATGTAAAGTATCTATCCCGAAGCCGGAAAATGTTGATAGATTAAATTTTTTAAAGCTAAAATCATGACATAAATCTAATAAAACTAATAAATCATTCGTTTCAGAAAATTCAATTTTATTAAATATGAGAAATGCTTTTAAACTTTTTTTGACGCACTGATAACAATGATAACAAACAATGGTGCAATAATGATGAAAGTCATATTGATTAAGCAATATTTTAGAAACATTGTAATCCGCGAGTGCATTGTCAAGAAGTAAGCGCACCATGCTGTCGAGTTTATACCTATCGACTCTATGTCGTTTCCTTTTTTTTGATTTATCTGCTATACCATCCATCAATTACTATCACCAACTTTGCATCAATATTATTTCAAAACAATTTCTTTAGACAGTTTTTTAGCAAGCTGCCGTATCTTTTTCTCTGTCAATTCTGAAAACTCAATTATTTCCGCAAGCGGTTTATTTTTTAAAATCATTTTTTCTGCTGTTGCAGTTTTAGCTTCTTCTGCGCCTTTTTCATGCGCTGTATTTATATTCGTCTGATAATCAAGTTCTGCTAAGCGATGATGCGTATATTTGTCCTGTATGAGCGGGTCTTGCAGACTAAGATTGTACTTTTCTGCGAATGCCTGTAAGCCTCTATCCATTTTTATCATCTCCTTTGTTTCGATTTCGTTTATTGTTGCGTACCCTTTCACTAAAAAGTGCAGCCAGCGATGCAACGGGTTTTCTTTATCATATTTTATCTTCCGGAATTTTCGCAATTCTATGTTGTGCATATATAATACATCGCTTGCCGTTTCCGGTTTTCCCTTTACGTACATCAGCGATACCGGCTGATGAAAGTCGGGATGCGAACTTCGCAGCGGCTTGAAGTCCAGCAGATTTATCATCGTCAGTCTTGGAAGTTCTTTGAAATCCTGTGATTTTTCTATTGCTGGGTGCATGATAGCGCAGGCATGGAAAAACGAGCGGTCTACCATGTCCGGACAGGACTCGCGCTGTACCTCCACATTAATTCGTTTCCCATTCGCTTCCGCGATAACATCAAGGCGGCAGCTCCGCCCTTTGAAAGATGCTCCCGGCAGTGTTTCCTCGCACCGTAATCCCGTTATCTTGTCAAGCGGCACTCTGCCTGCATCGGTGAGCACGGCGTTTATAAGGCTCAACGCGGACGGTGCACTTCCCATGTTTTCAAATAGTTTCGCTACCATGATATTGTGAAGCGGCGGTATTATTTTTATCTTTCCCATTTATCGGCTCCTGTTTTATATTTAGTATAACATATATTTGTATTTTTTTCAATATTGTTAGACGCAGAATTTTCGATTATTTTTGATTATTTATAATTTTTTCTTTTGCGGAACGGATAGCCTTATACAGCGTACCCTGAGAAACGCCTGTGATTGCGATAATCTCGTTGATGCTGTGCGTGTGCGCTTCATATAGCCGCAATGCTTTTTCTACTTTCTTCGGGTCTACTTCCGGCCTGCCGCCTTTGCGTCCCCTCGCTCTCGCTGCCATCAAGCCGTCCTTTGTTCGCTGCACCGTCAAGTCGCGCTCAAACTGGCATAGCGCGGCAAGCACCGTAAACATTAGTTGTCCGGTCGGTGTGCTTATGTCTATATTTTCTTTAAGACTTATCAATGTAACTTTTCTATCCCGGAATTCTTCTATGAGTGCCAGTAAGTCTTTGCTGGAGCGACCGAGCCGCGAAAGCGATTCTATAACGACAATATCGCCCTCGCGGATAATTAACTTTAACTTATCTAACTCCGAACGGTTTTTTATCGTGCCTGTTATCTTTTCTTCAAATATTTTTTCCGCGCCGTATTTTTTGAGCGCGTCGAGCTGTCTGTCTAAAGTTTGGTCCTGCGTCGAAACCCTCGCGTATCCAATTATCATTTTAAATTCTCCCATATTTTTAGTTTACATTGATATATTACAACAAACACAAAGAAAATGCAAGATGATAAATGTAAAAGATTTAGGAATCACAACAAAATAAAAACGCACCATTCAACCGCAAAAATAAAATAGTTAAAATCGCAGGGGTAAGCATTACGACAAACGGCCGTTTTATAAATCTAAAACAGGGGGGTCGTGCCCATCCCGGACTGGCTCAAAGAAAAATAGCAAGCGTATTCGTCAACAAATATGTACCGCCTTATTCTATCAAGATTTCCGGCAAGAATTTCGGGTTTGAAAATGGCACGAGTTACGCACTTGAGATAAAAAATACCCTATTCGGTCATTGTGACCTCGACTTATCAATATAAATTCGCCAAAAACAACGCTCGTAACTTCATAAAAACGATGTATTATATGAAATCAGGGTCGGAAATAGCGGAAAAACGGAAGTTTTTATCAAGTGCGTAACTCGTGAATGGGATAAAATCCGTACCGTTGTATTCGGCGTTTTGCATTTAAGATGTGACCGAAAATTCAAAAAATGCTGAAAGGTTAGACTTATACTATCATCGGATATTCCGTGCCGCAACATATCTAAAACGGAATCATTTCTGTTTTTTAGTTTTATAATACTTATCAGATATAACCTTAACACGTTTTTTTATTTCTCTTTTGGATAATTTGATTTGATTAATCTCTATCCCTTGTAATTCAAGTAACCATTTGTCACACTCACTAATCATGTCGCAATCCATTTCATCGTCCGCTTTTTCTATTTCGAAATCAGTAAGTTCATTCAGATAATTTATTAATTCGTCTGTTGTAGTAAATTTTTTTAATAAATATTTTTTATTAAGCCTATTTTTACTCATAATTAATCCCTTTATAAATTTATATAAAATTTTCCCCTCATTATATATGTGGTTCAAAATAATAAAAGGGGACAAAAATTTTTTATAACCGCATAAATTCAGGGATATTTTTATATTTGAGGAGTGATGGTGCGTACTCGTTTAAATAATATTTTATAATAAAATAAACATCTGTTATCATAAAGCGAACCATAAATTTTTTATATTTTTTCAATATACCACATAAATAAAATGCAACCCGCGCGAAAACTTAACAAAAATNCAAAAAGGAAATTTAACAAACAAGTTAGACTGGTTTTGGAAAATGTTAAGTTTTTGCCGTTGCTTTTTTCAAAACCGACAGTGCTGTCGGCTTTGAAATTTTCGCTTCGTCTGCCGCCGCCTTGCTTCGCTGGAATATCTTCGAAAAGTTCTCCCAGCCTCACTTTAGCGTCAAGCAACGCTTCTGAATAATCGGCATACTCTATTTTTAGCAGCGTTTTTCTTGTTTTTTCTGCTTTTACGGATGATAAATTTGCATGGGAATTACAGAACAATCTCCCTCCACGGCTGAAGAGAGGTTATAAATTTGCAGTTTGTTCTGATGCTTCACTACTATTCTCGTGGTTTTATCTGCCATATATTCGCATTTCCTGTAATTTTATAACCTCTGTCCACCGGTGGGCAGAGGTTATTCTTCAAGTAATAGTTGCCGAACGTCGGGTATCTCTAAGCATCAGTGTCATCGTCGCTGCTATTTTTCTTACGGTTTATCGTGCGGGCTAAATATATTTTCGTTATGCCAATTCTTTTGTGACCTATCGAACATGATACCTGTTTTTTTGCGGCAAAATCGGATTTACCCTTAGCAATCAATTCGTTATAGTTATCGTCGGCATAATTGTGTCTTAATCCGTGAAAAGTATTTTTTCTCGTGGAATCTGGGTCTTTCGTGGCTTCACGGTGGTCGGCGATAAATTTTTGCAGTTGGTAGATTGCATTATGAGTTTTTTTGTCTTTCGGCACGAACAGCTTCTGCCCCGGCAGTGTCAGCTTCAGCCATTTTTCAAATTCGGCGCGGACGTGTTCGTTGATTGGTACATCGCGCTCCAAACCGCCTTTTCCTTTAATATGAATATAACCCTTTTTCAAGGCGGCTCGGGCTGTCGCTGTGTCAATCTTCATGACTTCATGGATTCGGAAGCCGCAATGCCGGGCAATGATGATACAAGCCTCGAAGTCAGCGCGGTTCATTTTCCGGCACTCCAAAATCATTCGCTGTATTTCGTCGTCGCTCCATGTCCGGTCAACACCGCCGTAGCTTCTGTGTTCTATATTTAATTCGTCGTTTTCCGGCAGACGATATTTAGGGTTCGATATTTTATCGTGCCAGAACCGTATTGCGGAAAGGTCTGTCTGGATGGTGGCGGCTGCGAACCCTTGCTTCTGCATATTTTTCACATAAGCCGATAAATGTTTTGCGGAGATGTTGCTTATCTTTTCTAATTTATAAATATCTCCAAGATAGTGCAGAAATCGTTTGAATGCCTCGAAGTATCGTTTTTTGGTCTCAAGTGAACCTTGACGGTTGTGCTTGCGTATTTTTTCCGCCTGTGCTAATAGGTTGATATAATGGTTTGTGCTCATATTTTTCTCCTTTTTTTCGTTTAAATTCCGCGCCGCAAACGCTGTTTTGGCATAGCTTCCCCGCTGGCAACATAGGCCGTTTCTGCCTTGTTTCCGATTTTCAATACTATAAAAAATGATAGGATAATGCCGATTATATGGGGGTAACGGCTCCAACTAAAGTTGTCGCCTCTCTGTTATAGTGTTATAGTAATGTTTATATTCAATTATGCGTGAGCACATGTACCGCAGTAAGTTTTTGAAAACCTGAGAGGCAAAAAGACCTCTCGGCGGTTAGCGCCTGCCATCCGGCGTAGAGTGCGCGTATGACCGTCGCAAACGAAAAACAGCCTGTTATGAGTGATAAACTGACGCCGTTTGCCGGAGTTACGCTCCGCATCAGTTCGAGAGCTGCTGCCACGCGCTCTCTACAAAGGTAAAATAACGTATCTGTGAATCCCGCTTCCTTCGCGCGGCGGGCAGATGATTTCGATTGAAGATTGATTAACATAATATACCTTTCCTTTCTGACTCCCTATCGAAATTGGCTTTTCCGATATTGCCGCGTAAATATTCACGGCGGGGAGTAATCTTTTTTATAAATGGACGCAAAAAAGCCGCAAAACAATCATTTTTTGAATGAACATATCAATTCAAAATCGTTTTGCGGCTTATAAGCCCGTGTTTCATTATTTTTTTAGCAAGGGTAAAACGTCGCCCTTATGTCGCTTTCATTATACAAATGGGGAATCCCCCTTAAAACAAAAAATCGCCGGTAATCATCACCGAGCTCTAAAATGAGCCCAGCTATCCTACTGACACTTACATACAAACTTAACAACGTGTGCAATGCAGATATATATCATATCCGCGGTACAAGCCAGAAGCGGCTTGTAAGTCCGAAGACCGCGCACAAAAATCATTTACGGTTATCATTATACCACAAGATATTGTGTTTGTCAAGTCTTTTTTAACAAATTTTTTCTATATATTGTATTTCATGCTAATACGTATTAGACTGTGTAAGAATGCATTAATTGCTAAATATTTTCAAAACGGAAACTCTAATATGTGTTAGACTGTGTAAGGCTGTGTTAGCTTTTTTATATTTCAAAATTGAAAACATAATACGTATTAGACTGTGTAAGAGTGAATTAACTTTTGCATTTTAAGTGGATTATTAAGCGTGAGCGAACTGTCAGAATATGTTTTTGGTATTATATTTATTCAAATTGACAAAGCATATTATGTGTGTTATAATAAAAACATGGCATAGTAAAGATTTGGAAGAAAAAGTGATACCACTATAAAACTAAAGGCAGGGTGAAAATTTGTTAGATAAAAAAGAATATACAGAAGCTTTTCTCGGATATGCCATTGAAGCATTACGGAAGCTGGGATACACAGAAAAAGATATCAATGATTTTATAAAAGAGATAAACTATCAAATGCAATTTAGAAGTGAACAAACAGCTATAAGAACTGCAACATTTACAATTTTTGAAAACACACAGCAAGTTATGTTTGATGGAATTACTATTCCTGTAAAATATAATCCGCTTAAATTTAAAGAGTTATTTGAACAGTGCGGGTTTACTGATAAAAAATCTAAAAGTCATATCGTTCGAGTCCTGAATGTTTTTTCGAACGTGCAGCATCCCAATAAAATTATTTACGTGAGAGATTTATACGGAAAAACTGTTGATGATATTAGAGAAATGCGCAACATGGGAAAATCAACATATCAGTTTTTTATTCAGACATTAAAAAGCTTTTTATCGGAAGAGGCAGAAGCTAAAAGAGAAGAAGCAGAGGCTAAAAGAAAAGAAATTAATGCGTCAAAAAATACAAGGCAGATTATATTTCAAGATATTATAATTCCGACGGAATATAATTTAAAAACCATAAAAGATGTGCTTACCCAACATGGATTTATGGGGAAAGAATATAATTACAAAGGTGTAAGAGTATGTAACACTTTAAAGCAATATAATAAAATCATATATTTTACAGATTTATATGGGTACGGAAAATCTAAAGGCGAATTTGAAGGAATAGGCGATGTTTTATATGATTTTTTTTATCAGGCATTAAGAGAAATCTTCCAAACACAAAATTAAAAATACGCTGCGTAACCGTCGTCAACGGATTAAGAATTCTGATAGCGGGTCTTTGTATTTTATTATATTTAGAGNTCAACGGAAAAAATATAGATAGCGTATAGTTTCCACCGTACTAATAATGATCGAAATCGAATATTTATTTAAAATGAATAAATCACCTTAATTATGTCTAAATTATTAAAAGTATCTGCAAGTTTTTCGATACGAATAGAACTTCTTGTTTGTTTGAAATTCGTCGAATCCACGTTATTTAACAACAATAAAATCGAATAAAACTATAAAAATAAAAATTTCGTCCCCCGAAAACGCTATTTTGTCCCCAACCCCTTGACTTTTTAATATTTATAAAAATAAAAAAAAGAGTTCTTTTTGTTGACAATACAACAAAATGCGCCTTTTCTGGGGCTATTTTTTAAAGTGTGTAAACGAAAAAAAGAGATTTGACACAATCGCATAAAATATTATACTCGATTTTAAGAAGCCGTTAAGGGTAAACGCCACATAGCGTCGCGACAAAGTCGCTCTTGACATTTCTAAAAATCTTCGTAGTTTTAAAGTGTCGATTACGCCGAAAAAATGGTTAAAAATTACTATTTACGTAGTCGGAAAAACACCCCCCTTTTCTTATGTTATGTGCCAAGGAAAACAGTCATATAAAGTGCTGTCACCAACAGCATTTTCATCATGCACACCGGGTTCACTGATGGACGTCCGATTTTCGAATAATATGACGCCGACTTCCCGTAGATAAATTCAAAATCTATATGACGGTTGATTTCTCGTAACAAGTGTTTCGCCGGCACAAATGATTCCATATCTACCATTATCATCTGCATCTGTCCGTTTTTTCTTCTCATCATATCTATTTCTTCCGCTTAATACACTTGCTTTTTTATCATTATCTCCATTATACCATGTTTTATCTCTTTTGCAAACCTCTTTGTCAACAGATCCTTTCTTACGGCCTCTCTTTTTCTTATATTTTATTTGATAGACCTGCCATTTATGAGATTTTCAAGAAANCCTCTTTGTCAACAGATCCTTTCTTACGGCCTCTCTTTTTCTTATATTTTATTTGATAGACCTGCCATTTATGAGATTTTCAAGAAATACTTGCTCATTTTTGTGAGGAATATTCTCATGAGCCTCTGCTATAGTCATGAATGTATCATTTATAATAGCTAAAAAATGACCACTGGAATTAACATATTCGGCATAAAATTCAGCTGAAGCATTATCTCGAAATTCTAATACAGGGGTAAGTACATTTCCATGTGCTCCAGAAAAAACAAATGAAAAACCGCCGATTGAGTTTATTGATTCTTCCTGAAAGCTATAAAGTTCTGCATAATTTTCATCTATTATATACCCTGCTTTCGTTAATGTTTTCTTTATACTCTCTAATGTTACTTCCCCAACATCTTGACTGCAAGCGATAAGAAGTGTAAGAATCATAAATATTGTTATTCCAAGCGCGATTACTTTTTTCATATACTTTCCCTCATTTTAAAATTTAAATTTTTTATTGTTCACTCATAATCATCATCCACTATCTCGTCCATGAATTTATATATATCGCTATACTCGTAAGAAATGAGCTCAACCGAAAAACATTTATAGTCAGTTGCCTGTTCATGTGTATCTCTAATATCTAATATTCTTAACTGCGCTCTTATAATCGGACTGTCTTCATTATCGAAGCTATATGCGTTCACGTTCAGATACCATTCTGTTATAGTACCAAAACGGCTGCCGCCATGAAAAGTAGCTATTGGCGTTGGCAATGGATTAAAATTTACATATCTTTCAACAGCAATTTTCACGCTGTTCTGCGAGCCGCTGTCCGCGCCTACTGCTTTAGTTGGGTCTACCCAATTAGGGGCATGGCTGGAATACATATATATATCTTCGTTTTCAGAAGTCACTTCAACTGTGCCGTTGAACTCTATAAATAAAGGAACAGAGAATACTTCTAAACCCAACGGAGGCGACAGTTTAACCTCGTTTAATTCTAACCGTTCAAGCGTGTAAACAGTGTCCTGTTGGTTATAAATGTTGCCCTCTATGCTTTCATCAAACGCAAGCATACTTATTTTCAGCGCATCTCTAATGCTGTAACCCTCTGTTTCTCTCGCGCAGGAGTTGAAACTTAGCAGAATTATTATTGTGAGCAGTGCAATTATTATTTTTTTTATAAAATCACTCCCGATATATTAATCATCTTCCTCGTCTATTATCTCGTCCATGAATTTATATATATCGCTGTACTCGTAAGAAATAAGCTCAACTGAAAAACATCTCGTACCTAAATCTTCTCCCGAATCTAACGTACATATATAATCTTTATCGTGTACAGTGTCTATTTTCAAACGCGCTCTGATGATTGGAATATCTTCATTATCAAATCTATATGCGTTTACGTTTAAATACCACTCGGTAGTGGCAAAAGAAATATTACCGCGTAGTGTAGGTACATTGGCTATCTTTGTCGGCAGTGGATTAACTGATATATAACTTTCAACAGCAGTCCTTACGCTAATTTCGGATTCGCCGCTTTCGCCACCTGTTCTACTTGAATCTACCCAATTAGGGGTACGCCCCCAATACATCCATACATCTTCATTTTCAGAAGTTACTTCAATTATACCGTTAAATTCTATGAAGAAAGTTATTGACCATAATTCTACTCTCAAAGGGGACGCAAGATTTACTTCGTTCATTTTAAGTGCTTTGAGCGTGTAGACAGTATCTTCATTTTTATATATATTTCCCTCAATGCTTTCATCAAAAACAATGGCACTTATTTTCAAAGCATCTTTTATACTGTAACCCTCGGTTTCTCTGGTACATGAGCTAAAATTTAACAAAATGATTCCCGCAAATAATAAGATTATTTTTTTCATTATTAATAGCCTCTCATTTAATTTTCGTATTTAATATAAAAGTTCATATTAAATTACGAAGGGCGTCAAAACGCCCTTCAATTTGCGAATCAAAAAGTAAGTTGGTTATAAAAATCAAATTTCTTAGTTCCACCACCATACATTATGCGGGATTCCGTCATACCATCTACAAGTTCCTCCACTTATATATCCTGTCCATGTAGAAGTATAACCACAACTGCAATTTTCTCTAATTTTATATTCACAACCACCCATTCCTGCCCATGCTCTATGTCCAATTAAAGTGTAAGTGCGATTTGAGTGTGTGCAATTGGAAGTTGCTATTATGTCGATATATTCGCCGTTTTCGTCGATAACATCGAAAACTGGAATTGAGATTATAGCTTCAATTATCCCGTCATCAACTTCATCAGCCGCCAAAACCGGCATTGACATAAAAATCATCGCTACAGCGAGTATCAAACAACTTATTTTAATTTTTCTTTTCATTTTCGTTTACCTCATAATTTTAACAAAATATTATATTTTTATCAATATCAAAAAGACAATTTCATGACATAATATTAACAGAGGATATTTCAGCATGGTTCGTAGTCATGTGCGCACTTTGAGTTTGAGCGCTCGTGCGCGTGTTTAATGGAACATCGGAATCACCTCAACTTTCATGCGATAGTATGTCCGCTGACCGTCATGTGTCGCGGCATATTATCTTGGTACTTGGGACGGCGTATTCGGTACGCCGTCGGCACATTTCAACTTCAAGTGCAACACTTTTCGAGTTGGACAATATCCGAAACTACCAGTATATTGTAAATTTTCAATCTTGTCAAGGGTCAAGATGAACGCAAAAATGCGCCCTTGACAAGATTTGAAAATTTACAATGAGAGAACGTGTCGGATTTATGCGAATAATTTTGTTGCACTTGATATTGTAACTTGCCGTCCCTCTTACTCTATCCCCTATTTAATAACGAAATTTAATTGCCAATT
>JGI24704J35079_10000608_pt1 | contig 16233 bp, 11 predicted proteins | sample TergutNt197P3_FD_35079 | JGI IMG/M metagenome (IMG submission 35079)
GGACGACGGTTCCGTGCGCTTAAATTATGGTTTGTCCTGCGTGGTTTCGGATTGGAAGGCATCCGCCAACGCCTCAGAGAACAAATCGCTTTAAACGAATATTTTGCCGAACAAATCGCGCAATCAGGCAAATTCACATTACTCAAACCGCCATTTCTCGGATTTACCCTGTTTCGCGTCAACGACGACGACGATGCCGTTTCGGAAAAACTGTTGGCCGCAGTCAACGCTTCCGGCAAGATATACCTCTCCCACACCAAAGTAAACGGCCGTTTTGCCATCCGTTTCCACGCCTCACAGACATATATCCAAAAGGAAGATATTGATAAAGCGGTGAATACGCTAAATCGATATTTATCAATTATTTAACACTTTGGCTCCGAGCCTTGAAGTTTTTAGTGAATACCCGCAACATCATACAAACCGTGTTTGTCCACACCTATGAACACATATACGCTCAGGCACTTCGTAATTCGCGTATTTCAATTTAAATCATTATCTTTGTGCCATTATAATTATGCTTGTGAAACATAAAGAGACATTTATTAAATATTTAGTTGAACAATATGTTAGATTGTGTTAGAATTAAGAATTTCAAATCAATAGTCAATTTGGAATTCAATCTTGGAAGGATAAATATATTTATTGGCGCAAATGGTTGTGGTAAAACCAATATTTTAGAAGCTATTGCAATAGCTTCGGCTGCCAACCAAAATAAACTCGACAATGAATATCTCGGCACACGACTTCGAATGACCGGTCCGGATTTTTTTTTATCAGGATTTGATGAGAGCGGGGAAGTTAGCTCAAAGATTACTATAACTGTTTCAGAGACAAATCGCTTGGACGCTAATATACAGTGTGTGTTGTTTCATGATTCAAAAACAGATAAATGGGTTAATGAAAGTGCATTGAAAATTGTAGGAGAATTAGTACTGGGAATTGAAAAAAAAGAGATTTATCGAAAATTTGATGATATTTCAAAATTTCTTAAAACTAATAATGTAATACTTCATGACAGTCCACGATTGGACTCATACCTTATTTTCTCACCCGAAGAAACAAACCTCCGAAAATTCAGCGACGACACGATGATCAGACCATTAGGACGCAGAGGAGAAGGGATGTTTCAGCATTTAAAAGAACTGCTGACAAATGGTAATAAAGAAGAAATTATACATGCGCTTAACAAAGGATTGTATTTTTTGGATTGGTTCAAAGGATTTAGTCTTCCCACAGATTTGTTTACTCAGGAAGCCCGATTAGATATTAGCGACCGGTTTTTAAAAGAAGCCAAACAAGTGTTTGATCAACGGAGCACCAATGAAGGTTTTCTATATCTGCTTTTTTACCTTACACTGTTTAACTCCCCTCAGACGCCCTCGTTTTTTGCCATTGATAATATCGAAAATTCATTGAATCCCAAACTGTTGAGGCGATTATTGCAACATTTTACAGAAGTGGCTAAAAAAACAGATAAACAAGTAATTATTACAACACATAGTCCTTATGTATTGGATGGATTGGATTTATCGGACGATGAACAACGTTTATTTATTGTACGGCGGAATATTGATGGACACACTAAAGTAAGCCGCATTCCACACAAGGAAAATAGAACATTGCCATTGTCCGAAATTTGGATGAGTGGTGTTTTAGGAGGTTTGCCTGATAATTTTTAACGCTATGGAAGAACTGAAAATAGGGATAGTATCCGAAGGTATCAGCGATTATTGGGTAATTAAGCATATTGTGGCGAGATTTTTAAAAGACAAAGAAATCAATTTTGTACAGCTTCATCCCAAAATAACTCCAAAAGGTAAGCAAGACGGCTATGGAGGCTGGCAGAAAGTATTTGAATATATAAGCCAAAAGGAATACATTGTTGAATATGCACAGAAAGAAGATTGTGATTATGTGATTATTCAGTTGGATACCGATGTATGTGAACAGTATAAAGTCAAAAAGAGCACGAATCCCGAAACATTATTTTGCGATGTTTCAACTAAAATTCAGGAAACAACGCATTCGGATTTTGATAGAAATAAAATTATTCCTGCAATATGTATCCACAGCCTTGAATGTTGGTTGATTCCATTTATTTCGGATGATACCCGAAAATGTTCACGAGTCGATAATTGTATAAACGTGATAAATAATGAGATTCGATCCGAAGGAACTATTGATAAAGACAATAAAGGCGCTGCAATGCCTCTCTATTGTTATATTCTTTCAAAAAAGAAAAAGGTAAAAGAGATTCAAGAGATAGCACATTATAATGTTGGATTTTATAAATTCATTGAAACATTATCTGAATTAGTATAACTATATCCAATATCGGACAAAATATCTATTGGTAGATGGAAAAAGGAAAAGAGTTAATCACGCTGGCACAGCGCATCCGTGCAATGTCTCAAACCGGTTTAGCCTATTCGCACAACGATTATGAGATCGAACGTTGTCGCGAATTGATCGACATCAGCAACCGCATTACCTCCATCGTTTCAGGTATCTCTGAAAAAGAAATAGATGCTTGTTATACGCCTGTTAAAGAGTATGTTACCCCAAAGGTGGATATTCGGGCTGTTGTGTTTAACGACTATGATGAAGTGCTGTTGGTTCGCGAAAAGGTGGATGGTCGATGGTCGATGCCCGGAGGGTGGTCGGACGTAGGTTTGACCCCGAAAGAAGTGGCCGTCAAGGAAACAAAGGAAGAGACCGGATTAGATGTCCATGCAGAGCGATTATTGGCTGTGATGGACAAGCGATGCCATGCACATCCTGCCGGACCTTTTTATATTTACAAGCTATTTATTCTCTGCGAATTGACCGGCGGCGAATTTACTGAAACGTTCGATATTATGGATAAAGGATTTTTCCCGTTGAACAGCCTGCCGCCTCTTTCGTTAGACCGTATTCTGCCTGAGCAAATCAGCCTGATGTACGAACTGCGCAACAATCCGGTCGCTCCGGTGTATCTGGATTAAGACAAATTAACCCATATAATGGCTTACCCGATCATTTAGCGCTTCGCAATTTTGAAGATTGCAGAAGCTTTCGTACTTTTGCACCAAATTTTGCAAAAACACCTGAAATAAAGAGCAGTTATATGAGTGAATTGACGTCTTTGGAAATCCTGACCAATATCAAGGATGCCGCCTCGTCCGAATCGGTCGGGCAGATGTTTGGAATTGTCCGTGAGGCAGTTTTGGAACAAGATAATGTTGATTTTGTTGAACTTATGTCAGATAGCGCTGTGACAACAAACCTACTGAGAGAGGATGTTGCGATTGAATCGTCCGCAAAAGAACGGCAAATCATTATTGACAACTTCCCGCTCAGTAAAAATAATTATTTAGTTGTACCCAAGGTAATTGAAGAATAATGAAATCAGTAATACGCGATATACATCAGCAATTGGTATCCGGCAAAATCACGTGCCGGGAATTAGTACAGGAAAAGATTTCGCTGCTAAGCGACAACGCATATAATACGGCAAATTTGTTATTGGAAGAATCTGCCTTTGCATTAGCAGCACAGGTTGATGAGAAAATCAACACAGGGCAGCCAGTCGGATTGTTAGAAGGCATACCATTCGGCGTCGAAGATATTATCATGTTGCAGGGAAGCGTCGCTACGGGAAGTGCGGGTTTTTTGAAAAACTATACTTCGCCCTATACGGCGACGGCTGTAAGCAAACTCATGGAAGCAGGCGCCATACCGGTTGCAAAAGAAAATGGCGACAGTTTCGGACAGGGCAATACGGGCGAAAACTCAGTTTTTGGCGCGGTATGCAACGCGCATGATAAAAGCAGGGTAGCAGGCGGCTCATGTAGCGGCAGCGCCGTCAATGTAGCCAAAGGATATACTGCTTTTTCCGTCGCCGGAAATACGGGAGGCGCTGTTGCAGCCGGATACAACAAGGTATATGGATTAAAACCGACGTATGGCAGGGTATCGAGGTATGGGATGATGGCCAATATGTCGTCGACCGACTGTATCGGGCCAATCGCATCTTCGCCGGAAGACATACGCATTTTGATTAATGCCATGAGTGGCAAGGACATCCACGACCAAATTTCCTGCACATCAACACCTGTGCCTGATACTGTTTTTGAAGAGAACGTTACAGAGAGACAATTTACCGTTGGTTATTATAAACTTTTTATCGAAAACAAATACATAGATCCCACCCTGAAATCCGCTTTCCAAAAGATGATAGAAATGTTGACAAGTCAAGGTGTCAAGGTAATTCCGTTAGATTCATTTGACACCGATGTGACAGCATCGACCTTCAATATATTGGCAATGGCAGAGGCGTCATCCGCATTGGCACGGTTAGACGGTTCGGTATATGGGGCAAGGTCAAACCATAAAAATGTGCAGGACGGATATATGATTACGCGATCCGAAAATTTATCCGGCGAAACAAAAAGACGTATTACCGGCGGAATTCAGGTGCTGTCGCACGGATACGATGAGGATATATACCTGAAAGTAAGGATGCTGAAGAACCGGATTATTCAGGCAATCAACAGCGATTTTGAAAAAGTAAATTGTATACTTTCGCCTGTATCAGCGACTTTACCTCCAATGACGGGTCAAAGTCAGGATATGATGTATTTGTCGGATGCATATTCCGCATGTTTCAATTTGGCGGGATTACCGACATTGACTGCACCCCTGTTTACACCGACAGGCATTCAAATCACGGCCGGCAAAAATCGCGAAGATTTAATACTCTCATTTGCAAATTATTTAGAGAAAACAGAAAGATGGACATAAAAACCGTAACACAGAAATTAAACGAATTAGACCTTGAAGTGATTATGGGTCTCGAAACGCATATTCGGTTAAATACCGCATCCAAGTTATTTTGTTCCTGTCCAAATTCGGAGACCGATACGCCAAACAGCCATATTTGTGCGGGATGTACAGGTCAGCCGGGCACACTGCCGGTCGTCAATCGCGAGGCTGTCAATAAGGCTATTCTCTTTGGGAAAGCGGTACATTCGTCTTTTCGTAATAAGATAATTTGTTGGGATAAAAAGCATTATGTATATCCTGATTTGCCAAACAACTATCAGCTGACACAATTCAGCCGTCCAATCATACCTGACGGGTATATTCAATGTTATCGAAATGACGGAACGGTGTTTGTCGTACAGTTGGCACAGGTTCATATTGAAGAAGATGCGTCTAAATTAGTGCATGAACCGAATCGCACGTTGGTTGATTTTAACAAATCGGGTGCGCCCTTGATAGAAGTCGTGACCAAGCCGTGTATCAGGGAAATCGGCGATGTACCTGTTTATGCCCAGAATCTGCAAAGAATTGTTCAATCGCTGAAAATCTCGGAAGCAAACCTTGAAAAAGGCGAATTCAAATCGGATGTGAGCGTCTCCATCAGAAAAAAAGGCGATACAGGTATGAATCCAAGAGCGGAAATAAAGAATCTGAACTCTTTCAGGTTTATGCATGAAGCCATAGTTGACGAGATAGAAAAGCAAATAGATTATTACCTCAAACATAACAGTTTCCGGCCCGACCAACTCACGGTACTGTTCGATTCCGATACGAAACAGACCCGAACCATGCGTATCAAGGAATACGCTGATGATTACCGGTATGTACTTGAAACAGATATCCCGTTAGTCAATATCGAAAAATCGGTTGAGGATTGTACTGTGGATGAAAGTTTATTACCCTTTGCCATCGAAACCATTTTGATCAATGCAGGCATACGCCCACAGGACGCCAAATTTTTTACATCCGATGCTGTCCGGTCGTCCCTGTTTATGGCGCTCAATGCAACGCTGAACGACCCGCTCTATGTAGCAAAAACACTGTTGAACAATTTGAAAGCCGAAGCATACGAATCGATTCAGGATATTGAAGCCCTCAGTTTCCTTTTTACTGCTTACAAGGCACAAAAAATATCGGTTATCGTACTTCAGGAAGCATTACAGGGAGTAATTGAAGATAAAGCGTTTGATTACAGGTATTTTGTCGAAACAAAGAGTGTTTCGGACAAAGCATTGGACAAACAAATAGACGAAATATTGCTGCAAAACCAAACGATAACAGATGAAATCAAATCAGGCAACCTGTCTAAAATCAACCTATTGATAGGAAGTGCGATACAACTGACAGGCAAGTCAGTGCCGGGCAAAGTTATCAGACAGAAAATTATTGAAAAACTTTCGATAAAAGACATTGAAAGCACTGATAACGCAGGCAGAACAAGCGTTGTATCCGAAGTAGCACAACCAATTCAGACAAAGACTGTTACATTGGACGATGTGATTGTAAAGGAGCAATACCGGACGCATCTTTTTTCGGAAATATCCGATAGCCATTTGAATCAGGAGGTAATTCTATCAGGATGGGTAGCCGGTTTGCGCGACCATGGAGAATTAGTTTTCATCGATCTGCGCGATTCATGTCAGGAAGTGTTTCAGGTGCGTATTACCCGCGATAACATTGTCAACTACGACGATACCGCCAAATTACCTGACGAATCGGTCATTATGGTATCGGGAACGATTATCAAACGCAATCCGGAGGATTACAACCCTAAAATCCGTACAGGAGCAATCGAATTAGATGCCAAACAGATTGAAATTCTTAACCTCTCAAGACTGTTGCCGTTTGAGGTACGGAAATCAAACATAACAAACGAAGCAGTGCGTTTGAAATACAAGTTCCTCGACCATCGCAACGCAACTACCCACAAAGCGATCGTAAATCGTCACCGGGTACTGCATTTAATTCGTAATTTTCTTAGCAACAACCGTTTTATTGAAATTGAAACGCCCATTCTTTCTGCAGGAACCGACGAAGGCGCAAGGGAATTTATCGTTCCAAACCGAAAATTTCCTGGCCGGTTTTATGCTTTGCCTCAATCGCCGCAACAATATAAACAGATGTTGATGGTTTGCGGTTATGAGCGCTATTTTCAGATAGCGCGATGTTTTCGTGATGAAGATTCGAGAGGCGACCGGCAAGCAGAATTTACCCAGTTGGATATGGAAATGTCGTTTGTCAGTATGCAAGATGTTATCGATTTGAATACCAATCTTTTAAACGAGATTGTGGCACAAATATATCCCGATTACTGGAAAATATATCCATTCAGGATATTGACCTACAAAGAAGCAATGGATAAATATGGTGTCGATCGTCCCGATTTGCGTTTTGGCTTGGAAATGGATGAGTTAACCGATATCGTAAAGAAAACCACATTTAATGTATTTGCCAAACCCATTGAAAATGGTGGCATTGTGAAATGCATCAAAGTATCGGGGACGCTGTCGGATAAAAAACTGACCAAAGGTCAGATAGAACATCTTACCGAAATTGCCCGACAGAACGGATTGGGTGGTTTGGCCTATATCATTGTTAAAGAAAACGAACTGCAATCGCCGATTATCAAGTATCTTGGCGAATCGATCTGTCAGGAAATAATCGATACAACCGGTTCGGTTACAGGCGATATCATCTTTTTTGCCGCTTCCGATTATAAAACGGTCAATAACGCATTGAACGCAGTGCGTCAGGAACTAAGCAAGCTGTTGAACCTGATTAAGCCACGCGAACTACACCCTGCATGGGTCGTAGATTTTCCGCAATTTGAGCAAACGGAAGAAGGTGGCTGGACATTTTCACATAACCCGTTTTCGATGCCTCACGTTGCCTGTCTGAAAGACCATTTTAACGGCGTAAACCTTGAAAATGTGCTTGCGCAGCAGTATGACTTAATCCTTAACGGCAACGAGATAGGCGGCGGTTCGATTCGCGCCCACAAGAAAGAAATACTTGAAGCAACCTATCGCAATATGGGCTATGACGAGCAAAGTATGCGGAAAAGTGTCGGTCACATGCTTGAAGCCTTTCAGTACGGCGCCCCTCCGCATGGCGGAATAGCCTGGGGTGTAGACCGTTTNATGATGATATTGGAAGAAAAAGCATCTATCCGCGAAGTCATCGCCTTTCCNAAAACAGGTCAGGGCGAAGAGATCCTNTTCGGAAGTCCCACCAATATTTCAGAGCGAAAAATTGCAGAAGCAAATATAAAANTATTGNATAATCAGTAAAGGAGACTGCTAAAAACCTTGTTTTCTCCGTTATTGCGAACAGCGTGAAGCAATCCGGAAAACAGATTACCAATAATTTAGCTTGATTATCTCTTGCATACGCGGAGTGTCTTCGTCATTGTCTCCCCATTCGTTGCGCAGGTTCAGGAGTTCCTGTTTCAGTTGTTGGATGGTTGCCTTATGGGCAGGTTCTGCATAGATGTTATGATCTTCGGATGGATCGACCGACAGGTCGTAAAATTCCCATGCCGGTGTTGTGGTTTTATCTTCCGAGCCGGTCGTATTGAGCCGGTCGCCGTAGAAAAACATCAGTTTATAGCGGTCTGTCCGGATGCCTAAATGTGCAGGTCGCACGACATGTTGCGTCCAATACCTGTAATACATGGACTTACGCCAGTCGTCAGGGGTATTGCCCTGCAGATTGGCACGAAAACTGCGACCCTGCGACAGTTGAGGCGCTTCGACGCCCGCATAATCGGCTAAGAGCGAGGCAAAATCAACATTTAAGATGATATCCCTGTTGCGTGTATTGGGTTTGATTTCTTTCGGATAACGGATTACAAACGGCATACGAATAGATTCTTCATACATCATTCGTTTATCCATAAATCCATGTTCACCAAGGAAATAGCCCTGATCAGACACATAAATCACAATGGTATTATCGCGTAATCCTTCGTCATCAAGCGTTTGCAGCAGCCTTCCGATATTTTCGTCGATAGCCGCCCCGCAGCGGAGATAGTCGCGGACAAATTTCTGATAAGTCTTTTTGCGGGTTTGGATATTGTCCAATCCGGCAGCTGAAAACGGCAGTTCGGGATATTGATCCAACCGGTTGTTTTGAGAGGCGCTACTCCAGCGTAAAGTAAGATTTTCAAGTTGTTGGCCGATAAATGTCCGTCCCGAAGCTGTTTGATCAAATTCCATCAGGTTGTCGGGTTCGGGAAAGACCGTATCATCAAACAGATGTTTCATTCGTTCCGGAAAATGCCAGGGTTCATGGGTTGCTTTATAATGGCAAAAAACCATAAATGGACGTTCTTTCTGTCTGTTTTTAATCCAGTCGATGGTCTTTTCGGTAACGATATCGGTTGAAAATCCCTCAACCCTGTCACCTATATTTCTGTTTTCGACCCAATTAGCCTCTGTCTTAAAGATGGGATTAAAATAATCGCCCTGATCATGGAAGACGGCAAAATAATCGAATCCGGACGGTTTTTTCTTCAGATGCCATTTGCCGAGTAGCGCAGTTTGGTATCCTCCGGCTTGCATTTGTTTGGCAATATGATCCGTTTCGGACGATAAGGCGTCGTCCAACGAATACACATGATTGCGGTGACTGTAAGCGCCCGTAAGAATGGACGCTCTGCTGGGTACAGAGATTGAATTGGTACAAAAGCAATGTTCGAGCACACAACCTTCTTCGGCCAATCGACGGATAGTTGATGTTCGGGCATACTCACTCAGTATGCCGCCATAGACTCCCCAGGCTTGCGCTGTGTGGTCGTCGGAAAGGATAAAAAGGATATTGGGGCGATCATCGTCCGACTGATTACGGCCGCTTTGTGTAGCAGGAGTTTGTCCGCATTGGACAAACAATCCTGCAACACATAGATTGATAGTCGTTTTGACGGTCGTATTCATTTAGCGGTTTTGTCCTCTTTCAGCCGTGTATTTTGTCCAGAAACTTAGCTGGTCTTCCACATAACTGTCGCTTGTCGGGTCGGTATCCTCGTATTTAACCTGCAACTCAGCCAATTTTTTCTTTAATGTGGCGATGTTCGCGGCTTGCGCAGGGTCGTTGATAAGGTTTTTCAACTCATGCGGATCGTTCTGCAAATCAAAAAATTCCCATTCGTCGATATCATTATAGAAATGGATCAGTTTATACCGGTCTGTTCGTACGCCATAGTGTTTTTTGACGGCGTGCGGCAACGGGTATTCGTAGTAATGATAGTAGAGCGCATCTTTGGCAGTCACTTTTTTCCCGTTTACTACGTCTTTGAACGATTCGCCCTGAATATCACCGGGTATGGATACTCCGGCCATATCGAGCAATGTAGGCGCAAAATCCAAGTTCTGGATCATGGCGTCGGTTACGCTGCCTGACTTGATCGCTTTGGGATAACGGATGACAAAAGGCGTCTTTAGCGATTCTTCGTACATAAACCGTTTGTCGAACCATCCATGCTCGCCGAGATAGAAGCCCTGGTCGGAGGTATAGATGATAATGGTATTGTCGAGTTCGCCGATTTGCTCTAAGTAATCTAATACACGTCCGACATTATCGTCGACCGAAGAGATACATTTCAGATAATCGCGCATATACCGTTGGAATTTCCATTCTACTAATTCTCTGCCCTGAGGTTGCTTAGCTGCAAAATCTTCGATAATCGGGTTGTAAACATTGTCCCAGGCAGTACGTTGGTCGGGCGTCATCCGCCTGAGTTCGCCGGGTTGCGCTGTATCCCATGGGCCGAATGTTTTCAGGTCTACTCCGATTGTCATGTCATCATCAATACGCATCTTTTGTTGTTGCGCTGCTACACGTCCTTCATAAGTATCATAAAATGTGGCAGGAACAGGAAACGTAACATCTTCATACATTGACAGTTTATTAGGCGCCGGCATCCAGTTCCGGTGAGGCGCCTTGAAGTGCATCATCAGGAAGAAGGGATTTTCCTTATCGCTATTTTGCAAAAACTTGATGGCATTATCGGCTGTCAGGTCGGTAGCATAGCCCTGGTAAGGCACCCTTTCTTCGCCTTCTTCCATAAAGTTCGGATTGTAATACTCACCCTGGTCGTAATGGATGCTGTAATAGTCGAAACCGGTCGGCGTGCTTTTCAGATGCCATTTCCCGACGATACCGGTATGGTAACCGGCTGACTGCAAGAGCTTAGGTAAAGTCTGTTGCGATCCGTCGAAAATGGTTCGTCCGCCATTGTCGTAGAATCCGTTTTTGTGACTGTATTTCCCCGTCAGTACCACAGCCCGACAAGGGCCGCTGATCGAATTGGTCACAAAACAATTATTGAACTTCATGCCTTCGCGTGCAATCCGGTCAATATTCGGCGTTTGGTTCAGCCCGTAACCATACGCGCTCACAGCCTGATAAGCATGGTCGTCCGACATAATATACAGGATGTTAGGTTTTTTAACAGGCTGTTTCTGTTGTGTTGTGCAAGCTCCCATTACAGTAAGCGAGAGACCTGCGATTACATAATTTTTCATATACGTTGTTTTTTGTAAGTTAATTTTTGGAGTGCAGTTGTTGATACCGCACTCCAAAAGTAATAAAATATTTCATAATACTAACAAATATTACCATCCCGGATTTTGTGTTAGTTCGTCGTTCAGGTCTAATTGCGACTGTGGAACAGGCATCAATATCATACAATCCCTGAAATTTTTGGCAATATCCGTTTTGTTAGGCTCGGCTACGCTTGCTTCATAAGCAGCGTGGGCTAACATCCTTTCTTTCAGTTTACCCATACGAACCAAGTCAAACCAGCGATGTCCTTCAATCGGAAATTCCCAATACCGTTCATTCAGGATGGCATTGCGAAATTCTTCTTTCGACATTGTATTATAATTGCCTGACGCATTGCCAAATGCACGTTCACGGATGCGATTAAGTACTGTCAGCGCTTTTGCGGCATCTCCTGTTTCGTTTAAGGCTTCAGCATAAAGCAATATCGCATCTGCATAGCGCATAACGTGCATGTTAATATCGCAAAGATCGCATGAGGCAATGTTGTCGATCCAATATTTGCCGAAGAGAGGAATGGATGATCTCATGATTTCTTTGGTTGCATAATTCGTAAATTCATAGCGTAAATTGAAGTCGCGCCGTTTATCTCCTTCGTTGTACGAGTCGTATAATTCCTGTGTCGGGATATCTGCTTCGTTCGAACCCGCTACATCAATACTTCCACCCGGAACAGAATATTTGGGACCTGCCAGACTCATTTCGCCGTTATTGGCAAACGGGGCAACTCCGTATTCAACGTACAAGATGGCTTCTTTGCCTGCTTCAGTGGCTGTATTCCAGTTAGCTGCATAATCATCATGCAATCCTAATCCATACGTTGCTTCGTTATCAACTACTTCGGCTAATTTATTTTTGGCTTTTTCAAAATCGCCTCTTGTCACATACACTTTTCCCAGCAGGATTTTGGCAGCTTCTTTCGAAGCACGGGCTTTATCCTTTGCGTCATACGTAGAGCGCATTGGAAGAGCATTTTCCGCAGTCATCAGGTCGTCAATAAGAAATTCGTAAACCTGATCTTTTGAGGTACGCGGCCCGATGGCTTCATCCAAACCTAACTTTGTGACCAAAGGAACATCTCCGAAGAAACGGACTAAATTAAAATAGTACAAGGCTCTTAAAAACTTTGCTTCGGCGATGTACCTGTTTTTTAGTCCTTCTTCCATTTTGACGTCAGGAATGTTTTCGATGGCGGCATTGGCTCTTGCTATGCCTGAATAGCAATTGTTCCACATATCCCGGACAAATGTATTGCCCTGATCATGACGATTGTATGCTAAATCCTGCAAAAAGGCGTTAGGCATTCCCAAGCCATTTTTCATCCCATCGCATGGCAGATCGCAGATTATACATCAAGCGATTGTAAATCGAATTCATTTGTTGATAAGTCGCATCAACGGCCGATTGAGCATCTTTTGCCGATTGATAGAAGTTCACAGTTGTTATACGGTCTGTCGGATGTTCTTCAAGAAAAGAAGTGCACCCATTAAGGCTTATCAATATTATGACGGAAATTAAAATTTTATTTTTCATTGTGCAGTCTTTTTTAATTATTTAATATCTAATCTCAAGCCAAACAGGAATGTACGTGCTTGCGGATAACCTCCGAAGTCCTCGCCTATCTGAAGCGTAGATGCCCCACGATAACTGACTTCCGGATCATACCCCCTGTATTTAGTCCAGGTAATCAGGTTTTGCCCTGTAAGATATAAACGCAATCCCTGAATATGTGGAATTTTACTTTCGGGAAATAATACGACAGAGAAACTGTTTTAAGTTTGATATATGAAGCGTCTTCGAGCCATAAATCACTGACTAACACATTCCTGTTGGTTGAGGCCCTTGGATAGCGATCGCTTGGTTTTGAGTCGGTAAAACGATCATTAAGGACTGCATACGCATTTTGTCCTCCTGTCGGAGTTTCAAGTTCGATGGCATTGTAGTTAAAGATTTTACCGCCATAACTGTATTGCATGAACACATTGAGTTCAAATCCTTTGAAACCAAACGTATTGGTAAAACCTCCAAAAAATTGCGGGAAAGGATACCCCAGTATCTCACGGTCGTTATTTGCATCAACCACTCCATCGCCATTTAAGTCTTTATAACGGCGAAAACCTACGCCTAACAAGGATGGTTGNAAGGATATCTTACTNACTTCCGCTTCATTCTGGAATATTCCATCAAAACGGTAGCCATAAAACACACCGATCGGTTCTCCGACAACCAAACGACGGAAAGAACCTGTTTTCAAATGTCCGTCGCCCTCCGGCATTTCTTTGTAAGGCTCGCCTCCAAGTTCGATTACCTTATTTTTATTGGTTGCAATATTGAACGCCGTCGTCCATGTAAACCGACCGGCTAAAATATCACTTTCTATCAACAATTCGGTTCCTTTATTCTCAACGCTACCAATATTTCTCAACATGGTCGAAAAGCCCGATGCACTTGGAATAGATACGCTATAAAGCAGGTCTGTTGTCAATTTGCGATAGTAGTCGGCAGTAATACGCAACCTGTTTTCAAATAGCCCNACATCAATACCAATNTCCAATTGNCCGGTTTTTTCCCATTTCAAATCGGGGTTNGGAATTTTATTNGGGAAGAAACCTGTAACCATTTGATTGCCTCCTACCGTCCAGTTATTGCTTCCTAAAGTGGCTAATGATTCNTAAACACCAATTTCCGTGTTTCCTGTAAAACCATAACTGCCTCGTATTTTCAGGTTTGAAAAGATGTCTCTCAATGATAACATAAATGCCTCTTCCGAGACACGCCATCCGGCNGATGCCGANGGAAAGAATCCGTACTTATTATTTGACCCAAAACGGGAAGATCCATCAATACGNGCATTGACCGANAGCAGGTAACGATCCATATANGAATAGTTTACNCGNGCTAAGTATGACATCAGGCTCCATTGGGTAGCTTCCGATTCAGGTTGATTGTATGTCGAACCTGCCTGAAGTCTGTTGTAAAGTAAGGCGTCGTTGACAAAATTTTGGGAGCCTGCTACAACCCTTTCAAAGTTGTTTCGTTGCATGGTGAAACCACCCAATACATTCAAACTATGATAATCTATTTTTTTATTCCATGTCAACGTATTTTCATTCAACCAGTTGATTGAACGGTTCATTCTTATTGACGCTTTGGCAATCCCGTTCGACTGATAAATATTGGCCGGGGTATATTGNTCGAATTTATTGAAAATCACATCCGCTCCGATGGATATTTTTAGNTTCAGGTCTTTGATAATNTCCCATTGTCCGTAGAAATCACCCAATAAACGCGACGCTGTATTTCTGTATTTCTGCTCATTGGCTGTTGCAACCGGATTTGGCACAAGCGTACCCGGCGTATTGACCAACGTATAAGCGCCGGCGTCCCGATCTGCATAAATGGTTTGAATCGGATTCATTTTCATGGCTCCGGTGACGACTCCGCCTTCACCGCCTGAATCCGTCGGTACGATATTTGAAGCAGTATGCGAGGCCGACATATTGGCGCCGAAGGTGAGAAATGCGTTCACATGCCGGTCAAAATTAATACGAGCCGAATAGCGCAGAAAGTCCGAATTTTTAATGATACCTTGCTGATCGGAAAAACCTCCTGATATGGAATAAACGGTCTTTTCGTCGCCTCCTGAAATGTTAAGCTGGTATTCCTGTATAGTGCCTTGCCTGTACAACTCGTCTTGCCAGTCCGTTCCATTTCCTAATTTGGCAATATCGGCCATTTGGGTGGCATTGTAAAAAGGCTGTCCATTCCTTGAAGAAGCCCCGTCACCCCAGATATATGCTTCATTTACCAAAGCAGCATAATCCTGCGCATTCATTACATCAATTTTTTTGGATGCATTTTGTACGCCATAGCTTGCATTGAAAGTGATGATATCCCGTCCTTTTTGTCCGCTTTTTGTGGTTACCAACACGACGCCATTTGCTGCACGAGCACCATAAATCGCAGTGGCAGCAGCGTCTTTCAGGATTTCAATCGATTCGATATCAGCCGGATTGATGGTTGCCAAACCGCTTAATTGTGCATTTCCTCCGGTATTACCGAAACCGGTACCGGCATAAACGGGAAAGCCATCGATTACATACAAAGGCTCATTGCCACCCTGCAATGAACTGCTACCACGCACACGGATAGAAGCTACCGAACCGGGCATACCTGAAGTCTGTGTGACCTGTACCCCCGATGCTCTTCCGACCAAACCCTGGTCGATTGAAGAAATGGGCGTTTGGGCTATTTCCGTCATTTTTACCGACGAAACCGATCCGGTCAGGTCGCTTTTTCTTTGCGTACCATAACCGATCACAACTACTTCTTCCAAACTTTGTAAATCTTCCTGCAAGACCTGATTGATAGTAGTTCGGGCGCCAACCGTCACTTCAACATTTTGGAATCCGATATAAGAGAAAACAAGAACGGAACTTTGACCGGGCGCCTGCAAAGCATAATTTCCATCTATATCTGTAATGGTTCCAATGGTAGTCCCTTTAACAGAGACATTGACCCCTATCAGCGGATCTCCATTCGCTTCAGTCACCTTTCCTTTCACTGCAATCTGTGAGAAAGCCGGTGACGCAATCAACAACATACATACCACCGCTAATAGGGTGTATGAGTGATTTTTGTTAATGATAAAAGAAATTTGTTTCATTATTCTTTTGATTTAAAATTAATAAGTTGATAATAAAGTTTTTGAAAAACAGATCAATTACAATATTCACTTGTAAAAGACTTCAGGAATCAGTTTCTTTTCATAGGCAATCATTATTTAATATTAGACATTATTGTATATTCCAAATCTTGTTTATATCCAATGCTTTAGTTTTACTTTATGGTTTTTACAGAGTTTTT
>JGI24704J35079_10000609_pt1 | contig 16230 bp, 16 predicted proteins | sample TergutNt197P3_FD_35079 | JGI IMG/M metagenome (IMG submission 35079)
TAAAGGAAAAAAACGAGGTTAAATATATGGCAAGATTGAAACCGCTGAACGATTTTATATTCCAAAAGCTCATGGGTGAGCAAGGGAGCGAGGCCGAACTGAAAACATACTCGATTACGAGCATGACTTCATCAAGTTAGACCGGTTCCACACGGTATTGTTTCGACGTGGTTGCCACGACCATATAATCCGCAATGAAGAAGAATATCGTGTAAGATGGCAATACATAGAAAATAACCCCGCAAGATGGGCAGAGGACGATTATTTTAGTAAATAATTAAAATTTATATTTTGAGCAGGAGAAATATTTTGGGAAAAGTGATATTGATTTGCGGCAAAATTGGCTCTGGCAAAACCACCTATGCACATAAACTTGCGAAACAGCTTAATGCGGTGATTATGACGCAAGACGAATTGATGTATGGTCTATTCGGTACGGAGCTGTACTACAGCGACCAAGACCAATACCAAAAATACGCTACATGGGTTGAAGAATATGTTAAGCGCAAAGCAGGCGAAGCAGCAAAAGCTGGTGCAGTCGTCATTTGCGAAAACGGCTTCTGGTCACGTTCTGAACGCGATGAATTAAGAAAAATGCAAGAAAAAGACATCAACCATTTTTTTGAAGTACCTACCGCTGATGAGATAAATTTCAAAGTTGAGGATTCTAACTTCATCTAACAAGCATTTCCATTGAAACGGCAAAATTTCCCCTTTATTCATGGGTATGGTTATTATCTACGGCGAAATAAAAAGCGGGTTAAAAAAAACAACGGTAAATTTTGACAAACCAATTTTTAAGGTGTATAATTGTGGCGACCCCAAGTGGAACTCCAAAGCGGAATTTTTTGCGCCGCATTTGTTGTCGGCGCGTAGCGATAGAAATTTTATGTAATATTAGGAGGAAAATTTCATGCAGACGATAAAAGCTATATACGATGGGACTAATTTTAGACCCATGCAACCGATACCCGTAAAAGAAAATTACGAAGTATTTATTACTTTTGTTGCACCTGTAAAAGAAGATTCAGCGAATATAACCCAATCGGCGAAACTGCCGCGTTCAACAGCGTATGGTATTTTAAAAGGCAAAGTTTTGATGTCAGATGATTTTAACGAGCCGCTTGAAGAAATGAAAGAGTATATGGAATGAAATATTTGCTTGATACTCATGCCATCATTTGGTATTTTGAGGCTTCACCTGAACTCCCGAAAAAGATACGTGATATAATTCACAACGATGAAACCGGCATATATATATCTTCTGTTTCTCTTTGGGAGATAGCCATAAAAATAAATTTAGGCAAATTAAATTTAAAATTACAGCTATATCAATGCAAATTTCACGATATCCGTGAAAAAATTTTTTGCTTACAGCCTTTTAATCTTGCTTTTAAGACGAGCGACGACGGCATAATTCATAAACTTTTGCGCTGGCGGCGAATTTTTGTAATGTGCGGCTAAAACCGGAGGATCCTCGTTTTTCAGGAAAATTTACAAAATGATGTTTAAATCGGTTTCGCCACGGTGTATAATCGGCTTATCACCTGACAAAAAAACACAAGGAGAAAATACAATGAATCAATGCGAACGCTTCGTCAATTGCATGAAGTTCGGCAAGGTGGACAGGGTTCCCGACATGGAGCTTGGCGTATGGCCCGAAACCCTCGCGAGATGGCGGCATGAGGGCATGCCGTGGTGGATCGACAACCTGTTTCAGCTTTCGGACCATTTTCATATGGACAAAAGCTTCAACTGCGACTGGATGCACATAAACGACAGGCTTTTCCCCGACCAGGAGTTTCGCGTGGTCGAAAGAAATTCCGGATGGGAGATAATCGAAAGCAATATCGGCATGAAAATGAAAAGGGGCTTGGCGAACGCCTCCATACCGCAGTTTCTGCGCTTTCCCGTCGAGACGGCGGGCGACTATCAAAGGATTTCGGACAGGCTGAACCCGGAGGATTCCGGGAGATATTCCCCGGACTTCGATGACGATCTCGCTTTCCGGACCATGCGCGGGGAAACAAGGGGCATAAACTTTTGCGGCCTGTTTGGCTTCGGGCGCGAGATAATGGGCCTGGAAAATTTCTGCACGGCGATCTATGACGAACCCGAGCTGGTAGAGGCGATATTGGACGACCGCGTGAAAATGGCGGAGCTGCTCTACAGGCGGATATTGGAAGCGGGGGGGCTTGATTTCGTGCAGATATGGGAGGACATGGCGTACAAATCGGGTCCGCTCGTCTCGCCCGGATTCATGGAGGGCAAAATGTTAGAGCGCTACATAGAGATCGTGGGCATATTCCGCAAGGGCGGGGTGCGGCTTGTCATGATGGACTGCGACGGCAATATAGAAAAAATGGTGCCGATAATCAAAAAAGCCGGAATGGACGGCATATATCCCTGCGAAATAGCCGCGGGCTCGGACCCCGTGAAGCTCAGGAAGATGTTTCCGGGCGTCGGGCTTGCGGGTGGCATCGACAAGCGCGCGCTCGCCGGGGAGGGGGCCGCAGGGGCAAAAAGCGAGCTGAGGCGCGTGCAGCCCCTGATAAAAGAGGGCGGGTACATACCGTACATCGACCACTTTATCCCGCCCGACATATCCTACGGGACGTTTTGCTATTACTGCGCCCTAAAAAGCGAACTTCTGGCCAATCCCGATATGAAAATATAGCCGAAGATAATTTTATTCATATTTTCGCGATATGATAGAGAAGAAATTTTAACGGGAATATATAACGGAAAGGGCAAATATATGGCGGAAAAAATATACCTCACGGACACAGAGGCGAAACAGGCGATTCTCGACATAGGAAAGAGGATGTACATAAAAAATTTCGTGGCGTCGAACGACGGCAACATAAGCTGCCGCGTAGCCGGCGACATGATCTGGGCCACGCCCTCGGGAATTTCAAAAGGCTATATGACCGAGGATATGCTCGTCAAGATGCGCCTTGACGGGAAGATAGTCTGCGCCGGGGAGCTGCCCCCCACTTCCGAAATCAAAATGCACTTGCGCGTTTACGCGGAAAACCCCGAGGCCGCGGGAGTCACACACGCCCATCCGCCGGTCTGCACTTCATTTGCCATTGCGGGAATTGCGCTCGACAAGGCGATATACCCCGAAGCGTTCGTAAATCTGGGCATAGTCCCCTGCGTGCACTACGAAAAGCCGGGCTCGCAGGGCGTGCCCGACTCGATTGCCCCGTACTGCAGGGATTACAATGCGTTGCTGCTTGGAAACCACGGCGCCCTTTCATGGGGCAGGACTCTGCTGGAAGCGTTCTACCGGATGGAATCCATGGAGCATTACGCGATGATACTGATGTATACGGGCAATATCATAGGAAAGGCGAATATATTGAGCAAAAGCCAGATAGGGGAATTGGTGGAAATAAAGGAANNCCTCGGCATAACTTCGGGGGGGATCCCGGCAGGGGCCGACCGGGCCACCAACCTTGAAGACGCGCTTTGAATTGTGTCGAAAGGCGGATTTTTCAAGGAAACCGAATCAGGCAAAAATTATATTAAGGATGTGTTGAAAATGAAACTAAAATCAATCGAAACTTTCGCGAACAGGAGCATCTGCTTTGTCAGGGTGGCCGATACGGAGGGCAATTGCGGCTGGGGCATGACCGCGCCTTTTGAAGCGGACATAACCGCAAAAGCGCTGCACCGGATCGTCTCCGGCATCGCGCTTGAGCCCTTTGAGGACTTCACTTCGGTCGCAGACGAAATAATGCGCAGGCAGTACAAATATCTCGGGAGTTTTCTCGCGCGGGCGGCGGCGGGGATAGATACGGCGCTTTGGGACCTGGTTTCAAAGAGAGAGGGCGTTTCCGTATCGGAAATGGTCGGCAAAAAACGGGATTTCATCGATTTGTATGCTTCGAGCATGCAGCGCAGCCTCCCTGTCCAGGAGGAGGCTGACAGAATGCGCGCCATACAGGACAAGTTCGGATACAGGGCGATGAAGCTGCACCCGGGGATACCTGTGGGGCGCGACATGGATTTCTGGGAAAACCGCACGGAGGACATGATCGCGGCAATGGTCAAAACGGCCCGGCCGGACACGCACATAATCGTGGATGTGAATGGCAACTATTCCGTCGAAAAAGCCGTCGAAATGGCGAAGTTCATGCACAGCCACGGGATAAAGCTGTTCGAGGAACCGTGCCCGTACTGGGAAATCGAAAAGACAAAGGCAGTGCGCGAGGCCTGCGCCGCCATCGGCATACCCGTGGCGGGCGGCGAACAGGACTATATCGACACGATGTGGGAGCGCATGATAGAGCAGAGGGTGATGGACGTGTGCCAGCCGGACTTGCTGTACATCGGCGGATTTTCCCGCGCCTTGCGGATTGCGAAACATGCAGCGTCCAAGAATTTGCAGGTTACGCCGCACACCTCGAACCGCTCTCCGATACTTGTCATGGGCCTGCATTACATGGCCTGCATCGAAGCGCCGTACCCGTTCCTCGAATGCGGAATAGAAGAGGATTTGTGGGCGGTGAGCTGTTACGGGCCGCAAGTCGAGATAAAAGGCGGCCGCGCGAAAGTCCCCGAGGCGCCCGGCTGGGGATTTGAGCCCGACGCGGAATTTCTCGCCAAATCCGAATACTGCATAAGCAAATGAGCAGTCAGTCCCCCACGGCTAAACGTCCGCCGCTTCCACGTACCTGTGGCCGTTTTCCGCGATGAACCTCTTTCTCCCCGGCAGATCGTCGCCAAGCAGCGTGTCGAACATAACTTCCGTGCTGTGCTCCTCGTCCTGGTTCACGCAGATCAGCCTGCGGGTTTCCGGAGCCATCGTGGTGAGGCTCATCATGTCGGGCTCGTTTTCGCCGAGCCCTTTTGATCGCTGTATCGCGTATTTTTTGTCCTTGAGTTTTGAGAGGATTTCGTTTTTTTCCTTTTCGTTGTAGGCGAACTGTATTTGATCCTTGCTGGTTATCTCGAAAAGCGGAGATTCGGCTATGTACACCTTTTTTTGCCTGATCAAAGTGGGCAGCAGCCGGTAAAACATGGTCATGATCAAAGCCCTTATGTGGTAGCCGTCCTCGTCGGCGTCCGTGCAGATTATTATCTTGCTCCATTTCAGCGTGTTTATGTCGAAATCCGCCAGATCCTTGTGCGCCTTTGTCTTTATTTCCACCCCGCAGCCGATCACGCGGAGCAGATCCATTATTATCTCGTTTTTGAAAATCCTGTCGTATGTGGATTTGAGGCAGTTGAAAGTCTTGCCCCGCACCGGTATTATCGCCTGGAATTCCGCATTTCTCGCCAGCTTGCACGAAGTCAGGGCCGAATCGCCCTCGACGATGTAAAGTTCGCGCAGGGAGGCGTCCTTTGAGCGGCAGTTCACGAATTTTTCCACCCTGTTTCCGATATCCATTCCCGCGGACAGTTTCTTTTTCAGGTTGAGCCTCGCGCTTTCGGCGCTTTCCCTCGAACGCTTGTTGACTAAAACCTGCGCCCCGATCTTCTCCGCCTCGCCCGGGTTTTCGGCGAAATAGACCTCGAAGTTGTGCTTTAAAAAATCCGTCATGGCGTCGGCCACGAATGCGTTGGTTATGGCCTTTTTGGTTTGGTTTGCGTAGCTCGTCTGCACGGAAAAGCAATTGGTGACGCACACGAGGCAGTCCTCAATGTCCGCAAAGGCGATTTTGCTCTCGTTCTTGGTGTATTTCCCGGTATTTTTCAAATAGCGGTCTATCGCGTAGACAGCCGCGCTTTTGAGCGCCTTTTCCGGCGAGCCGCCGTGCTCGAGGTATGAAGAATTGTGGTAGTACTCGATGTTTGCCACAGTGTTGGAAAAACATAGGGAAATCTGCATCTTCACTTTGTATTCCGGCTTGTCCTCCCTGTCGCGCCCCGTCCTCTCGCCGCTCCACAAAACGGGTTTTGTTATGCTTTCTTCGCCGGCGAGTTCTTCGATGTAGTCCAGTATGCCGTTTTTGTACAAGTATTCGGTTGTGCCGAATTCCCCGGTTTCCCTGTCCTGGAAATTCAATATGAACTTTATGCCCGCATTCACGACGGACTGTTTTTTCATCACGTTGGCGAAGTATTCATAGGGGATGGCTATGTCCGTGAAAACTTCCAAGTCGGGTTTCCAGTACTGGGTGGTGCCGGTTTTGTTTGTTCCGGCCGGTTCTTTGGCAAGCTGGGTCACCGCTTCGCCTTTTGCAAACGAGATTTGGTGCTTTGTCTTGTTGTAGACGGAAGTCACCTCGAAAAATTCCGAGGAATATTGCGTGGCGCAGGCCCCCAGCCCGTTTAAGCCCAGGGAAAATTCATATGTCCCGCCTTCTTCGTTGTTGTACTTTCCGCCGGCATACAGCTCGCAGTATACGAGCTCCCAGTTGTATCTCTGTTCTTTCTCGTTCCAGTCTAAGGGGAGCCCCCTGGCAAAATCCTCCACTTTTATCGAAAAGTCGGAATAGGCCGTGACTATTATGGCATTGCCGTAGCCTTCTTTCGCTTCGTCGACCGAATTGGTGAGGATCTCGAAAAAAGCCTGCTGGCACCCCTCGAGCCCGTCCGACCCGAACATAACGGCGGGGCGCTTCCTCACCCTGTCCGCCCCTTTGAGCGACGATATGGTTTCGTCGTTGTATGTTTTGTTTTCCGTGTTCTTCGCCATTTTTTTCTCCCCGCTTATATTTTCCTCATTTGCCGCAAAATTGTTCATTGCACGTGATCGATTATACCAAAAGTAATATGACAACAGTGCGTCATATTAAAAAAGAACAAATTGTAAAAAATTAAAACAAGTTGACGCAAATGCTGTTGACATTCGCGCATAATTTTTGTATAATAGGGCTATGGGCAAAATATTTGCAAAACCCCCCAAGGAGAAAACCCGGATATGAGCAGGAGAAAAGCGCGGGAAATCGTGTTGTGCCTCGTTTTTGAAAAAGACTACCATCGCGACGTCGGCTGCGAAACGCTGTACGACGAGCTGTTTGAAAATTACGGCATAAGCGAACTGTACAATTCCTTCGGCGAAAATAGCGGAAATGCGCCCGAAAGCTTGAAAAAGGCCGATGAAGACTACATAAAGAACACTTTTTTCGGGGTGTTTGAAAATATCGGGCAAATTGACGAAATAGTATCGGGAGCGGCTGTCGGCTGGCGTTACGACAGGATCTCCAAAATTTCCATGGCGCTTTTGCGCACTGCGGCCTACGAAATTCTGCACGCGGGGGACGTGCCCGTAAAAGTCGCGATCAACGAAGCGGTGGAGCTCTCGAAAAAATACGACGATCCGGACGCCTACCAGTTCATAAACGGGGTGCTGGGCGCAGTCGCCAAAAAATATATCGTGTGACCGGCGCAAACGACAGTTCGCCCAAAAAATTCACAAAAAAATTCAAGGGATGCGAAATTATGCCTGAAAGCAGTATATTCACAGTCGAACAACTCAACGAATACATGAAAAACATGATCGAGGCCGATCGGTCGCTGTCTGACATATATGTGAAAGGCGAAATATCGAATTTCACGAACCACAAAACCGGCCATTTCTATTTCACCGTCAAGGACGAAAAAAGCGTTCTGAAAGCGGTGATGTTCGGCGGGGCCTCCAAAGTGGGGTTCATGCCCGAAAACGGGATGAAAGTGGTGCTGCACGGGAGGATATCGCTTTTTGTGAGGGACGGGCAGTACCAGATTTACTGCGACGGCATAGAGCCGGACGGGATCGGGGCGCTGTATGTGGCCTTCGAGCAGTTGAAAGCCAAGCTCGAGGCCGAGGGGATATTTGACCAAAGGCGAAAAAAGCCGCTGCCCAAAATCCCAAATTCCATAGGAATCATAACCTCCCCTACCGGGGCGGCGATCAGGGACATGATAAACGTTATAACGCGAAGGTTCCCCATGGCGAAAATAGTCTTGTTCCCCGCGCTGGTGCAGGGCGCGAATGCGCCGGGCCAGCTCGCCTCGGGAATAAAGTTTTTCAACGCGGGCGGCGCCGAAGCGGATTTGATCATCATCGGCAGGGGAGGCGGCTCGCTCGAGGAACTCTGGGCCTTCAACGACGAAAATCTGGCCAGGGTGGTTTTTTCCAGCAAGATACCGGTGATTTCTGCCGTGGGGCACGAAACCGATTTCACCATATGCGACTTCGCGGCGGATTTGCGCGCGCCCACCCCTTCGGCGGCGGCGGAATTGGCGGTCCCCGATTCGGGCGAACTGAAAAGGCAGCTTTCAAACGCATTCAAAAAAATGGAGCTTTTGGCCGCGGGGAAAATATCGGGCTACAGGGAACGGGTAAAAAACTACGAAAACGCGAATGTGCTGAAGAACCCGATGAACATAATCGACGACAAGAGGATGGGCATTCTGCAAATAGAAAAAAACCTGGCCGCGCAGCTAAAAATCATCTTAGGCGAAAAGCGCTCGCAGTTTGTCATGCGCTCCTCGAAGCTCGAGGCGCTAAACCCGCTTTCGGTGCTCGCAAGGGGTTATTCGGTCGCCTACAGCGGCGAAAAAATCGTGGGCAGATTGGCCGACGTCGAAATCGGTTCGGCGATAACGGTGAAAGTGTCCGACGGGCGAATAGAGGCGAATGTGAACGCCGTCCACGCCACTGCCAAATGAATCAGGAAGGAAACAGCTTATGGAAAACATCGATACGGAAAACATCAATTTCGAGCAGGCGCTGATAGAACTCGAAACGATAGTGCATAGCCTTGAAAACGGCACGATCCCCCTCGACGAATCTCTTGAAAATTTCGAAAACGGGGTGAAACTCATCAGGCGCTGCAACCGGCTTTTGGACAGCGCCGAAAAAAAAGTCAAAAAGCTCACGAGGGCCCAAACCGGAGAAGTCGTGGAAGAAGATTTCGACGCGGATGCGTGACGAAGACTTCCTTCGAAATTCGAGCGGGGCGCCAAGAATTGACAGGGAGAGAAAATGGCAGTTGAATTTGAATTTGAAAAAAAGCTAAAAGGCAGCGCCGAGGCGGTAAATGCGGCTCTTAAAGATTATCTGGGGCAAAACGACCCCGATTTCGGCGCGCTTTGCAATTCGATGCGCTATAGCTCGCTAAATGGGGGAAAGCGCGCGCGGGCTTTTCTGACGCTCGAATTTTTCTCGGTTTTCGGCGGCAAGAATCCCGAAGCTGCGATCCCTGTCGCGTGCGCCATAGAAATGGTGCACACATACTCGTTGATCCACGACGATTTGCCCTGCATGGACGACGACGATTTTCGGCGCGGGCAGCTTTCAAACCACAAAAAATTCGGGGAAGCGGTCGCGCTGCTTGCCGGGGACGCGCTTTTGACATATGCCTTTGGCATAATCGCAGACGCGAAATTTTTGCCCGGCGAAAAAAAATTGAGAATCATATCCGAACTCTCGCGGGCGGCGGGGCATTTCGGAATGGTGGGCGGCCAGGCGATGGATATGCTCTGCCAAAATGAAAACACCGACATTCAATCGCTTTTCAAGATGCACGCGCTAAAAACCGGCAAAATGATGGCCGTTTCCGCGAAATCGGGCTGCATCGCGGCCGGGGCGGGCGAAAGAGAAACCGAACTGGCGGCAAAGTACGCGGAAAAAATCGGGCTCGCCTTTCAGATCGTCGACGACATACTCGACAAGGGCGACTATGGCAAAAAAAACAACTTCGTAAACGTTTTCGGCGGCGACGGCGGGGCGGCATTCGAGTGCGCCGAAAATCTGACGGGCGAAGCCCTGGCACATATCGAAGATCTGAACATGGATACGGGAAGTCTCGGGATTTTCGCAAAATATCTGCTTGAGAGAAGAAATTGATTATGTTTGTCGTAAATGTCATATTGGGCAATTATGTTTTGGTTTGTTCCATGCTCGGTTGGGTTTGCGCTTCTTTGGCGAAAGTGATCATATTGCTTGCAAGGGAGCGGCGGCTCGACCTGAGAAAGTTTTTTTCTTCGGGGGGCATGCCCAGCTCGCATTCGGCCACGGTGTCCTCGCTTGCCACCGCCGTGGCGAAGACTGACGGGCTGGGAAGCACGGTTTTCGCCATATCTTTCATGTTCGCCTTCATCGTGATGTACGACGCCACCGGGGTCAGGCGGGCGGCGGGCGAACAGGCGAAGATTTTAAACCAGCTGGTGGGAAATTTTTCGGAAAACAAGCCCGTGTACATGAAAAAGAACCTCAAGGAGATAATCGGGCACACGCCGCTTGAAGTCATCGTGGGGGCGCTGCTGGGGATTTTGATAGCGCTTTTGGTGCCGTACCGGAGGTAAATTTTGAAAATGGGTCGAAGAGAGAAACAGTTCGCGGCGCTGGACAAGGTGAATTCGCCCGATGACCTAAAAAAGCTCGGCATGAAAGAGCTTGGCGAACTTGCGCTTGACATACGCGAATTTTTGATTTGGAACATATCGCAGACGGGCGGGCATTTGGGCTCGAACCTCGGGATTGTCGAGCTGTGCATAGCCTTGCACTATGTATTCGACTCGCCGAAGGACAAAATCGTCTGGGATGTGGGGCACCAGAGCTACGTGCACAAAATCCTGACCGGCAGAAAAGACAGGTTCGGGACATTGCGGAAATTTTCGGGGCTTTCGGGGTTTACGAAAATGAGCGAGAGCGAGCACGACCCTTTCGGGGCGGGGCACAGCAGCACCGCGCTCTCCGCGGCGATCGGGATCGCGAGGGCCAACATGCTGGACAAAAAAGAAGCTTACACAATCGCCGTAGTTGGAGACGGATCGTTTACCGGCGGGCTTGTGTACGAAGCGTTGAACAATTCCAAAAACTGCAAAAACCTCGTTGCCATACTCAACGACAACGAAATGTCGATTTCAAAAAACGTCGGCACGATGGCGGATTATCTGGCGAACATAAGGACGGCGAAAAAATACTACAGCTTCAGGCACACGATAAAAAAAGCGCTGTCTTCCATCCCGCTTATCGGAAAGCTGTTCGTGAAAATTTCCCAGGCGATGGCGAGGCTGCTCCGGCGCTCCCTGTACAACGCCACTTTTTTCGAGCAGATGGGATTCGATTTTTTGGGCCCGGTCGACGGCCACAACATAAACAAGCTGATAGCGGTGCTCGGGGAAGCCAAAACGAGGGAAAACCCCGTGTTCATCCACGTCAAGACCCAAAAGGGCAGGGGATACGGGAAAGCCGAGGGCGATTCGGAAAAATATCACAGCGTTGGCAAATTCGACATAGAAGAGGGGATCGAAGCGGCGGGCCGCTCGTTTTCCGGCAATTTCGGCGCCAAAATTTGCGAGGCGGCCGAACATAACCCGAAAATCTGCGCGATAACCGCCGCGATGGCGGAAGGGACGGAACTCTCCGCATTCAAAAAAAAATACCCGGAACGCTTTTTCGACGCCGGGATAGCGGAAGCCCATGCGGCGCTTTTTTGCGCGGGGCTGGCCGCAGCCGGATACATACCGGTTTTCGCGGTTTACTCCACATTTTTGCAAAGAGCCTACGACCAGATAATCCACGATGTGGCGCTGCAAAACCTCCACGTGGTGTTCTGCGTCGACAGGGCGGGGCTTTCAGGCGAGGACGGCGCCACCCACCACGGCATCTTCGACGCGGCATTTTTGAACCACATCCCCAACATGACGGTTTTTTCGCCTTCTTGCTACCGCGAGTTCGACGAAAGCTTCGATTTCGCGGCAAACCGGATGGATTCCCCGGTGTGCATACGCTACCCAAAAGGCGGCGAAGACGAAAAATTCAACGAAAAAATGGAAAATTTCAATGCGGAGGGCGATTTGGACTACAAATACATAAAAACCGAAAACCCCGGATATCTGATCGTTTCATACGGCAGGATTTCGAAGACGGCGCTTGAAGTATGCGAAAAGCTGAATGCGAACGGAATGGAGGCGGAATTTTTGAAATTGAACAAGATAAAGCCCGTAGACGGCATTTTGCCTGCAATACAAAATTCGGGCGCCGAAAATGTGGTTTTTATCGAAGAGGGGATCGAAACCGGCGGGATAGCGGAACTCATATGCTCGAAACTCGGCCTTGCCGGAATGCGCAAAAAGACAAAAATATTCGCCGTGAACGGTTTTGTGGGGCAAGGCAAGCTCGAAGAGCTTTTCGGGCTCTGCGGGCTCGATGCGAAAAAAATATATGGGGAAATGACGGGAAGCTTATGATTGCCGACAAAATCGGGATAATCCCGAACGAAAAAAAAGACCCGCTTTTTGAAAACACCAAAATTATTATAGATTTTTTGAGCGGCAAGGCGGGGAGCGTATATATCGGCGAAAACCGCCGCGAAATTTTTGAGGGCTTGGCAGTGGATTTCGCGCCGGAGGACGATTTATACAAAATGTGCGGGCTGCTCGTGGTGCTGGGCGGGGACGGGACCATGCTGAAAGCGGCGGCGAAAGCCTGCAAGACCGACGTCCCGCTCATCGGCATAAATTTGGGGCGCATAGGCTTCATGAGCGAGATAGAATCCGACGAGCTGCATCTTCTGGAAAATCTTTTTTCGGGCGGATACGAGATAAAAAGCAGGATGATGCTCGAAGCGGCGATAATCAGGGGCAATTCCGAAATGCAGGTGGGCACGGCGCTAAACGACGCAGTCGTGACGGGCGCCCCGGCAAAGCTGATAGAAATAGAGATCGCCCGCGACGGGGCGAAAATCGCGAGGTATATGGCAGACGGGGCGATAGCGGCCACGCCGACCGGATCGACCGCCTATTCGATGGCGGCGGGCGGCCCGATCATCGACCCGGAGATGGAATGTTTCTGCGTGACGCCGATTTGCCCCCACTCGCTGGTGAACCGCCCGCTCATATTTTCGCACGACTCGCTTTTGGAGATAATCAACAAAAACAAAAACGGGGAAGCGTGCCTGACAATCGACGGGCAAGCCTCCGTAAAGCTCGAGGAAAACGACATTGTGAGCATAAAGAAGTCGAAATTCGCCACAAGGCTCGCATCGATAAAAAAACGCGGTTTTTTTGACGTGGTGAGGGCGAAATTTTCAGAAAACGTTTAACGGCAAAACCGATAAAACAAAAAGGGGACCGCAAACAATGAAATACAAAAGGCATTCGAAAATCATGGAACTCATAAGCTCTTTTGACATATATACCCAGGAGGAGTTGGCCGAAAGGCTTAAAAAAAGCGGGTTCGCCGCCACGCAGGCCACGATATCCAGGGACATAAAGGAACTCAAGCTATTAAAGATCCCCGCCGCCAACGGGCAATACAAATACGCGCCGGCAAACCATGAACAAGAAAAAACGGACGTCAAATTCCTAAACATACTGAACGAAACCGTGACTGAAATAAGCCCCGCGAAAAATTTGCTGGTTGTCAAGACATATTCGGGGATGGCTCAGGCGGCCGCCGCCGCGCTCGATGCGATCGACTTCCCGGAAGTGATCGGGACGATAGCGGGGGACGACACCATATTTTTGGCGCTTTCAAGCGACGAAAACGCCGAGGCCGTGGCGCAAAAGCTCGAAAAAATGTTGAAATGACCCATAAGCGGGCTATAGATTTTGGAAAAGAGGAGGCGAGGCCACATGCTGCTCTCCCTGCACATCGAAAATATCGCAGTCGCGCAAAAAATCGACATGGAATTCAAAAACGGTTTCATCGTGCTGACAGGCGAAACCGGGGCGGGCAAATCGATAATCATAAACTCGCTCAATTTGATACTCGGCGCCAAACCCCAAAAGGACATGATAAGAAAAGGCGAAAAAAAGGCGATGGTTTCGGCCTTGTTCGGGGATTTCGACGCGACGGCGGCAAAAAAAATCGAAGAACTCGGGATTGCGCTCGATCCGTCGGAGAACTGCGTTTTGGTGCAGCGGGACATAACCGAAGAGGGAAAGTCCACAAGCAAGCTCAACGGCAGGGGCATTTCCGTCTCGCTTTTAAAAGAACTCGCCAAACTGCTCGTCAACATTCACGGGCAGCACGATTCGCAGACGTTGCTCTCGCCGGGAAACCACATACTGTTTTTGGACAGCTTTGCCGCGCTTGAAAAAGAACTCGGCGACTATGCGGCGGTATACGACAGGACAAACGGCATCAAAAGCAAAATCGCGGAGCTTTCGCAGGACGAAAAAAACAAACAGCGGACCATAGACATACTGAAATACCAGATAGGCGAAATAGACGGAGCGAAACTGAAGCCCGGCGAAGAGGAAAAATTGGAGGAAGCAAAAAAGTACATACAAAACAGCGAAAAAATAATCAAGTCGATGAAGACCATCCAATCCGCCCTGGCCTATTCGGAAAAGGGCATATCGGCGGTGGACCAGATGAAACGCGCCGCGAAAGCGCTCAAATACGTCGCGGAATTCGTGCCGGATTCGGCGGAATACATAACCAGGCTCGAAGACTGCATTTCCGAAATCACGGACATCTCGGAACTCGCCGCAGGGAGCATCCCAAAAGAATACGACGATTTGGAGCAAATGGAGGACTCCACGCCGAAGCTGGACAAAATCGAAAACAGGCTGTACCAGATATCCAGGCTGAAAGCGAAATACGGCCAATCCATATCCGAAATATTGGAATACAAAAACAAGATAACGGAAGATTTGGACAACATCATATTCGCCGACGAAAAAATAGAGGGCTTGAAGGGCGAGTTGGCGGAAGAAATGGAAAAACTCGGGGCGCTGGACGCGATACTGTCCGCAAAGCGCAAAAAAGCGGCAAAATCCCTCGAACACAAGATAATGGACGAATTGAAATTCTTGGAGATGTCGAAAGTCCTGTTCGAGGTAAAAATAGAAAAAAACGTCGAGGGCGACGGCGGGGTGAGGTACGCCTCGCGGGGAGGCGACACGGTAGAATTTTTGATAGCCACGAACCCCGGCGAACCCCCGAAGCCCCTGGAGCGCATCGCCTCCGGGGGGGAGCTCTCGCGGATCATGCTCGCAGTCAAGAGCGTATTTGCAAAAAAAGACGGCGTGGACACGCTCATATTCGACGAGATCGATTCGGGCATATCGGGCAGGACCGCCGAAAAAGTGGGGATAAAGCTGAAATCCATCGCGGGCGACATACAAGTGATATGCGTCACCCATTCGGCGCAGATCGCCTCCCACGCCGACTCGCATTATCTCATCGCGAAGCGCGAGATAGGCGGCAGGTCCGCGACCGACATAAAGGAGCTGGACAAAAACGAAAAGATAGACGAAATCGCCCGGATCATGGGCGGGATCACCATAACGGAAACGGTGAAGAAAACGGCGGCCGAAATGGTCGAAAAAAACACATAAATTTTTTACGGATTTTTATAGGAGAAGCATACATGGATTTGATACGGGAATTCAAAGCTCGCGGGCTGCTCGCGCAGTGCACCGATCTGGAAGCGGTGGACGATATGCTGAAAAAGCAAAAAGTCACCTTTTACATAGGTTTCGACCCGACGGCGCCCTCGCTGCACATCGGGCATTTCATGCAGTTCAAGACGATAAAATATTTCCAGAACGAGGGCCACAAGGCGATCGTTATATTCGGCGGGGGCACCGTGATGGTCGGGGACCCGTCGGGCAGAACCGACATGCGCCCCATGCTCGAAAGAAAAGAAATAGACGAAAACATCGAAAAATTCAAAAAACAGGCCGACAGGTACATTCCGGGAGCCTTGTACGTCAACAATGCGGACTGGCTCTGCGAGATAAAGTACATGGATATGCTAAGAGAGATCGGCGCGCATTTTTCGGTCAACAAGATGCTGACTGCGGAATGCTTCAAGACAAGGCTGGAAAAGGGCCTGTCCTTTCTGGAATTCAACTATATGCTGATGCAAGGCTATGATTTTTACAGGCTCTACAAAGACTACGGCTGCGCGCTGCAGTGCGCGGGCGACGACCAGTGGTCCAACGCGCTCGCGGGTGCGGACTTGATACGCCGCAAAGAGGCAAAGGAGGCGCACGTCCTCACATTCGCGCTGCTTCCCGACGCCGCCGGCAAAAAAATGGGGAAAACCGCGGGAAACGCGGTTTGGCTCGATCCGGGCCTCACCAGCCCCTACGATTTTTACCAGCACTGGCGAAACACCGACGACGGATTGGTGGTCCGGTACCTGAAAATGATGACCTATGTCCCGGTGGAAGAAATCGACGCCATGGCAAATAGCTTCACAGATGCGGCAAACATAAACGCCGCCAAGGACAGGCTCGCCTACGAGGTCACAAAAATGATCCACGGCGAAAAAGAAGCCCAAAAAGCGCAAGAGGCGGCAAAATCGGTGTTTTACGGCGGGGCAGCCG
>JGI24704J35079_10000621_pt1 | contig 16063 bp, 5 predicted proteins | sample TergutNt197P3_FD_35079 | JGI IMG/M metagenome (IMG submission 35079)
CGCTCAACCTCGATGGTAAAATCAACGTGTCCCGGCGTGTCGATAAGGTTGATCGTATGATCCTTCCATTCAACCTGGGTCGCGGCGGACTGGATCGTAATGCCCCGCTCCCGTTCAAGCTCCATGTGGTCCATAGTCGCCCCCACCCCGTCCTTTCCCCGGACTTCGTGGATGGCGTGAATTTTCTTGCTGTAAAACAGGATGCGTTCGGACAGCGTCGTCTTCCCCGAGTCGATGTGCGCGCTAATCCCGATGTTCCGCATCCGTGTAATATCGATGCCCATTACTTCTTTCTCCTGTAAAAAATGTCTCTGTTTGCCAGAATATAGCAAGGATTGCAAGGAAATGCAAGTGGGAAAGAAGAATTTTCCTTCCGCCATAGCACAAAAATGGCCTATTAATGTACATTAGTAGCAAAAGGGGAGTAAAAATGACAAAACTGTCCGGGTTTAACGTCCGCAGCAGCCGCCAAACCGAATGGATCGACATAACCGCCGGGGTGCAGCAGGCGGTTGCCGATTCCGGCATAGCGGAAGGTATCTGCGTAGTCTTTGTACCGCACACCACCGCGGCGGTAACGGTGAACGAAAACGCCGATCCCGATGTCCCCCGCGACGTGGACTATGCCCTGAACATGATCTCGCCGGACAGGGTAGAATTCCGCCACGGCGAAGGCAACTCGGCTGCTCACGCCAAAACCAGCCTTGTTGGACCTTCCATTACTCTAATCGTTACCGGCGGCAGGCTGCTTTTGGGAACATGGCAAGGGATATGGTTCAACGAATACGACGGCCCCCGCACACGCAAGGTGCATGTGCGGGTAATGGGGGAATGAGATAAAGGCGGGAGTTTTTCAGGATTTGATTGTTCTTTACTAATGTTCCAAACTGGAATAAAATTAACCTTTGAGGGGAAGAGTTATGAAATTTCATTCAATAGAGCTATGTGCGGGAGCTGGCGGGCAGGCTTTAGGTCTGGAAAAAGCCGGTTTTGCGCATATTGAACTCCTGGAAATAGACCATAATGCCTGCAATACGCTTCGTTTTAACCGCCCTGAATGGAAGGTCGTAGAAGGGGATATAAAGGATTATTCCCCTGAACCGGCAGAGAAAATAGATTTATTGGCTGGCGGGGTGCCGTGCCCGCCGTTTTCCGTTGCCGGGAAACAACTTGGATCAAAAGATGAACGCGATTTATTCCCCGAAGCCTTAAGGCTTACGAAAGAATTACAGCCAAAAGCCGTAATGCTGGAAAATGTAAGAGGCTTACTGGATTCAATATTTGATGAATATCGGATAAAAATAATTAAAAAATTGGAGGATTTAGGATATGTGACGGACTGGAAATTATTGAATGCTTCCGATTACGGAGTTTCGCAATTACGCCCCAGAGTTGTTTTTGTGGCAGTAAAAAAAGAACTGGAACCGTTTTATTTTTGGCCTAATGCTTCTGAAACAACACCACCGGCGGTTGGAGAGTTATTATTTGATTTAATTTCAAAAAACGGCTGGAAAGGTGCACATCAGTGGAAAAAAACAGCCTGTGATATTGCGCCTACAATCGTCGGTGGAAGTAAAAAACACGGAGGGCCTGATTTAGGGCCGACTCGGGCACGGAAGGCCTGGGCTTCTTTGGGTGTTGACGGAATGGGAATTGCAAATGACGCACCAGAAAAAAATTTTGAGGGTATGCCTCGGCTTACTGTTGAAATGGTTGCACGTATTCAAGGTTTTCCATCTGATTGGGTTTTTACCGGAAATAAAACAAATAGATACCGTCAGGTTGGTAATGCTTTTCCTCCGCCGGTTGCACAGGCTGTTGGGCTTCAAATAAGAAAGGCGTTTGAATTATATGCTATGTTTGTTGAACACAAACTGCCTGAAAGGAATATTGCATAATGGCAAAAAGAGGCGAGAGTGCAAAAGATAAATTGCGGGCTTATTTTCTGTCTAATATTGGGAAAACTTTAAATTCGTATGAATTAATGGAAGTTTCTGGAGGACAAACTGAATGGGGACGGCGCGTCCGTGAACTAAGAGACGAAGAAGGATATCAAATTTTATCGCATAATGACAGAAGCAATTTAAAGCCTGGTGAGTATTTATTGGAAACAGCCATTCCGGCTCCTGCTTTTTCACGGGAGATTTCAAAAGAAACACGTGCTTTTGTACTGGATAGAAACGGTTTTACTTGCCAAATGTGCGGAGCCGTTGCTGGCGAACCGCATCCCTATGATCCTTCAAAAAAGACACGTTTGCATATTGGGCATATCGTTGACAAAAGTATGGGCGGAACAGATGATCCCCCAAACTTGCGTGCAATTTGTTCGGTCTGTAATGAAGGGGCTTCAAATATAACTTTAACGAGGCCGGATTTGCAAAAACTGCTAATACAGGTTAGAAGAGCTACCAATGGCGATCAATTGGATATTTTAAAATGGCTCATACAAAAATTCCCAGAGCAAACAAAAGATTTAACAAAATCAATTAAATAAAATATATGGGATCCTTTAAAAACCTGTTCAGCAGCTCATACCAAAACCAGGTTTGTGGAAAAACAATGATGGTTTCTCCACAAACCCATGCTGTCATTCAGTCCCGTATTAGAATCTCCTGTTAAAATCCCCCGAAAGAGCCGGTATCTTAACTCCTGCGGCATCTTTTTGGGCATAATAATACTCAAGCTGGCTTCCGGGCAGAAGTGTTTCAGGATGCACATACTGCCTTGTGTACGTTTTGCCATACGGCAGATTTCGTGTCAGTTCTATGTGGACATGCAGACCGTCACCTAGACCGGCTCTTGTTGCAGGATAAGTTGCCATCTGGTTGTTAGCGCCTCCGTAAATAGTACCTACGACGAGGTTCTGTATTGTACTATCATCCAGGTGCATAATCCTCATTCGTAAATCCCCTCCATAAAGATAATATACCGCTGTGTGACCGTTTTTTTCTACCAATTCCCAATATCCTCCTGGAACATTAATCGCTCTTCCGCCCGAGTCAAGGACATAATCAAATCCTGGATGCAATTCATCAAATAACACGCCTGGTTCATTGGGTTTATTGGGATTATAGATATTAAGATCCTTGATTCTTTCTTCAAATTCACTCGTTCTTCTTGTTGTTCCCTCAAACATCCCGCCAATATCTGTACCATTATTCAGAGTTGAATTCTGATATACCATATTTCCCCACATCATCATAAACTGGGAACCGGTATTATATTTTAACAGTACATCTCTGGCGGTATTAACAGTTCCTCCCGTATAGGCATAACCAAGATAATCCATCGGAGTATTGTATATCCTGTTAATGGACGTGCTGATGCTTGTTCCTGTTGCCCCGATTGTTCTGTACAATTCACCCATCAAATCCATGCTTATCGTTTTCCCCATATTGGCGGAAGTTAAATCCGCCATCACAATTGAAGAATAATTATCATCGCTCCAGGTAATTACGTTATGTTCTCCTCTCCACATCCAGTCATTGTGATTGATATCAAAAGAATGCTGTAAACCCGCTTTCTCCATCATCATGCGAACAGCAAATGCACCTTTGGTATCGTCTTGGTTGACATTCAAAAGCCACAAAAGGGCACCTTCAACCGCGTTGTCGCTGCTCAATTCCATTTTCTGCCATGATTTTATGATTACGCCGTTTGCATCCCGTAATGTCGCAAAACCATCGTATTCCAGTCTGCCGTCTGTTGTAAGTTTCCAGTATCTGTCAGATGAGTCGTAATGCCCATCCACATACGAGTTGAAAAAGCCTTCNGTTTTCATGTTCTCGCTATACGCAATCAGGTCATTAATCAAATTCTGGTTTCCCGCTATTGAAAGCCCGTCCTGCAGCATCCTGATGGCCATTTCCGTATGTTCCAGTACGGCGACTTGCGTTTCGGCTTTTATATCGGCATTATTGACATCCCTGAATGACTCATGTCCCAAAACAAGCGCAAGGAACGCCTGCTCCTCCATACTCATGCCTTCATAATAGCCGTTGATTGATATGGCCCTCCTGCCGTTATCATCAGAGGTGAGTCCGGTATGATCCCCGCCGTCATTGACCAAGAAATTATCTTTTCGGAAAAAAATTCTAAGCAGCTGTAGTTTAGCTTCTGATTTGCCAAAACTGTACACCGCCTGGAATAATCCCTTTAAATCCAGTTTTTGTGTTGCCTTAACGACATCCGCAAGGACATTAATGCCCGCTACAGCCGCTCCCTGTACGGCAGACCAGACTGCATCAGGGCTGACATTTGCGCCGCCGGTACCAATGTTCATTTTTGCTTTCCCATTCTGTCCGATACGCAGTTCAAGCAATCCGGAGTTGTGTTCTCCTTTATTAACAATGGAAGTATTGAGCAGGTTAATCGAAAAATTTTCTCCCATCAAATAGTTCACACCCTGTCCGGCGAGTCCGCCCAGCATGGAATTCAGCGCCTGTACATTGCCAATGTCTGCCCTTGAATGATTAGCCAGTTTTTCCCAGTTGCCGCCTGCGAAAATGCCGTTAAGCGCCCCGCCCACAGCAATGCCGGCAGCAGACGAGATGCCGCTTTTTAGCGCGCCTGTTACTCCTCCGGTAAAAGTACTGGCAGAGTATCCGAATTTTTCATTGCTGTAGGTAACTCCGCTTATTGCGCTTGTCACGAGGCCCGTAGTAACAGTCTGAGTCATTGACAATGAAGCCTTCATCGCCGTTTCAGCAATAACGCCGGAGCCGGAAACGCTTTGCATTGCCAGGCCATTCAGGCCCCCCTGAAAAAAAGATCCGTCGGCAACGCCGGTTACGCCGCCAAATACGGCAGACCCGGCGGCGCTTGCCGTATTAATCAGCAGCGTTTTGCCAAAATCAAAACCAGCCTGATCAATGCTCTTATAGCTGCCGATTACGTCAAGGGTGTTATACATCAGTTCTCCGGAACTGTTTATCGCAGCTATAAGGGCGATCGTGCCCAACACGCTTGTGCCCCCTGTAAAAGGAGACGCGACAATTCCCGCAACGGTCGTAACAACGGATAGCGCGATATTCGTTACCGTGCGAAGGCTGGGAGCTTCAAAAATGCTGCCGTTGTCGTCCCACATTCGCTTGTCCCACGGCGCCATGAAGATCTCGCTAATGCCCCGGGCTTCAATATTCCCGAAATAATAAAACTCGGTCAAAAGGCGCCCCAATTCGCCATCTCCCCGGTCGAAGAACATGGTATCCATGGTAAAGCCGCCGTTGGGGCGTAAGGACGGCCCGTACCCGATGTATTGCCCGAACAGTCCCGAACCTATGGATCGTTCTTCCAATTCAATTACTTCATCAATATATTCCACAAGATAATTGGCGAAGGCATTGTATCCGTCTGATGAAGCAGCAGTGGTGACAATCTTCTTTTTTTCGGTGACGGTCCCGGTATATTTCTTGCTTTTTCCATCGCCGAATATTTCAAAGACTATTGTCTCAACTTCATCGAATACCCTTTGAACCAATGCCTGAATCGCAAACGATTCCAGTCCTTCCAGATATTCGTCGTCCAGCCTGGTCTTCAGGTTAACCGGCTGCATCTGATAGTCCCTATACCCCTGGACAGTTTTCCGTTCATAGATAACCGGCTCAAACAGCGTGGATCCGGTAATAATATCCTTGACATACCTGTCCCCGTTCCTGCTCCATTGCCCCTGCCAGATAAAAACGTTGTCCATGCCTTCCCTGAAATTGTCGTTGGCGGCTTTTACCCTTTCTGCGAGCAGGTGCAGCGCCTCAGCGGCGCCAAGGCGCGCGTTGTTGGCAAGTATTCTGGATTCCCTCGCGGCAATCGCCCTGTTTGCCTCCTGCGAAAGAATTGCCGCTTCAAGCCTTGCGTTTCCCGGATCCCAGCTTCCTGCAACGGTAAAACCGCGCCTGACAGGGACGGCGCCAACATCCCCAATGGTATTGATTGCGTTAAAAGCGTCGCCCATGCCGCTTATCCCCGCGCTGCCAAGAAGCTTTGCAAGCACATTTCGCGCTTCAGATGCCGCATCGGAGGACAATATCCCGCTGAATTCCCTGGTATCCATTACCCGCGAAAACCGTTCCGCCTCACTGCCGATTGTATCCAGGAAGGCGCCGCCCATGGCGTTATCTGCAACTTCGCCGGCCCTTTCCAGCCATTGTTCCTTGTCTTCCAGCCCAGCCAGATACGCCTGCGCCCATAATTCCGATACCTGCTCATATTCGGCCTGAAAATTTTCTGCCCATTGTATCCGGGAGTCCAGCATCCTCTGATAGCTGTCTTTCCAGTCTTCCCTGCCCTTTTCAAGAATTTGCCGCGCCGTTTCCTGCCATACCGTTAATTTTTCCATGATATCAAAACGCTGCTCGTCCCATTCCGCCTCGCGGACGGCAAATTCGGCAGACAGGCCCATCCAGTAACCCTGTCCGGCCATCGCGGCATATTCCTTCGCCATTGCAGCAAATGTGTCATAATACCCGGGCCCGTACTGATGGTATTCCGTAAGATTGTTTATCACCGTCCGCCCGATATTCAGATAGTGGCTCTTCCATGCCGCCGATGACGCGCCGTATGCGTATTCCATTGCTTCGGCAAGATCGGAAATGTCTGCCTGTCCCGCCATAAATGCTTCTACTGCTTCCCGGTATGCCGCTTCCCTGTTTTTCTGGACAAGGTAGAGCCGTTCCCATTGCGCATCAAGGCTTTCCCCGATCTTTTGCTGCCTTATGCCAAGCCATTTGCTAAAAGCAAAAACGCCTTCTATCACGCTGGTAAAGTTTACATATCCTTCCTGTTCCATTTCCTTCCACAGGGTTTCAAGCAATGCGATTTCTTCATTTTTAAATTTGTTCATTAGAACAATGGTATTTTTGATGTCAGGCCAGCGTATTGTTTCCCCGTCGCCTGGTTCTCCCAGCAAACTGTCTATCAGTGCGCAGGACATTGCGTATTCGCTGCCGTACAGCGCAATTCTGTTTATATTTTCAATAATGCCGTCTTCCCATCTTCGCACTTCATCTTTTGCGATACCAAGGTTTGAATCGATGCGTTTCTTTGTGCTCTCGTTTATTTTTCTCGCATCAATATAGAAAAGCCCGATAGCAAACCATGACTCCTTTTTCTTGGTATAGTCATAATCCTTCTTGACTTTGTCATAGGCGCGCTGCAATTCATGCAGGGCGGTGTACTTCGCAAAACCGGCGCTGTAGTCATTCCGCCCATTCAGTGCCAGGATCACAAAAAATTCCAAATCGGCTCTTTCAGCATCGCTCAGGCTGTTCCAGGCATCTTCCTGTTCCTTCTGAAATTCATGCTGCCTGTCGCTAATATAATTGCCAATTTTATGAGTACCCAGGAATGCCCCTTCCTGATAGGCCATTTTCCCCAGATCGCCGTCCGGCCTAAGCAGGTCTTCCCTTACAGGTATTCCGGCAAGGTATTTTATGNCGCCGTTTGCTTCAACAATCAGTCTGACAAGGTAGTCGCGGGCAAGGCCCCATTGCTCCATATTTCCCGGAGCGGAAAAATATCCGGCCATCCTGTTCGCAAGTTCGATAACCTGGTTCTGAAAATCCGTGCCCTGGTGATATTCACCGTCATTGATAATTCCGCCCGAGAAATAACTGATTAACGCGTCCAGATCATTCTGGTCTGTAGTGCTGATCCTGTATCCGGAATCTGTCGAAAATGCAAGTTTTCCGTTGCTAACCTTTATGATGTCATTAAGCGTCCACTTGTTTTTGTCACTATCATGGGCAAAATCGGAAGCATAATGGAAAACTCCGCCCAATTTATGGATTTCGCTGAGGTATTGGTTGTAAATGGCGGTGCTGTTATCCATAGCTTTGGAAATATCCGAGTCCAGTATATTAACCACCCTGGCGCCCAGCAGCAGATCCTGGTATGACCTTTCATATTGCAAAAGCGCCTGTTCATAGCCATGATCTTTAAAAGAGGAACTGCCGCCAGGTATTTGCATAAGCAGATCCAGCACGATGTTCGCCCTGTCCAGCTTCTCTTCACAGTAGTCCAAATCACCGCTTCCTGCATCAAGATAGGCGGTGCTGGCCCACCTCCTTATGGCATCCTGTTTGTCATATTCGTTCCGCATCGCCCCCATGGCATCAAAGGCAAGCTTTACTGCCGAATATTGCGCGTCATAGCTCTGCGCGATCTCCGTTACTTCCCTTGATTGTATAAAATACTCCAGATTCTGTTCCTGCAGCGTTTCTTCCAGCGCCGTTATTTTATTCTGCAGTTTTTTCATTTCTGCCATAAATTCATCATGGGGCATTTTATCGCGATCAATATTTTTTCCGATGGCGGTAAATTCGTATATCAGTTTTTCAAAATTATTGTAATGCACTGCGTTTCTGCCTGCTTCCTTTAAATATTCGGCAAGCAGTTCCAAAATGTCTCCGTCGTATATATCGTTTACACCTTCAGGATACAGGCTGAAAATGCGGTTTATTCTTGAACAGACAGTATTCGCCATATCAAAAATATCTAGGCATATGCCGTCTATCATGCTGTTTGTTTCGGCCAGCAGTTCATTGTCTTTCAGGTACTGATTGCTAAGATACATCCTCCAGTGTTTTTCGTTTTGATCCGGTTCCGCATTAAATGCTTCATACGCCAGGGTAAGCGCCAAACTGTACATTGCCAGCGATTCATTTTCCAAAAGGACGGAAAATTCTTTATTTAGTTCTTTAACCCTCGGCAGGTCGGCTAAAAATACTGTGCTGTAGAAATCGTCAAATTCGCCGAAATGCACGGCATATGCGTCAATTTCCTGCATATACGATTCGGAAGTTTTTCCCGTCCCATAATCGGAACAACAGGCATACATTGCCAGGTAATCAATGAAACAGCTTTTCCATTCGTTGATTTCTTCCCGCAGCCAAACGGGGGCAAACGAGAATATTTCATCCAGCTCTTTCAGTATGGACGCGGCCTCCTTAATGTAATCCGACGGATAGCCGAATTCAACAGGCAGCAGAATGCCATGTACAAGAGTCGTAATATCGGGCAGGGCAATGCCGTTTATTTCTGTCGAATAACGCGCGAACAATCCTTCCAGTTTTTCCGGCAGTTTATCCCATTCTTCCGCTTCGACAAAAATACAATCACCGGCATAACTGTAAAATGCTTCGTACAATCCCCTCGCGTAGAAATATTCGTTGGCTTCCCTGTATGTATATTGTTCAGAAATTAAAAAATAACTTTCGCCGGAAATAAACCGGGCAATAATTTCGTCAAATTCGCCGTTACCTTCGATCCAGTATTCGCCGGATGCCATTCTTGCGGAGAATGCTTCAAGGGCCTGCAATATCCCCGCTGCCGTTTCCCTGTCCAAATCGCAGAAGGATACAAACAATTCCTCACGATAATCCGAAGCGGCATCTCCTTTTGCAATAAACCGCAATGCCTCTATTTCGATTTGCAGCCGTTTTTCAATAAAATTTTCGTACTTGCCGACATAATCATCGTACAGGTACTGTCCCAAAGCCAAACCGCTCATTGCCGTTCTTTCTTCGACGGAAACAGCCCTGTTCCACGCTTCGCCGTACCAGTCGGCGCTGCCATACCCTGATGAAGCGGGCCGGAGTCTGGAATCTGCAGAATCGGCGAACAGCCTGATTTCCATTTTACGGATTGCATGGATCGTTTCCGCTTCGTTTTTCGCCGCAAGGCACAGTTCCCGGATTATGCCGTTGTACCAGGATGTTAATTTTTCAATTTCTGCTTCCTCTATTCCGGCATCTTCTGCATCTTCGGACAATTCCCGCAGCTTTTCGCCGTATTCACCAATGAGCCGGTTTATCAGAGCGGCACGGGGATCGGCGGCAGCTATACCGTAATCGTCGGCAGATAGGTAAACCGGATCATCTGCGGAAACATCGCGTATCCGGGCGGCATTCTCCTGGAGATTCGCCAAAGAGAGCGTTTCACCTTCGTCTCCGTTTATTAAAACATCAAGAATGCCGCCTGCCGTAAAATATTTTTGTGAATGTTCCATTTGAACTGCAAGTTCCAGTTCCCTAAGGTAAAACGGCGTATCCCCTGTATCCATGATGAGTTTATATTCAAAAAGAAGCTTTGAGTATTTTTCTTCCAGTTCCCGTGTCAGTTTCTCGTTGTCCACGTGAAAATTTGCGCTAATAAAATGCAGGTATTCCTCATTCAGCTTTTCCAGACGATCGGCTGTCTCCAGGATTCTGGCAATATAGATGTCAAGAGAGTCTCTTTTTTCCTGTATTTCAATCCCGATATCGCCGAGTATATCCATTTCCCGTTCATAGGCAGATATCGACGCTTCATACGCGGATTTCGCGTTCTCCCACTCAAGCAGGCTTTCTGCTTCCGTCAGCCTCCCCGCCCCGATTTCCGCAGCGTATGCTTCAACCGCTCTGGCAATCTCCGCCCTTCGATCCCAGTAACCGGCGAGTATTTTTGCCCTGGCGAGCGCTATTTGGTATTCGTCCAAAGCATAGTCTCCGGTAAAAATTCCTCCCAATACATCCTGCACCGTACCGGATCCAAAAACCGATTCATAATCATTGATGAGCAGCTCGCGCAACTCCAGGCATTTTGCATAAAAAGAAGTGTACAATTCTACGGACAATTGAATTTCATATAAATATTCCAAAGCGGTGCTGTCCACAATGGTGCTTTTCCTTGCTTCCTCCAATAAATCCAATTTTTCCTTCTCGGTATATTTTCCTGCATTCAGATCGCGCATCTTATAATAAAGCGAATGTTTGGCATAATAATTGTCCAATATTCTTGTTAAATCACTGTTTGAAATATTGCCGGATGAAGCATCGGAATTAACCATAGCTTCTATATACCGAATATATTGATAATCCATTTGGTATTGGCGCGATGATGCATATGCCCTCTCAAGCTGCTTCCAGGCATTCTGTATTTCTAAATCAAGCCAGGTAGAAACAGATTCATCCGTTACGTCAATTGTATTTGTGCTGTCATACTGACGCATCCAGTACTGGGCGTTGTCTTTTGCGGCATACGCAGCGGAGACACTGGTAAAGTACATATCGACGAGTGCCCGTGCTTTTGATTCGCCTGAATTTTTTCTGAAGATCAGGTGGTTTTCAAATTCGATCCTTGCCTCGGCAATGGCGTTTTCCAGATTGACCGATGCTTGTATAAAAAGTTCTTCGCCGGATTCAAATAGGGCCTTTACCTGCAATTCCCATTTTTGCCGTTCCTCTTCAAACTGGACAAACGCCAAAGCCCATGCCTCTTCCCCGCTTTCAAAAAGGCGGATCGACTCTTGTTCCCATTCTATGCGGCGGATAAAAAAGCGCTCCTCCGCTTCTTCCCAAATTTTCAGCCCGCGTTCAAACTGCTGGCGGTATGTTTCCAGCCATTCAGTTCCCATTAGGACAAGATCGCCTTCGCCGTTGGACGCTTCCTCGATCCGGGTCTGCAGCGCGGCGATGCCGGAATCGCAGACCGACCTGGCCTGTTCGATAAGGCCCGCGGTGATGTAGCTGGCCTCCTCCATGTCGCTTTTTTTTCTCAGGCTGTATATGTCCCCTGTCCGGCGGGCGGCAAACAGGCGCTCCTCCCTGGCGGCGATGTGTTCAAATTCGGTTTTCAGCGCCGATCCGACGACAGCGGCAGCCTTGCCTATCGCCGATCCCAAAACATCGCGTTCACCGGCGGGAATGTATGCAAGCAATTCCGGATACGCGGCAAGGGTATACACATCGAATGATTGTGAGAGGGAAGCGATGTTTAGCCTGGAATCTTCCCGCCATGCGGCAAGGTCTGCGGCAAAATCCCTTCCATCGTCCGACGGCCGCACGATTCTAAGATCGCCGGTTGTTTCTTCGCGGAGAATATTTCCGGTAGCGTCCAGGTGGTAGGTGTAACGCAATTGGGTTTCGCCGGTCAGCGAGGAGAAAGCCCTGCTGAGATTCTCCGCCTCCGCGCCGAAGAACCTCCGGGTAAGCCACTGGGCAAACCGGACTTCCAGTTCCTGTGCGCTCCACTTTTCAACCTGCCTTCTGTACTCGTCTCTTTCCAGCGGGGTATCAAACATTTCCAGGGCGATAATTTCCCATGCGTTGAGTGCGAGGCCTATGCCGCGCCATGCCTCAAAAAGCCAGCGATCGGGACTGATTTCCCGGTCGGCCTTGCTGAAATGGTAATCAAAGACCGAGCGGTTTATGCCTGTTNCGGGCATCGGATCCGTCATGCTTTGGGCAAACCCCCAATAGGGGAAAAGGCCGGATACAAAAACCAGCGTCAAGAACATCGCGATTGTTTTGTTAAACGTCTTCATGGTAATTTCCTGAAAGTTTTTTCTCCCCGCTCAAGCGGAAACGATTTTTGTGCAGAAGAAGCATAAAGGCCGGGACGGCGCTGACAGAGCAGATCATCGAGCCCGCCACTCCAAGGGCGGTGACCAGCGCGATGGTACGCACCAGCAGGTTTGCATCCTCGCCAAGAAAGAGAAACGGAACCGCCCCGGCGATGGTCGTCGCCGTCGTGGCGGCAAGCGCCGGCAATTTCCCCCGAAGCGCGCGGTATAGCGGCAAATTTTTATTGCCGCCCGAAAACTCAACCGCCGCTTTCAGGGGGCCGGCGCACAGAACGGCGGCGTTCACCGTCATTCCGCTGACGACGACAAAGGCGCAGGCGGCGGCGGCGCTGAACGGAAGGCCGGCGGCGGCAAGGCAGATCGCCGGTAAAGCGAGTGACGGCGGGACGGCGAAAAGTATCGCCAGTGGCACGGTAAACGATTCGTTCACCGCCCCCAGCACCATGTAGCAGAACATCAGTGCAAGCAAAAAATGCAGCGCCGTTTTCGAGAGCGACTGCGCCTGCCGTATCGCATCGGGATCAAATTCGATGGAATAACCGGCGGGAAGATCAATGCTGTCAAGGAAAGCCGCCGCCCGGTTTTTTACGCGGCGGGGATCCATCGGTTTGGTGACAATGGTAATGGAAGCGATACGGCGGCGATCCTCCCTGCGAATGCTCGACGGCTCGTAACTGTCCCTCGCCGTTACCAGCGAATCGATATGCAGGCCGCCGGATAAGCCGCCTTCGCCGTTTCGCGGGGGGATCAAAACACCCAGGGTCTGGCTTCTTGAAACCGTCTGCGAAGGATCGCCGCTCAGACGAAGGCGGACATCGGTTTCCCCGTGCAGCGAGATGCGCTTATACGCGACCGGGCCGTGAACAGCGCGCCTGAGGGAATCCGCAGCCTCAATAAACGAAAGATCCAGCGCCGCCAATTTTTCCCGGTCGGGAAACAGGTCGAGCTTTGGGCTGCCCTGCTTGAAATTCAGCACCCGCTCTTGTACCAGCGGACAGGCAGCCAGCGATCGCGCCGCCTCTTCGGCAATTTCCCTGCACCGCAGGCTGTCGTCGCCGAAGACCTTTATCTCCCAGTGGCGTTCTTTTGCCGTGGTTTCGGGAAAAAACAAAAACGCCCCCGGTATGGGAATTTGGCGGGCGGCGCTCCTTGCGGCGGCGGCATTGATCTTTTTCGGATTAAAGGCCGCCAGAACCGATCCCGATCCTGTTTTCGCCGTCGTTTCGACATTGATAAAACCGGGCCGGGCGGCCAGCGTTTCTCCGTAAACGGCAAGCAGGCGATCGGCCTCTTCGGCAAGGAGGCCGCCCTCAAATTCAACGTGGGCATATATGGAGTTGCCTGATCCGTAACTTCCCGAATCGGCGCCTCTTATCCACAGGGCCGCCAGGCCGGCAATGGAAACCAGGATACCGGCCATGACGACTGCCCGTGGATGATTAACACACAATATAACATTCGCAGCTAGGAACCTGGTTGTTTTCCGGACGATTCGTCTGATCAACAACCTTGTCTTAAATGCTAAACTTGACCCAAGGGTATTACCAAAATCCCCGGTAGGGCGGGGGGGCGGCGCGGGGCTGGCGAAATCTGGGGGATGCCTAAGAACAAGCACTGCGTCAAGCAGTGTCCCTAAAAAAGATTCAGCATGGCAAGAGCCCCAACAGGGCCACTGTGATAATAAAGGCGGGCTTGCTTTAGCAAGCATTGCGGGCGACCGCCTACGGAGCCGCTGACCAGCCTTTTCTGTTTCCTTGGTTTTTGATTCTGTTCGCTCGTCTCCTACGAAGGGGGAACCGTTAATATGCGCCCCGTCAAGGGGCGTTGATCCGGTAAGATTATCATGTTCCGGCACAGAAAAATTCTTTTGTTTACAGTAATGGTAGACCACCTTTAGGTGGTCGTAAGTGCCGCGGATACCCAGAAATTTTCGCCGCCCCCGCGCCGCCCGCCCCGCCGGGGCATTAGCGGACAATAGTGGGTCAAGTTTAGCCCTTAATAACTGGGTATGTTGTTTAGGCAAAATATTTGTCAGTCCCAGGTTCCACAATAGTAGGGGGGGAAGCGCGCCAAGGCTTAACGCCAATGCCGTTACTGTGACTGCGGCGATTGCCATGGCGATGACGGATGCGTCGCCGTTTCCCATCGCGGGGATCGGCAGCAGCGCCGCCACGGTTGTCGCGGCGCCGGCGATGAGCGGGCCGTACAGCGTTCTTAGGGAAGCGCGCCCTTCATCGTAGTTTCTGCACTGCCTGAGCCGTTCCGAGCAGAGGATGATCGAATCGACGGCGGCGCCGATTCCGGCGGCTATACCGGCAAGAACGGCACGGTTCAGCGGCAGCCCGCAGACGGACAAAACGGCGGCGGAAACCAGGCAGACGGCGGGAACGGCAAGGGCGCAGAACAGTCCGGCATAGCCGGAGTTCCGCNGNTGNAGCAAAAAGCTGATGAGGGCGACCATCAGCGCGCCCTGCACCGCCGCGCTGAACACCGAGCGAAGGGCGGCGGCNTCTTCCTCGCCGCGGTCGGACAGCACGGTAAACACGGCGGGCAGCAGAGGATCGTTAATTTCTTTTTTGATATTTTTTGATAATTTTCCCAGGTCCGCGCCGGAACCTGCCATGAGCGCGATACCTGCCGCCTTCTTTCCGTTGATGCGGGAAAAACTGTCAGGACGGCGTTCCTGCTCAACGATTGACGCGATTTCCGAAAGGGCGACAACTCTGCCGCCGCCGACGGGGATGGGCAGCATGGCCAACGGCAGCAGGTCCCCCGTTTCCCCGGAGCCGCACCGCCCGTCAACGGTAACGATGAATTCCCTGCCGTCCTGTTCCAAAAGGCCGCCTGAAAAGAGGCCGTCGTTCATCGCCAGAACAGCGGCGACGGCGGATGGAGACAGAGACAGCGCGGCAGCCTTCTCCTGATCCAATGTAACGATGATCTCCCGCAGGCCGGCGCCCGATACCAGCGCCTCCCCCGCCCCCTCAAGGCTTTCCAGCCTCGGCTTGAGCACCTTCTCGATGTTGAAACCGAAAATACCTTCGGCATCGTAAACGGCGGCAACTGCCGACCACACCGGAATACGGGAACTGTCGGAACTCTGTATCTGGGGGCGCTGCGCCGACTGGGGCAGACTCTCATACACCCTCTGCGCCGCTTCCCGCAAGGCACTATAGTGCCCGCCATCATTATGCCTTCTATTGCCTTTTCTGAAATGGACAAAAACCTTTGCCATGCTGTTCTCGCTGGAACTCTGCGTTTTTATCACGCCGGAAATTTCCGACAGGGCATCTTCCAGGGGAATGGCCACCGTCCGTTCCATTTCGACGGCATCAAGGCCGTAGTGCCTGATCGTCACCGCATAGAGATTCGCTTCGTCTTTTTTCGCGTTTCCGCCNGTGGTTATTATGACGCATAACGACACCATGCAGAGCGCCATGAGCAGACAGAGGCTTGCCTTCCTGCGTTCCAGCCACATCCTTCCGCCTTTCACGATCTGTCCCTCCATGCAAAAAAGCGGATAAAAACCGGCGGCAAAATGAAAAGGCTTAAAATCGCAGAGGCGGCAAGCCCTCCCATCATTGCCGCCGCCATTGATTTTTGCGCACTTCCCAGCGGATTCAGCGCAACGGGAAGCAGGGCGAATACCGTCGTCAAAGCGGTAACAAGCACGGGTCGCAGCCGGATCGACGCGCCGCAGTACACAGCCCTTGCCGGATCATGGCC
>JGI24704J35079_10000637_pt1 | contig 15743 bp, 16 predicted proteins | sample TergutNt197P3_FD_35079 | JGI IMG/M metagenome (IMG submission 35079)
CAAAACGATTCATAGCCTGAGCCTGTTATTTGTGGTATATGGACATTCACAAATAGAGGTTATTATATAACTTTTCCCTAAACAATATTGATATTTTCTTATTCAGGCATTTAGAAAAAATATAATTCCATATTTTATAAAGAATTAGCACAACAAAACCAACAGATATAATGTCTGTAGACGCATTAAAAAAGCCCTAGAGGTACAAAATACCGTCTAGGGCAATTAACCCGCTTGTAAGGGCTTTCTCGTGCTTTTAGGAGCTTGTTTCAAAAGCGTCAAGTCTAGCTGCTATTTTTGGAAATAGCTCCCTATTGCGTTGATTCGCTATCTAGGAATTGGCAGCAGATAATGGGAAAAAGTCTTTTATGTGTTCACCGTTTTTGAACACCCGAAAATTTGCAGCTATGTCCGGCAGTGTCTCTTTGCCGTTTCTATTCAAATAATAAATACGGTAATGATTCATAGTCATACCGCCTTTTTGAATTGCAGGACATTCCCAAAAGCCTGAGCCGCAGCATTGCCGACATCTTGAATATTCCTTGTCTCGATGTGATCGGCGTATTTTTTGAAAACAGCTTCAGACAAATGACCGCTGACTTTTGCGACTTTTTCACCGTCTATTATCTCAGTAATTTTTGAGCAGAAAAAATGCCGCCATGAGTGAAAACAGATATTCCGGGACTTATAGTCAACATCTATTTTTTTCAGAGCGTCTTTTAATCCATCTAATATTATTTGCGGATCGGTTGGTTTATCCGCTATTAGAGAATAAAAGATAAAAGGATCAGCAGAATTATGGGGATCATCTTTTAATAAATCCAAAAGAACAGCCCGAACTTCAGGCAATAGCGGGACAGTTCTTTTATGTCCATTTTTTGGACTTTTTAAGCCGTCAAGAGGTGAAAAAGAATGTGCTATGTTTATTGTGTCTGTTCCTATATCTGAGCGGCGCAATGCTAAACATTCACCCTGCCTTGCTCCGGTAGTAGCTGCAACAAGGGAAGCAGCGAAAGCCCTTTTATCTTTCCAGTCAACAGAGAAAACAGCCACCGCCTCTGATTCAGTAAGTATTCCCCTCATTTTATTGGTTATGGAAAATTTTGTTAAACCAATAACCGGATTAGCAGGGATTATTTTTTCATTGTATGCCCATTTTAACGGTGTGCAACAAACTAAAAGAATCTGGTTTATTGTCGATGTGGAAAGCCCTCTGTCTGCTAACTGGTTGGAAAGTGTTTTCAGATCATCGGTTGTAATGCAGTTTAATTTTTTATCCCCAAAATATGGTTTTAATTCTGAATTAACCCGTACCAAACATTCATAAGCATAACGGCGACTAAACCTATAGCCATGAGACAGTTTATCTTTAATGTACGGAGACTCATCATAATTCCAAAAGTTTTCAAGGAACTGAACAAAATGAACAGCCCCACGGCCTGTATTCTTTACAGCCGCAATGTCAATAAGCCCCAAACTTTTAAGTGTTGAAACAATCCGCAAAGCATCTTCAGAATTTAACTCCGATTTTCGGATTGTCTTAATGATAGATTCAAGGCCAGCAGCCTCTACAATCGGTCTTGGTTTTTTCAACCTCCCTGTTGGTAAACCATTGACCTTCCATAGCTCCGCTTTGATCGTAGCCTTGATCTTGTCCGTTTCACCTGTTGACCGGGCGGACATTTTTTCCCCATTTTCCGGGTTGACGAATTCAACATAGAAAATGCCGTTTTTGCGTTTGTGTAGGTAGTATTCCCGACGCATAATAGCTCCTTCTGGGAAAATTCTCATAGCTTTTCCCATTCTTTTGATTAGGAGCCTTTATCGTGTCGGTTCTTCCGATAATAAAGACTATTTAATTCCTTGTATTGTAAGGAATTAGCATCAGGTGGATGACGGGTTTTGAACCCGCGACGACCAGATCCACAATCTGGGACTCTACCCCTGAGCTACATCCACCAATAACAATTTGATTTTCCTTAAAATCGTTAAAAATGTCAATGGAGAATGTTCCTGTAAACGCTTTACCGTCACAGCGGACACCGGGTATTGGTCAAGATATATTTTTACATGCCGATGATCTATACGGAGGCAAAGGCATGGAAAGTACATTGGTTTTTTCGAAGGTTTTATTGCAGGAAATTGAACTTTTGGAGAAAATTCCTCCTTTGCAGGCTTTGGCCCGTGATGCGGTTATTAAGCGTGAATGGAACGATTATGAGCTTTTATTGCAGTCGATCAGCGAAATAGGCTCCCGGTTTGAAGTGCTTGAAACCGAACGGGAAGCGATATTTAAGACTCTACAGATGGAAGAAGGACCGGAATCGTTCTATGCCTGGGCTGCCAAGCTTCCTAAAGACGAGAAAGAAGAAATTTCAGGACTTTACCGTAAACTTAAAATGATAACCCTCCATATCAGGATAGCCAATAACACCCTAACGGAATATATAAGAGAAGCAAGATCCGCTGTTTCCGGCCTTTTGGATCGGGCTTACCCGGACAGACGCGGAAAAATGTATTCCCGTAAGGGTATTGAACGTGAAGCGGATATGAGAAGCGTAATGGTAAACAGGAGTTTTTAAGCCAATTGATTTTATTTAAAAGGAGAATGTCATGACTTCCACCTTTCAGGGAATAGAAATCGGAAAACGGGCTGTGGTCGCCCATCAGCAGGCGCTTACTACTACCGAACATAATATTGCAAATATGAATACCGAAGGATATTCCCGGCAAAGAGTAGATTTTTCCGCCTTTGATCCCATTTACCTTCCTGGTCTGGAACGTGAAGAAACTCCTGGTCAGATAGGTCAAGGCGTTGCTATACAGCAAATTATCAGGCTTAGGGACGAGCTTCTGGATCAACAGATTGTTGCCCATGCTTCCACCGAAGGGTTTTGGAACACTACAGATCCCTATATAAGAATGCTTGAGCAAATTTACCACGAAGTCGGGGACACTTCAATTCGGGGAAGGCTGGATCAATTCTGGGATTCCTGGCAGGAACTTGCAAATTACCCCGCTGATATTCCCCCCAGAACCGCAGTGGTCGAAAGGGGGAAAACCCTCGTTGATACCATTCAAAAGAATTATAAAGCCCTAAAGGGCCTTCAGGATATGGCTGAGCAGGACATCAGGATTACCGTAGATAAAGTGAATTACCTTGCGGGTCAGATTGCAGGGCTTAACCGGGACATTCAGCGCATTGAAGCCCAGGGAGATAATGCAAACGACCTTAAAGACCGCCGAGACCTCTTAACAGACAAACTTTCGGCGCTTATTGATGTAACTGTTGATCGCCGTGATCCTGATGAATACATGATTCATACGGCGGGAATGATCCTTGTGCAGGGCAGCGTTGCCCGTGAATTCACCCTACGGCGAAATCAGGGAGATGAAGGCTATTCCCGCGTTTACTGGCAGGAAACGGGTCAGGAAATGAAATTCAGGAACGGTTCACTTGCAGCCCTTTTTGAACTTCGCGATATAACAATCCAAAATGAGATCAATTCTCTTGACAACTTTACCATGAACTTTATGGATCTGGTAAACGAAGTCCATAACGGAGCCTACGGTTTAAATAATGCTACCGGTAATGATTTTTTTGTTAATCAGCCTTATGTAACCAATGCTGTGGGGAATTATGACCGCAGCGGGGACGGAGAATACGATTCAAGCTACATTTTCAGAATTAACGGTGTAAACACCCTGGAAGCCAATGCCCAGATAGGACTTGAAGGAGTAATCACCTTGTCAGGGCCGGACGGGAATGTGGAAATTGAATATTATCCCACTGACAGGGTAATAGATGTTATCAACCGGATCAACAATTCAGGCGCCGAAGTAGCAGCCCGGTTAAACAGGGAAGGGCAGCTCCAATTAAAGGGAACTCCGGTACAGGGATGGGAAAACCCTCCCTTTGTGATCCGNCATGTTGAAGATTCAGGTTTTTTTCTGGAAGGTTATGCCGGGCTCCTGAATGCAAGAGGGCCGGAAGGCGCCTTTGACTGGAGTGTTCCCGATGCCGTTGATGTCCTGCGGGGCGGATCCTACGATTATGCNGTAGCTCCCAATGCCCATCCTTCCGGCTGGATAGAAATNAATCCCAATATCTTGCGGGANGTAACTACCGTAGCCGCCGGTTTTGGCGAAAACGGCAGAGCCGCCAATCCAGGCAACGGCGAAGCGGCCATTGCCCTGGCCAGTCTTCGTTATGACAGGGTTATGGTAGGAAAGAACATGACCTTTACCGAATACTTTGCCGACAGCGTCGGCAGGGTAGGCGCCCTGGGTGAACGNAGCGGTTATGAAAAAGAAACCCATAACCAGACCATGAAAGATCTTCAGGCAATGCGTCAATCGGTTGCGGGTGTAAACCTTAACGAAGAAATGGCTGATATGCTCAGGTTCCAGCACGGTTTTAATGCGGCAGCCCGGTTTATTACCACCGTAAACCAAATGCTGGATACATTAATAAACAGAATGGGCGTATAGTCTGACGCTTTGTGCAAAGCGGCCGGATTTTGATATAGGAAAAGGAGCAAGTTATGAGAAGAATTTCATCTGATATGCCAAACACAGATGTCCAGTACCGTCTGCGCCGTCAGGAAGAAGGACGTGCAAATATTGAATCAAAACTATCTTCCAATACACGAATTAAGGAATTGCGGGATGATCCTTTGTCGGCTGCCCATGCTACCCGCTTTGCTTCTTATCTTACCCGCTTGCAGCGTTATGAACAGAATACTCAATTTGCCATGGAGCATTTTGATTTTCAGGACAGTTACCTCAGGGAATTCAACGATATATTGCAGCGAATCAGAGAACTGGCTGTTGAAGGTTCCAGCGGAACCTGGGGAGCGGATGAATCAAGGTACATCGCCATAGAGATCAACGAACTTCTGAAAGAACTGGTGGACATTGCCAACAGGACCGGCCCTGATTCCAAACAGTTATGGGCCGGAGATAAAGCCTTTACCGAACCGTTTCGTCTTGTTGAAGGAACTGTAGAAGGAGGCGGAGAATTACTGGTAGTGGGAGTTGAATACCGCGGCGCAGGAGCCAGCCGCCGTACCGAAATCAGCGATGGTTCTTACATTACCCTGGATATTGGCGGAGGCGAAGCATTCTGGGCCGAGAGAATGAACATCATTTCCCGTTTTGATGCAACAAATTACCGTGTTNCCCAGGACAGCGCATTTTATGTTGACGGAGTAGAAATAAAACTTACCGCAGGAGACACTCTCCATACCATTGTTGCAAAAATTAATGAATCGGCGGCTCCTGTAAAAGCTTATGTTGATCCCGAAACACACGGTCTGGCCCTGAACGGAACAGAACCGCATTTAATACGAATGGAAGACAGGGCGGATTCACGTGTACTTCAGGATCTTGGGATTATACGCCAGACCAATGATCCCTACGCAACCAATTGGCATGAAACATCCCTTGTTTCGGGGGGTTCAGCTTTTGATATGGTAATACGTCTTCGTGACGCTTTCTACCGTCACGATCAGGAATTTACCGGAGGGCAGGGGATNGGGGGCATTGACCTTGCTCTGAATAATATTGCGTCCCGGCTGACTCTTGAAGGCAGCCGCCGNGAGCGTGCAGAGATGACCTGGCAGCGGCTTGGTGAAGAAATCAATAATGTTACCGCTTCACTGGCAAGGGAACATGCCCTGGAATATTCCACGGCTGCAATGGATTTGGCAAATATGGATTTTGCACACCGTGCGGCCCTGTCTGTTGCTGCAAAAGTAATTCCCCCAACTTTGCTGGATTTTTTACGTTAATATACTCAATTGAAAAGAGGAGTTTATTGTGAAGGTATTAACCAAGGCATTCGGACTTATCGATGTTGATGAACATCAAAAAGTAACGTTTCCAACCGGACTCTTTGGGTTTGAGTCCATAAAAGAGTATGTACTCATAGATGCTGAACGGCAGCCCTTTATTTGGCTTCAATCCGTGGAAGCCGAACATATTGCCTTTATTTTGGTAAATCCTTTTTTATTCAGACAGGATTATGAACTGGACATTGATGACGAATTGGTAAAAGAAATCGGAATTAATAACCCCGAAGAAGCTCTGATTTTTGCAATTGTAACAATACCGCCTTCCGGATCCATGACAGCAAATTTGCAGGGGCCGTTGATTATTAATCGTGAAACAAGGATTGGCAAACAAGGCATCCTGAACGATCCCCGCTGGAAAACAAAGCATGACATAATGCAAGAATTGAATCAGGGCGGCGTATCATGCTGATACTTTCACGGAAGATCAATGAAAAGATCATGATTGGCGAAGACATTTCTATTTCCATAATTGAAATCCGGGGAGATCAGGTTCGTATCGGAGTAGATGCTCCGATAGCCATAAAGGTATTCCGCCGTGAAGTGTTTGACGCAATTATGGCAGAAAACAAGGCCGCTGCAGAATCCACACCGGTATTCCCTGAATTCGATTTCGGCGCACGTGCTCCTGTTTAATAGCAGAGTTTTTCGGAAATTTCAGCTGAATCATTAATGGTCTGTAAGACCGCCGTAGATCTCATCAAAATCAACAGCAATATTAAAAAACACATCAACCAGTGCGGGATCGAATTGTGAATTCTTTGAATCCATCATCTTTTCTACGGTTGTTTTATGATCAAGCGCCGGTTTGTAACTTCTCTTCATCCTGAGCGCATCATAAACATCTGCAATTGAAACGATTCTTGCCGCAAGAGGTATCATATCACCTTCGAGCTTGAACGGATACCCCAGGCCGTTCCATCGTTCGTGATGAGAAAGAGCTATTTCTTTTGCCATGGGGTGGGGGTAGGTTGAAAGAATAAAGGCGCCGTTTTTGGTATGTTCCTGCATTACCGTCCATTCCCAATCCGAAAGAGGTCCTTCCTTGTTAAGAATATCATCAGGTGTGCCTATTTTTCCGACATCGTGCATAGATGCAAGAAACCCGATATTGTCGATAAAGTCGGCATCAATTCTTTCATAACCTTTTTTATTAAAAAGTTCCATTGCCAGCTTTTTCGAATAATTATTTACTCTGGTAATATGCTGGCCCGTGTCATTGTCTTTTAGCTTGGACGCTTCAAGAAGTGACATAAACACGCTTCGTAAAAGGAACCTGTTTTCCTCTGTTACATTATCAAACATAACTATGAATTCAACAGGTTCCCTTACTGTAATATCAAAGGGAAAAATGTAAACTTTTAGCTGTGTGGTGGGCATTTCCCGTGATTTAACTTTAACTTCGCCCTTCCAGCAATAACCGTTTTTTCCAGTTAATGCCGTTTCCCGAATAAGTCTTATATCTTCAAAGTTAAAAAATTTTCCGAAAAGATCGATTAAGTATTGCCCTGAAATGTTCGTAAAACCCTGAAAAAGTTTTTTGCTTGCTTCGTTAGCAAAAAGAATTTTAAGTTTTTTGTCGATAAAAAACACGGGAAAAATGCATTTTTTAAAGGGGTTTATATCGGATAGAAATTTAGTGCTGTCTATGGAAAAACTAACAGGTTTTTTCTCATTGTGGATTATTTCATCTTCATCAGACTCATCAAGATCTTCGAGCTCATCGAGTTCCTCAAGCTCATCAAGATCTTCGGTAATTTCTTCTTTAGACATTTCTGTTATCCATATTTTCGGTTAATTCTGCGTCACTCTTTCGTAAATAAAGAGGTCCAACAGAAAAATTCACTGATTCCCTGTTGATTATACTGTTTTGTATGGCAAGATTCAATAATCCTTCAACATAACCCTGCCGGGATATGCCGCCGGAAACGGTTCCGGGAAATGCTTCCGCAAGGGCATTTTGAACCATAGGAGCTGCGGGACCGGTTATAAGCAGCAAAGGATCAATAGAATTTTTATACTCAGACCAGGCAGCTGCAATGGTCCCTTATTAATGGTTCAATTTCTATATCCAGATAATCAGTCAACCGGTTCCCCCGGCTGTAAAGAGCCGTAAAAAAAGCATTTTTTTTAGCATCCATAACCGGCATAACCAATCCGGGCCAAAAAGACAAAGGATAAACCATGCAATCCAGGGTTGGAACGGGAATAATGGGGATATCCAATGCCAATGCCAGCCCTTTGGCGGCGGAAAAACCGATGCGAAGCCCGGTAAAGGAACCGGGACCTTCCATGCAGGCAACTGCTTCCAATGATGTTTTGCTTATATCTGCCAAACGGATCAAAGTATCGGCGGCATCCATGATTAATTCCGAATGCTTTTGACCTGAATCCACCGAAAGACAGTATCTATGCCCTTCTGATGAAAGGCCAACAGAGAAAATATCTGATGCTGTGTCAAATGCAATAATATTCATTCCGGAATCCTGTAATGAATAAGGCGCTTTCCGTCTTCCATAATCTCGATGTGAACATAAAATGCAGAAGAAGGAAGGCTGATTCGTTCCGGCCATTCGACAACGCAAACACCCGTGCCGTAAAGAAGTTCTTCTCCCCCGGCAAGGCGAAAATCATCGTCACCGGAAAGCCTGTAAGCATCCATGTGAAAAAACGGCATAACCGCTGCTTTATATTCGCTGATAATTGTATAAGTCGGACTCGTTAATTCTTCCCGTACACCAAGAGACCTGGCTATACCCTTTGCAAAAACCGTTTTTCCCGCCCCCAGATTTCCCTTTACGGCAACAATATCACCCGGTTTAAGGATATTGCCTATTTTTTCTCCCAGGAGTACGGTTTCTTCCGGGGTACAGGAAATGCAATCCTTACAGGGAAGGAAGGCCACCTGTTTCGTCCAGCACCGTAATATATTTTTTTATTTCTTTTGTCAGGGGAAGCAGCGGATAATCCACACTTTCCATATTATTTATAATTACTTCATTAATGCCGGTTGGTTTGGTTTCTATGGTAAAATCAATATGGCTTTCNACAGACTTATTAACAAGTTCAATTACCAGGGTACCCGAATAAAGCCTGCGNTAATAAATCGGAACATCTTTGCGGATTAATTCTTTGATAGCAGTAACTTTCATTTGCTATATCATAATATCAAAACGGTGTTTAGTCAAATGCTATATTCAAAAACAAGCGTATTAATTGCATTCATTGCCTTCCTGGGTACTTTTAGGAATTTTATATGAATTACCGTATTGGCTATACCGCTGCGGTTTATCCGTAATACCTGGCCAAGTACGGCTATGGGCACAGCTCTGTTTGCATAGTCAAATTCAATTTTTAGCTTGGAACCGGCCGGGACCGATATTGCCGTTTTTATGGCACATCCGCCAATGGAAATATCCATAACNCTGCCTGTCATACGGCGGGAATCAACCACCATTTTGGGAGGTTTTTTGCTTTTAATAGTCTCAATTCGCACCATATAAAAGTCACAGTTTAAAGAAGCGCTTGTTCTTCTGAAACGCCGCTGCGTCATCGCTTTAGCTTCCCTTGCATGGGATAGCTGCAATGCAGGACCAAATGATGTTTCGGCTATACCCACAACCTGACTGTCAAATGAGTAACCTTTGTTGTTTTTGCTGAAAAAAGCCAGATTTACCCTGGTTCCTTTCGGGAATTTTATCATAGAACCGACTGCATTACGCGGACAATCAACCAATACAATCTCGCCTTTTGCGGAAACTACTTTAACGGGATATGAACCATTGTTTACCGAAAGAATACCCGACATACCCATGGAAATACGCTGACCGGAAGTGGTCCCGGCGCTGGTATTATGCTGAATATCAATTGCATTGCGAACAGAAAAAAGCAGCGCCATTTTTTGCTGAGCATCTTCTTCGGAATGGGCGTTGTTTTCTATTTGCTTAAAGGCTCTTTTAAAATGCTTGTCAAGCGCAGTGGGGTTTGACGTAGTTGTTTCCGGGTCTGTTACCCCATTGCTTCGCAAAACATATTCCAGCGCCTTGGTTTGATCATGATCCAGCCTGTAGGTTTTAGCAACGCGGCGCATGGCAAACATAGAAATACGTCTTGGTGCGGAACCTTTCCGCGGCCCTTTGCCGGCACCTAAACCGTTTTTAATTAAACTGCTGATAAAAACTAATACCAGGATGGCGCCGATTCCAATCAGGATTGCATATCCGGCTATAGGGTTATCATCTTTAAAGTATTTCACCTGTTCCTGGAGCAGAAACATGAACATTATGATATTACCTCCGGATTAACACTGTTCAAAGCATCCGAAAGGCAGCGGAGCCTTGGGGCCAGCTCATATTCTGCCAGGTCTCCCACCAGGATTGTATCTTTATTTTCAAAAGCGGAGATCAGTTCTTTTAGGGCGGCGCTGAATTCACCGATATAGTCATTAATTTTCAGCGTTTCCGTACCGTTCATTGAAGGAACCTCTATGCTTTCAATATCGGTCTTAAAATACCTGAAAAGAAATATAAGTCTGAATATTTTTTCTACAAGTGATGAAAAAATTGATATTGTTTCCGCTGCCTTGCTGTCCTTTCCGGTTTGCATATCCAAAGGCAAATCTTCCAGCCTTTTTGCAATATCTTCGGTTAATGGATGCAGTATTTTCATTTCTTCTATTGGATTTTTAATTTCCCTGATACGCTCGGTTAATAGCGAAATTGCAGCGGCAAAGGCCGTCTGCGAAACTTCTGAAGAAGCNTCTTCCAGAGTCTTAAAAACCAAACTGTATAAATTTTTTTCATGATCTTTCAGAAAGAGAGCGGGGGCGGATGCTGCCCATTGTTCCGTAAATTTTTTGCGTTCAGCTGCATCGGCTCTTTCATACAATTCAAGATCGTTTACTATGCCCGTCAAGGCTTCCATTAAAAGATCGGCCCAGCCTGATGTCTTAATATCAATGACGGAAATTCCTTCAACAGGAAGAGCCAAAGCCGTATCCAGCGAGAGTGAACCGTAACCAATTCCGTCAATTTCGATGCCGCTGACCAGGAAACCCGACCCTTCCAGCCATTGATGAATGCCGGCTACCACTTCACTAACTGTTTTTTCCGTTTCCAGCGTGATGTCTGCGGGCTTTCCGTTTATCTTTATCTTCATTGTGTATTACCGGCGGGCGTTGTTATTTGCATTGGCCTGCCGGCTAAAATTATCCAAATCGGTCTGCATTTTTTCCATACGGTTAAATGCACTTTCCATGTTGTTATATTGACGCTTTAATGCTAATTCTTTTGCTTCCAGCTGCCTGTCCAGGGTTGCTATGCGCTGTTCTTCCTGCTTAATTTTTCCGTCTATCGTACTTGCCTTAATGGAAACAATGCCGCCGGTTTCTACCAATGGTCTTGCCACGCTGTCCAGGGTAACGGCAACCCCCGAATCAGCAATAAGGTCGCCTGTTGTATCATAGCCAAAAAGCTGTTGTATGGGTCTCAGATCCCCTGCCAAAGCTGCATCCAGAACTTTTTCATCAATCTCCAAATAGCCGCGTAGTTGAGAAGGATCATAACCGGTAGTAGCGCCGGCACGGCGCAAATCGGTGCCTACGCCTATTTGTACCAGCATGGAAAGATCTCTTTCCGCCTCGGTTATGTAAGCTCCTGTAACCGACTGCTGCAGCCGGTTTTTAAATTGTATAAGCGTCATGTCGCCGGAAAAAGCTCCAAGCCGTTCTTTCATTTCCGTTCGTTCGTCTGCTGTTAGATAGGTAATTTCCTGGAGCACACGATCGTCTTTGCGTGTCAGAACATTCAATTCCGCCACAAGCCGGTTATAATTCCCGACCAATGTAACAATTGCTTCCTTGATTGAATCCCTGTCCGGCTCAACGTTTACCGTTACCTGCGTGTCAGAAGGCTTTTTGGCAATAATTGTTACACCCGGAATTAAATCGCTGATTTCGTTGGAAGAACGTTTAATCTCAATGCCTTCCATTACGACAATTGCATCCTGAGCGCTTGAAAGTATATTGGGCGATGTAATCTCCTGACCGGGAGGAGGATTTGGATTAAAAACCGTTACATTTCGGATTGATAATTCTCTGTTGGTATTGTTATTGACTATTTCCATTGAAGAGACCGTTCTGCCGCCGGAAACCTCATCCAGATTAATCCTGGAGGGTATAAATCCCGCAGAGTCCTGAACAAGGGGCAGGGCAGCGGAAGTTCCGTCACTGAAGGCAAGAGACAGGAAAGCCATATCATCTATCCGGACAGGAGGAGGCGGAGCATCGAACTTTGGAAGAGATATGTAGGAAGGATCGTTCTCTATGGTTATACCGCCGTAAATTACCGAACCTGCGCTCGGAATAGCCGGACCGGAAGGAATCGGTTCACTTTCCGCCGTGGGAGTTACTTTGGTAGAAGTTTCAAAATTTAATATTATGCCCTTTTGGGAGCTGAGTGCCTGTGCATCCTGAGAAAATGCTATAGTATTTTTATCGCCCTCTTTAACGGTAACGGCATCGGCATTAATCATAACCCGTTCCGGCAGGACAGGCTCCTGTCCCTGGACAGGGGCTTTTGCGCCAAGCCTGGTAGTACGGGCCAAATCTTCGGCAGCGCCGGAAAAGCTAAGACGGTTTTCCGCACCGGTAACAAGAGATTCTATCAGAAGGGATTGTTTTCCCGATTCGACATTGATAACATTTGCCTGAATTTTTCCCCGGCCTCTGCGGTTCAGAATTTCCGTAAAATCCCGCAGTGTTCCTCCCCGGTAATCTACGGTAATTTCATCACTTCCGACAGTAAAAGTGTATTTTCCGGGTTCGACTTTATAGTTAAGTTCCAGAGGATCTGAAAGAAACCGATCCGCTTTTGCAACCTGCTTTACCGAAAAAGAGCGTTCCTGTTCCACTGCCTGCCGCGTAGCGTTGGCAATAAGAACTGATTCATCGGAAGACCGGGCGCTGCGTTCGGCAAAAGGATTTTGAAAAGAATACATGAACCTGGCACTGTCCCTAAGTGCAGTAACCCGCCGGCCCACTTCCTGCCAGTAACCCTTTTCGGCCTGGTAGGTTTCTATCTGCTTTTCTGCCCTGTCCCTGGGGATGCGCTCGACCTTCATCAGGTCTTCAATGAGTTTATCTGTATTTAACCGGCTTCTTACTCCCGGCATGTAAATATCGGACATAACCCCCCCTCAAGGTCTCACCGCAAGCTACAGGCGCCTCACCAGTATAACTGACGTAAAATGCATCGCCAGTCCCGCTAAATTACTTCGTCAAACAGGAAACCTATGGTCTCCTTGATGCGTGAATGAAGCCTCTGTAGTTCTTTGGGCGGAAGTACCTTAATCACCTTATCGGTTTCCGGATCAATAACCTTTACCGTTACATCATTGGATTGATGATTTACTTCAAATTTAAGCTTTTTATTAAAAGCTACGGTTATTTTTTCCAGATCCGCCACTATTTCAGGGAGCGGCTCTTTTTTGGGTTGAGGAACAGGCTCCTTCGCCATTTCAAAAACCTTTGGTTCGTTCTTGATTGGTGCGGAAACTCTTTCCTGGGTTAGTTCTGCCGGAGAATATCCGTTTCCTACAGCAGTAACTTGCATACTCATGTTTCACCTCCGTGTGCATTCCCGTTTATCTACGGTATAGACAAAACAGGAACATTTCTCAAAGGAAGAACGGGGAAGGGCGCGAACTTCCCCCTCCTTCAATTAAATAGTGAAAATCCGTTGTTGCAAAAGCAGGATGATTAAAAAACGAATTTTCTGTTTTCGGGTTTTACCCGACGCCTGCAAAAGACGACGTCCAGAAGTCTCTTGAAAGGCTAAAACTTAACCGAGCAGCTGCAGTACCGACTGGGTCCTGGTGTTGGCCTGGGCCAGCATTGCCGTTCCAGCCTGGTTCAGAATGGAATCCTTGGTATAGGTTACAATCTCTGAAGCCATGTTGGTATCCCGAATCCGGGATTCGGCAGCCTGAAGATTTTCCGAAGCAATGGCAACGCCTTTGGCGGCCATTTCAAAACGGTTCTGGTATGCGCCCAGATCCGCCCGCTGCTTGGATATCAGTTTGAGCGCCTCATCCACCATACCGATGGTTTGATTGGCTTCTTCCGGGGTCGCAATGGAAACTATTCCGGATTCGCCCTGAGCAGTCGCCAAACCAAGTGCAGAAGCGGTCATGGTACCGATAAAGACCTGTTTATTCTGGTCCATATTGGCGCCAACCTGGAATTGCATAACCCGGTCAACGGCGGATTCACGTGCAAAAGCTCCGGTCAGCATGTTCATACCGTTAAACTGAGCATGGCTCGCTATACGGTTGATTTCATCGACCAACTGAGAAACTTCAACCTGAATCTGCATGCGGTCTTCATCGGAATAGATGCCGTTGGCAGACTGTACCGACAGTTCCCGCAGGCGGTGCAGAATATCCTGGGTTTCCTGAAGATAACCTTCGGTCGCCTGGATAAATGACACGCCGTTCTGGATGTTGCGCTCTGCCTGATTAAGCCCCCGGATCTGGCTCCGCAATTTTTCGGAAACCGCAAGCCCGGAAGCATCATCGCCCGCCCGGTTGATCCTCATCCCGGAGCTGAGTTTTTCCATACTCTTTGCTACGTCGAGATTGGTAATCCCCAACTGGCGATCGGCATACATGGCGCTCATATTGTGATTAATAATCATACATAACCCTCCATGAGTTGATAGCTCCGGCAATCCTTGCCGAAGCCGTTCCATACGGGGAACAGGAACAGAAGGATCGCGCCGATCCTGTTCCTGCCCTGGACAGAACGAAACTGATTACCAAAAGGATAGTCCCTCCCGACAATCAGATCCGAGCCGCCGTATGGTCCCTCAGGTGATTCCCGCAAAAACGGAAATCCGGGTGTTTTTCAAAGAACATCGCCAACCGGCAGCAAACCGCAGGATCGTTGCCGGGTAACTTTAAGGAAACGGCTCAAAGGCCCCATTATATTGAGACCTTTGAGTTCGCTTTCCCCTCACTTTACAATATACACCGCTATTGTAAAAGTTGCAAGACCGAACTTGCCCGCTGGTTCGCCTGAGCCAGCATTGCAGTTCCTGAGCTAATCAGAATCTGATCCGTCACATATTTGACGGTCTGACTGGCCATGTTGGTATCCCGAATCCGGGATTCCGCAGCCTGCATGTTTTCGGCGCCGATATCCAGGCCCCTTACCGCATGTTCAAGCCGGTTTTGGTAGGCTCCCAGATCCGCCCGTTGCTTGTTAATAAGTTTAAGGGCTTCGTCCAGAACACCAATGGACCGGTTGGCATCGTCGGGTGTAGCAATGGTAAGGAAAGAATTGTCGTTTGTATTCCTCATTCCCAAAGCTCCGGCGGTCATTGTGCCGATAAAAACCTGTTTCCGCTGATCCATATTGGCGCCGATATGGAGCCACATGGAGCCGGTTACTACGTTGTCCCCATTAGCCCGGGCAAAGCGGCCGGTAAGCATATTCATGCCGTTAAACTGGGCATGACTTGCAATGCGGTCTACTTCGTCCACCAACTGGGAAACTTCCACCTGGATGTACAGGCGGTCCTCTTCGGAATAGATGCCGTTTGCCGCCTGAACAGCGAGTTCCCTTACCCTTTGGATAATATCCTGGGTTTCCTGAAGATAGCCTTCAGTTACCTGGATAAAGGAAATACCATTGGTGGCATTCATCGAAGCCATGTTCAGGCCCCGAATCTGGCTCCGCAGTTTTTCTGAAACCGCAAGGCCGGATGCATCGTCGCCCGCACGATTAATGCGGAGACCCGAAGCGAGTTTTTCCATGTTTTTGGTGAGACTCTCGTTGGTAACCTTGAGAGACCGTTCAGCGAACATTGCGCTGAGGTTGTGGTTGATGATCAT
>JGI24704J35079_10000650_pt1 | contig 15605 bp, 16 predicted proteins | sample TergutNt197P3_FD_35079 | JGI IMG/M metagenome (IMG submission 35079)
GGTATCTGCCTCCAACTCACCATTGAGTTGCGGGAAAACACCGCGGCAGAAAGCTCTGCTTATCCTTATCGTCAGTTCATGCACTTTTAAATATGCACCCTTCGGCTATGACCTTTGCTGATTTTATCCCATTACTCTGTTATACTTAAAGGGAACTCAAAATAATCAGGAGGTAGGCAAAGTGAACATTGAAGTAACAAATCAAAAATCTCAAATTGCTGTGGCCGTCAAGAAAGAAAACGCGTCAATGGCAGAGATTTCCACATTGGCGACCGCAGGATTGGAAAAAGTCTTGGGGTTTCTTGTAGAGAAGGGCGTAGAGATAGCCGGCGCGCCTTATCTTGCATACACTAACGGTAACGCTGACTTTACTCAATGTGACATTGAATTTGGGATTCCCATTGGCGAAGAAATAGCCATCGATGGAGAGTTCTTTATGAGTAAAACTTTCGAAGGCAGAGCAATCACGGCAATGCACAAAGGGGCATACAAAGATCTTGATGTGGTTTATGCAGCCCTTATGGAGTACATGGCTGAAAACAAATTGGAGTCAACAGGCGTATATTATGACTATTACATCAGCAATCCTTTGGATACGCCGGAGGGCGAACTTCTGACACAGGTGATATTCCCTCTAAAATAGGATGTCGGAGCGTGAACACTGTGGGGTACGCCACGGAGCAGGACATAAAAAGAAGTAAAGGAAGCGCTGGCAGAGATATGGCGGTTACAATGATGATCCCTAGTCCTTTATTTCGTCGCTGTTCCGCAGTATAATAAGGTCATGGATAAGATGATGCCACGAGAAAAACTGGCCAAGTACGGAGCAAGCAATCTTAGTGATGCAGAGCTGCTGCACCTCTTGATTGGCAGCGGCAACAAACAGGTCTCGGCAGAAGAAATCTCGAAGCAGATTTTGAAGCTACTGAAAGACAAGGGCAGCTCGGTTACATACAGCGAGCTGTCATACATCAAAGGCATGGGTGCCGCCAAGACGAGTGAAATCATCGCGCTGTTTGAACTTGGCAGAAGGTATTTGATGCCCGCCGACAGGCCAGTAATTTCAAACGCAGATGACGCAGTTGCCCAGCTCGGCAACATCCGGGATAAGAAGCAAGAATATTTCGTTGTGCTAACCTTGGATGGAGCAAACCGCCTAATTAGTAACACCGTTGTGTTTCAGGGGACGCTAAATCAAAGCTTGGTTCATCCAAGAGAAATCTTTGCCAAGGCAATCGAAGACAGAGCAGCAAATATTATCGTTGCGCACAACCATCCAAGCGATAGTGCCGAGCCGTCAGCCGACGACATCGAGATAACGAGCAAACTCAAAGAAGCCGGACGGCTAATGGGCATCAACGTACTTGAACACATCATTGTCTCGAAAACAGAGTACAAGAGCATCTAACAGACCCTCAAATCATAATCCACAATACAATAATCCGTAATTTTGAAAAATTACATTTTCCACTTGACAAGCACGGTGAGTGTGGTATACTGAGGATGTAATTTTAGAAAGGCACGGATTATTATGATGCAAATGCTAGAGGTAGCCGAACTAAATAGCGGTACGCCTCAGTTCCGAATCAAGGAATCCCTGAACGCCGACGCGCCGACGTATTTCTTCTTTGGTCAGCCTGAAATGGAAGATGACCTGACTGGAATAGAAACGCACGGTGGCAGCGGAAAACAGATTCGGACATCCGACAACGTAGCCACTCTGAGCAGTGGGGATTTAGTGTTCAGTCTAATCTCCGGTAAGGCCACGCTTGTAAGGAACAGCCACAGCGGGTATTTGTTCACCCAGAACTATGTGAGGCTCGCTCCTGCCCCGCAGGTTGATGCCGGATACCTTGTCTATATGCTCAACGAGGATGCTGGCATCAAGCGCCAACTGCAAACCACGAGCCAAGGCTCAGTCACTCTGAAATTCACAATCAGGCAGCTCAGCGATTTGCTATTCCCTATCCCGCCGCCAATAGAAAGACAGCGAGTAATTGGCGAGTTGTATTTCAATCAGCTTAGGCTGGCCGCACTGAAAAAACGCGTCGCTGCAGCAGAGGCCACGCTGCTAATAGAAAAGCTCAAGGAGGCGAATAAGTCATGAACGAAAACCAATTTGAAACAGAACTCATCCAGTACATTTGCAGCGGAACAATCACCAGCTCCGTAGAGCCTGAGTGGGGTTCGGTGAAACAGACGGCAGGTTACATCGTCAAGACCAAGCTGTGGAAGTATGAGCCGGAAATCAAGACGACCGAGCAACTCTGGGATAATTTCAAGCGGATACTGGAACAGCACAACCAGAACACGCTTGACCACCCCCTCAGCACGGTCGAGTTCAATCAGGTCAAGCGGATTATTTCCGACCTACAAACGCCTTATAAAGCCGGGCAGTTCCTCTATGGCATGAACGGCGTTTCTCAGATTGAGGTTGACTTGGATGACGGTCGCCACGCCTTCCTCACGGTCTTTGACCAGAAGCAAATCGGAGCCGGGGATACGGTCTATCAGGTCGTAAACCAGATTGAGCGCCCGGCGGTGATTACGGGTAAACAGAGCCGCCGTTTTGACACAACCCTTCTCATAAACGGATTGCCGATAATCCAGATTGAAGAGAAGCGCGACACGCACGATGTCAACGAAGCCCTCAACCAAATGCACCAGTACATCGACGAGAATCAGTACCGAGACATCTTCTCCACGGTGCAAATTTTGGTCGCCATCACGCCGAACAATGTCAAGTACATGGCCAACACGACGGCAGAGACCTTCAACAAGGACTTCGCCTTCAACTGGCAGCGCAAAAGCGACAACGAGATAGTGCGTAACTGGAAAGAGTTTGCGAATTCGATGCTCTCGATACCGATGGCGCACCAGATGGCCACCAACTACATGATTCTGGATGGCACGAAGAACAAGCAGAGCCTAAAAGTAATGCGCCCCTATCAGGTCTATGCCACCCAAAACGCGATTGACGGATTGAAGCAGGTGGACTTTGACCTTGGCACAAACAAAGTCGGCTACATCTGGCACACCACTGGCTCCGGCAAGACTATCACCAGCTTCAAGACGGCATGGCTGGCAAGCCGTATGCCCAGGATAGACAAGGTGGTGTTCTTGGTAGACCGCATCGCTCTCACAAGACAGACCAACGAGAATTACAAAGCCTACGACCCGGACGCATCCGAGGATGCGCTTGGAAGCGTTCAGGACACCGAGAACACGACAGACCTCAGCCGCAAGTTGAAATCCAAGGATAACAGCATCATCGTCACATCGGTGCAGAAGCTCGACAAACTGATTAAGCGCAAGTCGTTCAAGCCTCCTGAGAAGAACATCGTCTTCATCGTGGATGAAGCGCATCGCTCGACAGGCGGCGATTCATTCAGCGCCATCCAAAAGGCGTTCAAACACGCGGCATGGGTGGGCTACACGGGAACACCGGCCTTTGACGAGGTCACCCAGGGATTCAGGACAGAAGACATCTTCGGGAAACTTCTCCATGCCTACACGATACGCGAGGCCATCGCCGACAGGAACGTGCTCGGCTTCAAGGTGGACTTTGAGACCACGATTGACGAGACGGATATGAAGGAGCGTTTCCTTCCTCAGTTCTATCGTGAGCAAAACCCGAAATGGTCGGACGAGAAGATTAAGTACAAGATTGCCAACATGACGCAGGAGGACATGGACGACGCGGTTGAGGCGAGTTTTTACGACGAGAACCCAGACCATATCAAACTGGTCGTTGCGGACATCTTTGCAAACTGGCGCAACCGCTCAAACGAGGGCAGGTACAACGCCCTGTTCACCACGCACGTCGGCGGTGGCAAGGCAAGCACCCCTATGGCACTCATGTATTTCAAAGAGTTCCAGCGCGTGAACGCCGAGAACAAGGCAGAAGGCAAACCTACGCTGAAAGTCGCCGTCACTTTCAGCCAAAACACAACAAACAACGACAGCCAACTCACAACAAACCAAGGTCTGCATTATGCCATCCAAGCCTACAACAAAGAGTTTGGCATGAACTTCGGCATGGACGACGTTTCCGGCTACACGCAGAACGTTTCATCACGGCTGAACAAGACGGCCAGCGACAAAGTATATCTGGATATTGTGATTGTAGTTGACCAGCTCTTGACGGGCTTTGATGCCCCGGAACTCAACACGCTTTATGTTGACCGCACCTTAAAAGGAGCCGGGTTGATTCAGGCGTACTCACGCACAAACCGCATCGCCGATATGCAGGAGAAGCCGTGGGGTCGCATTGTCAATTATCGCTGGCCAGCCCAAAATGAAAAGCTCATGAATCAGGCCTTGGCAGTTTACGCAAACAAGGATTCAGCCAATCTATCCGAGGCTGAACTCGTCGAGCAAAACGTCTCGGACGGCATTACCGCACCAAAGTTTAAGGACGTATTCGAAACCGTAAAGAGCAAGGTCGAGAAGCTGGCCGAGCTGACAAATGAATTCACGAAGCTGCCGCCATCTGAGAAGCAAAAAGACTTTATGCTCGACTTGCTCAGGGAGTACAACATCGGCATGGCGAAGTTGAAACAATATGACCCGGCTGAGAGCGGCGAGGGATTTGACTACGACAACCCCGATGAGTTAACCAAGGCTTTGGGCATGACCCCGGAGCAAGAAGTGATGTTGACCACCGTCTTGACCAATGAACTCAAAACCCACATCGCCAAAGAGAAGAAGATTCCGCTTTACCAGGTTGAGCTGCGTATGACGCACATCAAGGACGTCAAGATAGACTTCGACTATCTGACCGAGCTGGTCGAGCAACTGCTCAATCAGGTACACGATGGCAAGACAGAGGCGGCTAAGGAGACGCAGGACAAGATTAACCAGTTCGCCAACGGTCTGGATGACAGGAACTACGCGACGCGCATCATCAATGCCGCAGTTGCTATTGTCAAAGGGCTTTTCCCGCCGGAGGGTTCCGGGTTGAAGTATCCGTTCAAACTGGACGATAGCGAGAAGGTTATCCTTGAAGCAAACAATGTCAGCTTGGACAGGACTTTTCTGGACTTCCGCGTCAAATGGGGTATCGCAGACGTTATCACGAGCGCACAGATGCGCGAGCTGTTCAGCCGTCATCACTATGGGCAGCAAGACCTTGATGACACCGGGCAGATACGCGACATCATCGCCAACGCAAGCGGTACTTACCAGACCCTGGCTCACGATGCAGAAGTGCAAGGTCTGACAAAGATAAAATATCGCAATAGCCTACGCGAAGCGATTTATGAATTAGCCGACGAACTGGCAGAAAGCTAAGGTAAAAGAACATGAGCGAGAACAAAAGTAATGTACCCAAACTGAGATTCCCCGAATTCACTGACGCTTGGGAACAGCGGAGGCTCTCGGGGCTTGCGGATTTCTCAAAGGGTTCGGGATACTCAAAGGGCGATTTGCGTGAGGCTGGAACGCCTATAATTCTCTATGGGCAGCTCTACACAAAATATGAGACTGTCATTTCCGAAGTAAGCACGTTCGTCACCGAGAGAGAAAACTCTGTTTTCAGCAAAGGCGGCGAGGTCATCGTTCCTGCCTCCGGCGAGACCGCAGAGGATATTTCTCGCGCCACAGTTGTTGAAAATGCAGGGATTATCTTGGGTGGCGACCTGAATGTCCTAAAAGCCAAGCCTGAACTTGACCCTGCTTTTTTAGCAATCACGATTTCCAACGGAACACAGCAGAAGGAGTTATCAAAGAGAGCGCAAGGAAAATCTGTCGTACATCTTCACAACTCTGATTTGCAAGAAGTCTGGCTCCGCTATCCGAAACTGAACGAGCAAAAGAAAATCCGCTCTTTCTTTGTCGGTCTCGACCACCTCATCACCCTTCATCAGCGTAAGTTAGGACACCTGCAAGAGCAGAAGACAGGTCTGCTCCAAAAAATGTTTCCGAAGGATGGAGCCGACGTACCAGAGATTCGCTTCCCCGAATTTGCTGACGCTTGGGAACAGCGGAAGCTTGGGGACGTGACGAAATCATATTCAGGAGGAACGCCGGCAGTAGGGAATGGCGAATACTACGGAGGACAGATTCCTTTCATTCGCTCTGCTGAAATCAATAGTGAAAGCACAGAGTTGTTTCTTACTGACAGTGGTCTTGCGAACTCGTCTGCGAAGATGGTGAGTGTTGGTGATATTCTTTATGCGTTATATGGTGCGACCAGCGGAGAGGTCGGAATAGCCCAATTACAGGGTGCAATCAATCAGGCGATACTTGCAATTAAACCTGATGATGCTTACGATTCTCAATTCATCATGCAATGGCTACGTGGTCAGAAACAAAAAATTATCGACAAATATCTGCAGGGTGGACAAGGCAATCTCTCCGGCTCGTTAGTCAAAGATCTGCCTATGCAAGTTCCGATACATGATGAACAACAGAAAATCGGCTCGCTGTTCAGCGACCTCGACAACCTCATCACCCTTCATCAGCGTAAGCTAGAACACCTGCAAGAGCAGAAGAAAGCCTTGCTCCAACAAATGTTTATCTAAGAAAGGAACTATTGCAATGAGTAATTTACAGACAATCTCTTCAAAGCTCTGGGCGATGGCTAACGAACTCCGTGGCAACATGGATGCCGCTGAATACAAGAACTACATTCTGGCCTTCATGTTCTACCGTTACCTGTCAGACCATCAGGAGCAGTATCTCGTAAAGAACAACGTCATCGACGTTCCGGCAGGTCAAACGGTCAACCAAGCCTATTTGGAACAAGCCAATGAGGACGATTTGAGCGACTACCTGGAAGACATTTCTTCAAGCCTTGGCTACGCCATAGTCCCGCACGACACTTGGCAGTCCCTGATTCACAAAATCGACAACAGCATGGTCGTGCCGAGCGACTACCAGGCCATTTTCGACAACTTCAACAAGAACGCCGAGTTGAACAAGGAAGCCTCGCAGGATTTCAGGGGCGTGTTCAACGATGTCAACCTTGGGGATTCACGCCTTGGGTCATCCACAAACGAACGCGCCAAGTCACTCAACCGCATCGTGAAGCTGGTGAATGGAATCGACTACAAGAGCGACGACGGCAAGGACATCCTCGGAACCATCTATGAATACCTGATTGGCCAGTTTGCCGCATCTGCCGGAAAGAAAGGCGGAGAGTTCTACACACCACACGAAGTGAGCGAAATCCTCTCGAAAATCGTAACCCTGGATAAAGAGAAGACAGGTGCCTTCTTCAATGTATATGACCCCACCATGGGTTCCGGCTCGCTTCTGCTCACCGTTGGACAGGCATTGCCAAGCGGCCAGCCTATCAAGTTCTACGGCCAGGAACTGAACACAACGACGTACAACCTTGCTCGAATGAACCTGATGATGCACGGGGTATCCTTCAACAACATGACCCTCTCGAATGCGGATACGCTTGAAAGCGACTGGCCGGACGGCAAGGATGCCAAAGGAATAGACCGCCCCCGCTCCTTTGACGCGGTTGTCGCCAATCCACCTTACTCAGCCCATTGGGACAACGCGGAATCCAAGCTCAAAGACCCGCGTTTCCAAAACTACGGCAAGCTGGCACCCAAGACAAAGGCAGACTACGCTTTTATTCTGCACAGCCTCTATCACCTTAACGAAGAAGGCACAATGGCTATCGTCCTGCCTCACGGTGTGTTGTTCCGTGGAGCCGCCGAAGGAACTATCAGACAAATCATCATCGAGAAGAACTATCTGGATGCTGTGATTGGGCTTCCTGCAAACATCTTCTATGGAACCAGTATCCCCACCACGGTTTTGGTCTTCAAGAAGAACAGGAAGACCAAAGACATCCTGTTCATTGATGCCTCTGGCGAGTTCGAGAAGGTCAAGAACCAGAACCGTTTGAAGCCAGAGAACATTGATAAGATTGTTGAGACATACAAGCAGCGTGAAGACGTTGAAAAGTATGCCCACGTTGCTTCGCTTGATGAAATCAAGACCAACGACTTCAACCTCAACATCCCGCGCTACGTCGATACCTTCGAACAAGAGGAAGAAATCGACTTGGTCGAGATAAAGAATCTCATTGATGCGGACAAACAGCAAATTGCAGAGCTTGAAGCCACCATCGCCGAGCAATTGAAGATTCTGGGCATATAGACGGACACGCTGCGGAGGAGCAATGATAGAGATTGATATTGAAAAAATCTGGGCTGACTGCCTCGATGCGATGGGCATTAACCATCCACATTCGTTCGATGCGGTGGTTGCCGACATTCGGTTCGGCAAAGGGATGTCTTGGGACAACAGCAAGTCAAGGATGAAAGGCCCGCGATTCAAGGATTATGGGAAACTCGCGCCAAAAGGAACCCCGGACTATGCCTTCGTTCTGCACAGCTTATATCACCTCAACGAAGAAGGAACAATGGCAATGGTTCTGCCTCATGGCGTACTGTTCCGTGGGAAAGCCGAAGGAACCATCTGTGAGAATCTGTTTAAGCAGCCCAGCGGAAACAAGATTCACGCCGTGATAAGATTGCCGGAGAATATCTTGTTCTCAGAAAAGGGGAGGAAATCTGTTGCAGTTATTATTGTCGTCTTCAAAAAGAAGCGCGACACGGACGACAATCTTTTCATTGATGCCAGCAACGATTTTATGAGGGGCAAGAACAAAAACTACCTAACCACAGAACATATCCAGATAATTGTTGATGCCGCCCTTAATGCCTTGGGCGTTGAGCAGGATGTTAGTAGGTAAGCGCGGTGCCGATAGAAGTTGAGGCCTCAATAATCCATAATCGCATAATGACTGCAAACCAAAACCACGAGCCAGGAGTACGTTTCTCCGGCTCGTTTACTTTCGCTTGGGAACAGCGTCGGTTTGATGAAGTCTTTAGCCCGATACCAAACAACACTCTGTCAAGGGCAGATTTGAATTACGATGACGGCAAGATAAAGAGCGTTCACTATGGCGACATCCTCATTAAATACGGAGCAGTAGTGGACTGTCGTATAGATGTGATTCCGTTCATAACTGGAGCCGAGCCATTGGACTACAAGAGCCTAATTCTGCAAAATGGCGACGTGCTTATCGCCGACGCTGCCGAAGATGAAACTGTCGGAAAAGCTACTGAAATAGCAGGGATTACGGACATTCCTGTCGTGTCAGGATTGCATACAATCGCTTACAGACCGAAGGTGAAAATGAAGCCAAACTATCTTGGTTACTATATGAACTCGCCTTCGTACCATAGCCAATTACTGCCGCTTATGCAGGGTATCAAAGTCCTCTCAATCAGTCGGACGAACCTCGCAAAGACGACCGTATTCTATCCGGCGGCGGAGCAGGAACAGGCGCAGATTGGACAGCTTTTCGTCGGTCTCGACCACCTCATCACCCTTCATCAGCGTATGCCTTGTGATTCAGGTTTTGATGAGTACAAGGAGGACGAAATATGTTGAATCAAACAAAAGGGTCAGAATTTTTCAGTCAATACTACGCTCGGTGGATTAAGGTCTACAAGGAAGGTGCAATCAGGAACGTCACAATGCAGAAGTACCTGATGACGCAGGTTTGGATTGAAAAGTTGGTTCCCAATCTCTTGACCTGCGAGCTGTCGAGGACGAACTACCAGCAACTGCTCAATGACTACGCCGAATGCCACGAGAGGCAGACGACGATGGACTTCCACCACCAGTTGAAGGGTGCCATCTTGGACGCAGTGGACGAGGGGCTGATTGACCGCGACCCGACGCGCAAGGCCATCATCAAGGGCAAGAACCCGCGAGAGAAGAAACCGAAGTACCTGAATCAGTTTGAGCTTCACACGCTGCTTTCGGGCATGGAGTTGAAGCCTGTGGTGAATTGGGAGTGGTTCATCTTGCTCGTCGCCAAGACGGGTATGCGCTTCTCGGAGGCTTTGGCCTTGACCCCGAAGGACTTCGACTTTGCCCATCAGTCATTGTCCATCAGCAAGACGTGGGACTACAAGGGCGACGGTGGCTTCCTGCCCACCAAGAACCAGTCGTCTGTGCGCAAAATCCAGATTGACTGGCAGACCGTTATCCAGTTCTCGGAGCTTATGAGGAACCTGCCACCGGAAGTGCCGATTTTCGTTGACGGCGCGGTCTTCAACTCAACGGTGAACGACATCCTGCGCCGTCATTGTATCCGAGCAAAAGTCCCGGTGATTTCGATTCACGGGCTGCGCCACACCCACGCCTCGCTACTCTTGTTTGCGGGTGTGTCGATTGCGAGCGTCGCGCGAAGGCTCGGTCACGCGAGCATGACCACGACCCAGAAGACGTACCTGCACATCATCCACGAGCTTGAAAACCAAGACGTGGAACTGGTGATGAGGTCGCTATCCGGGTTGAGCTGAACCTACACGGTTCCAGAGACTTACACGAGGCGTACGCTGATGAAGGGTGATGAGGTGGTCGAAAGACATGAACGCTTCTCCGATATACTTCTGCTCGGTAGAACTTGGATACAGAAAACTCATTTCAGAGAAATCGTCATAGCTGATACTGCGCCCGTCACGGATTCCGTAGGTCACAGTTTCGAGCCGCTTGACGAAGCTCCTGGAGCTGAAAATGTATTTCCAGAACAAATCATCGTGGCTTTCCTTGTCGATGAAATCAAGCACCGTATAAGCCGGAGACGTGATTCCTTCAACATTTGAGTGGGCGAAACCACCTTGAAATGAGCGTAGATGAATTACGAACTGCCCCGGCAAAACTCGTTTGTAAGTTGCCTCGTTTTTCTTGTTGTGGGCGATGTTGATTCCTGTGTCCTCGCGCAGAATCATTCCTCTGTCTTGCGTCGCAGAAAGAACGGGCAATTCTGGGTAGCCTTTATCAGCCGTTGTCTTGAAAATATCGACTGCCTTCCGCTGTTCCCAAGCGAATGGCATTTGGGTGCCGTGACATGCGAATTTCCTGGACAGTCATTGACTGCGCGAGTAAAATGGAAGCATAGAATCCAACAAGGGAGGACTCGCTAATGGCACAGCACTACGTCTACCGCTTCTATGCGGAGCTGAAAGACTACAAGCCGAAGATATGGCGACGATTCGAGATTAACGGCGAGAAGACGATAGCCGAGCTTGGCTATGCGCTGATGATTATGTTTGAAATGCAAGCGAGCCACCTGTTCTGCTTCAACGAAAACGTCCGGGGAGCATCTCTCGCCGCCCTGCGGACGCAATTCTCCGAAGAACAAATCCAGAAGGTTTGGAGCAAGGGTGAATGGGATGACTTCACAAAGAACGTGCGCTATGAGCTTCCCTTCGGGGACAGCTTCCTTGGCGACAATGAGCGGCTGGAAGTCGCCAACAGAATTAAGCTACAGCAGATAAGCCGCAAGCCCGGCTGGAAGCTGACCTTTGAGTACGACTACGGCGACGGCTGGGAGGTTGACTTGGAGCTGATAGCTTGCGAGAAGCTCGAAGTGTCGCTGGCAGACCTGCCCTGCGTCAATGAGGGCGAGGGGGTTGGAATCGTTGAGGATGTTGGCGGCATACCCGGCCTTGAAGAACTTGCCAAAGCCTTGAAGAAAGGCTCCGGCAAGAAATACGACGACTTCTGCGCATGGCTCGGCTCCACCACGCTTGACCTTGAAGCCTTCAACAAGGACGACATGAAATTTCCGCTTGAAGAAGCTCATGCGCGTTTATAAAGAGATATACGAATACCACTCCGCCCCGACCGACAAAATGCTCGCAGTGTTGAACCGCGATTATCTGGGCAAAGGCTCGCGGGGGTATTGAATCAATGACCATGAAGCTACGAAGAACCTATGGCGAGGCAACCGCGCCGTCTACCGTTGCCCTCATGTGACTGATTGAGGCGCAGAGCTAGACGACGGTTGCGAACTGGACGCTTGACTATACGGAACAGAATATGCTGCCGTTGTTTGCCAAGCATTGCCCCGGCGATGAGCGACCCGCTCACGCGATTGCCGCCGCCCGTGAATGGCTCGAAGGCAAGGTCAAGTTTGCCCTATGTAAAGAGCATCATTTTGAGCGAGTGTCATGCAGCTGCCCGTGAACTGAACGGCAACCCTCCTTTTGAGATTCTGGGCAACAAAAACGTTGATTTATCAGGCATTATACGATTTTACCTCAGGGGATTGTTGTCAGTGTCACAAATATCTATATAGGGCCTTCAGTTCATCCTGCATAGCCGGGCGATTCGAGTAGGTGAAGCGCCAACTCTCAAGCATTTTGCTTACTCTGAATTTTCCTTCAGCAAATGAAAACATCTTCTTAATAAAACCGGCAATCTCCTGATAGTATGAGCGACCGCCTGCAAATTCCGATAATTTCCATATAAGTCTTTCGTACAAATCCAATAGTTCATTGTCATACTCCGGTCTTAACGCATCCTCATACTTTATGAGTTCGCTGAGGGTGAGTTTCTCAAAACCACGCCCTTCGCGTATCCGTACCGCCAATGCGTCAAACAATTGATCTTTTAATCCTTCTGAAGCTAACAAGTGCTTAATATCAACTCCCTGAGCAGACAAAGCATCAAAAATCTTTTTTCGTTCCTGATGCCATAAGTCAGCTGCGGTATTCTGCTTTAGTTCATAAAAAACGTCGATATTGCCCCGGTTGTACTCCGTAATATACTCAAACCGTTCTTCCCTGGCCTTTGCAGGCCAACCGCCTTTTAAATAGCAATCGATAAGTTTTCTTGAGTACTTGCTGACCAAACCTGGAAACTCGCTGTCCATTTCTTTGCTTTTCTCCAGAAGCTGAATCAAATCGGGCAGATTTCCAGCATCTTCAAGCTCTGACATCACTATTCCACGAATCGTGGGCAAATGCCAGTACTGCTTGCGGAATTTTTCCACATCTCCCTTGCTGTGTCCCAATTCCTCCATCAGTTTCATACGTTCTTTTATATTTTTCGATAGTTCATAGTCGCCATGCCAGCTCTTGTCATTTGCTAAGCGCTCAATTCTTCTGTCAATGGATTCGAGCTTCGACAAAGCAAAATCATTGTCTTTGAAGTGCTCAGAAATGAAAGCATCAATTTCGTCTGACATATATTCGCCAAAACCAATCTTTTCACACGTCTGTGTCAATTTCTTAAAAATATATTCAAGCAAGTCTCGGCTTTCAGAATTCTCTACAATATAGTCCCATAACTCAATACACTCATCGGTAAAATACTGCGTTTCTCCTCCGCTGTCATCAATGTCTGTATCGGCAAATAAGCAAAATACATATATGCTCACATCGAATGCCTTTTTTGCCTCATCATCATCCAAGGTGAAATCTCTTAAATCAAAAATTACTTCGCTAATCAAACGAGATGCGAATGAGCTTGCATTTCTCCAATCCACAAAGCCATGATGATCAGCACATTGACGCAATATCATATCTGCGTTTTTTAGTTTGTTATTATAGTATTCACTCATGCTATCATCACTTTTGTAATATCTTAGCATGAACCCGATCCTTAGATCTTTGTCGTTTTCCAGAATCGTCAGCAATTCTTTTCGGAGCGTTTCCGTTCCCATGCCTGCGATAACTTCCCTTAATGCGGCAGTCGTCTTGTTGGCTGACACATTTGTATTACCTATTTTGCTACTTCCATTCGATTTAGGACTGTCGAAAAATTCTTCATGCTTAAAAAGAACAGCCGCCATGTGTTTGCAGTAATTCCCATCTTCGGCATATGGGCATGAGCAACTCATGTCGGTAATCAGTTCTCCACTAAAAGAGATTTCAACAAAATAGTCAGATGTGCCTTCGACGGCAGCCGTCAACAAATCGCCTACTTTTTTCAGATCGCCAACAGCGCCATCGCAGAAGTAATCATATCCTCGATCCAAAATGTGTTCTCTAAAAAACTGCTGCCATCCCAACTTATGAGCCTCCATATCAATCCTGCGTTCTAATCTGTCTCGTCATCAGCAAAAAAGCTGTCATAAACTTCTTGAATCTCCTCAATCTCCCCTGCCGTGTGATTATTCTTCCAATCGTATATTATGTTTTCGGCGACGGTATATGGATCATCAGGACACCAATCGCGAAATTCATTGTTCCCGGATTCGCCATATCGCAGAAGGCCGATAATAATACCCTTACAGCATTCCTTTTCTTCCATCTTCATGCCAAGGCTATTATACTGCTCCATTTTCCGAGTATAACGCCACACCTCATCTTCAATCATCTTAAATGCAACGTCAGTCGGATCCTGATAACCGTCATGCGTCTTCCCGGAATCGTCCCATAAATCTTCGACTTGAATAGAGTTAAGACTTCTGAAAACTTCATCCGCAATTACATCAGCTTCAACTTCAGCTAAAGCAGCCTTTGACATTTCATAAATGCGTTTCGCCAAATCGCCATCTTTGCACAACTCAAGAAGTATCTCTATCGACGCTTCCCTGCATAAAGCCTCGATAAACTTTAGTTGGCTTTTTTCAATGTCATTAATGCCGTTCTTATCCACAATGTTACTCCCGTCATTCCCACCCAATCCCTTGTGAGATTTGTTAGGGATATTTTCGCATGTTTAAAGGGTTTTGGATAGTCTTCAAGAGGGCAAAGGTGTTTGATACTGCTTGTGTTGGTTGCAAAATGGTTGCAGTTACTTCACTCAATCTGTATGTTCCAGACCGTCAATTACTTCAAAATGCTTTGTGTTATGAGTAATCAAAATATATTCGTTGCGAACACAATATGCCGCAATCAAAATATCTGCATCATCCAAAGGTGTTCCAGCTTTGCGCAAATCAGCATGTATAGTTGCGGCAACATCCAACACAGCCCTGTCAATTTCACCAACTATTGTGTCAACACATAGTGTCTCAAATATCTTCATCTTTTTGCTGGCGTTGCTGGCCAGAAGACCACGCTTAATCTCATAATAGACAATTGGAGGGATGACAATTTCATGGCCATCCCCAGTTTCTTTTTCTATCCGATCAGCTATATTTTCATCACCTTTGAGCAGGTACGAAATAATATTGGAATCTAATGCCAATATACTCATAAGTCTATATCCCGTGCGAAATTGACTCGTTGTCCCACAATTTCATCGAACTCAGGGGTTAGTTCTTCATCGCAATTTCTTAACTCGGAAATAAATTCCCGCCAAGCCTTAGCATTAAGGTTTTCCTTAACAGGCTCTTGGATTGGAATAAGCCGAATTTCTCCTTTTTCTTCACGCAACGCAACTTTTTCAGTTTGAATAAGCCGAAAAAGGGTTTCAGGTAAAGCTCTTGTATTGAGTATCTTTTCACTCATGAAAAACGCTCCTTTCAGAAGCCAAACATTTCTGTATCTCCATTGTACCATAAGAAGATTTTAAAATCATTTTAAAATCACTTCAAGCACTTCCCCGGTCGAGCCATTGACAATTCATTCAATAGTTATTATCTGAAACTTCGCACATAAGAAACAAGCTCTGAACCTTGAAAAATCAATACTCTGGGGTACAAGAAACGACGAGATCCTCAAGAATACGGTAAAATGTTAGTTGTCGACAAAACAAAACACCATCTCCAGGAGGATCCGTCATGATAAGTATATCAGAGAAAGCCCGTGCCGAACAGTCAACAATTAAAAGTGTTTCGCACTTCTACAAGCAATACCAGCTGGGCAAGGCACTCAAAAACGCTGGTG
>JGI24704J35079_10000679_pt1 | contig 15283 bp, 17 predicted proteins | sample TergutNt197P3_FD_35079 | JGI IMG/M metagenome (IMG submission 35079)
GGATGGCCGCCGGTTTGCAGCAAAGCCAGGATGAGCGAAGTAAATTCATGCCCCATCGGCAACCCCGCAAAATGGATGCGCGGCGCCTCCCCAACACGGGCAACGCCAAAAGACGGGCGCCGCTCGAACCGGCCATCCTCGCGTGCGCTCACCTTGTCGGAAAGCGCGGCAATCTCGCGGATCAACTCGCGTATCTCGTGGGAAACCTCGCCATCATCGAGAGAGGCCACCAACTCGATGGGTTGGACGACTTTTTCCAGGTAGGCTTGCAACTGAGCCTTGATGTTGTCATCGAGCATAACGAATTCTCCGCAGCAGGCTGAAAAAGCTGATAAAAAACATCCGCCCGGATGCTGGCCGAAGACCCGCTACCCAGACGGATGCAGTGGCGCGTCAGAACGTCATATTTTGCCGACGAGATCAATGGAAGGCGCGAGAGTTTTGTCACCTTCTTTCCATTTAGCCGGACAAACTTCGCCCGGATGGGCGGCAACGTACTGCGCGGCCTTCACCTTGCGAAGCAGTTCCTGCGCGTTGCGGCCAATGTTGCCCGCATTGATCTCTATGATCTGTATCGTGCCGTTCGGGTCGACTACGAAAGTACCGCGCTCATCCACACCGGCTTCTTCGATGTAGACGCCGAAATTCTTGCTGATGACGTGCGTGGGGTCGCCAACCAGCGGATATTCGATTTTCCTGATCGTCTCGGAGGCATCGTGCCATGCTTTGTGGGTGAAATGCGTATCTGTGGACACCCCGTAGATTTCCACGCCCAGTTTCTTGAACTCCGCGTAGTTGTCGGCCAGATCGCCCAGTTCGGTCGGGCAGACGAACGTAAAGTCCGCCGGATAGAAGAAGAAAACCGCCCACTTGCCCTTGATAGTGGCGTCCGAGACTTCAATGAACTTACCGTTCTGGTAGGCCGTAGCCTTGAACGGGAGAACCTGAGTGTTGATGAGAGAATTGCACATGAGCCTCGCTCCTTGAGGTGGATTACAACGGGTTAGCCTGAATCACAGTCACATTGGCTGTGACAACGCCGGGCGCATCATAGCTCCCAAACCGACCGCAAAGCCAATCGGAATTGGGTATACATATAATAGAACAAAGTTATCAAACATATTTTTACGATTGAGTTCGTCAATTTTTTCACTACTCAGGAGAATGGACTCTACGATAATCGCATCGTATCCATGATTCCATGCGAGTTCGATACTTATAGGAGACATGAACATGTACCCACCGCTTTTCATAAAATGGCAGGATCGAAATAACACTGGGGTTCCCGTCATCGACGAGCAACACAGAGGTATCGTTTCCATCATCAATTCATTTTATTACCTGACAGAAAAAGGCATGTGTGACGACGCGTTGTGTTCATTCATCAGTAAGACGATAAAAAATTATTCCCGTATCCATTTCCTCACCGAGGAACGCATTCTCAAAGCAGCAGAATATCCTGATCTTGAAAAACATATAGAATCACACAAATGCCTCACTAAAGAAACAGAACGCGTCGAACGCAATACCCTCGACGACAAGGATCACAGGCTATTATTGAATTTTTTGAAAAAATGGTGGATTGAACACATCAACGAACAAGATATGCTTTATGTTCCCTGCCTGAGCGAGTACGGAAAAAGAGGCGATTGATTCAGTTCACCCAATAGAGCAAGCACTGCGAAAATCTGCGCTATATCGCCAATTTCAGGTAAAACCGAGGCTCACATGGAAGAAACATGGATCGGCCGCTTTTCATAAAATGGCAGGATAAAAACAACACCGGGATTGCTCTCGTTGATGAGCAACACCGAGGCATTGTTTCCATCATCAATTCATTTTACTCCCTGATGGAAAAAGGCACAGGCGATCGCATGCTGTACTCATGTATCAGCGATACGATGAAGAACTATTCCCGCATTCATTTCATTACAGAAGAACGTTATCTTCAGGCAATGGGATATCCTAATTTTGAAGAACATAAAGAAATGCACAGAAATCTTGCTCTGGAAATAGAATGCATCGAGCACATTGCTATTCAGGAAAATAACGCCAAGCCGCTACTGGATTTTCTGAAAAAATGGTGGCTTGAGCACATCAACAAACAAGATATGCAGTACGCGCGCTATCTGCATGAGAGTGGGAAAATACGCGGATTTTTTTGATTTCAGTAGTGAAAACACCCTTGAAGGAATATCACGCCCTGCCCCGCCGCCCCGCCCCCACCACAATGGCAACCCCAACCAGCGCCAGCACGAGCGCAGGTACATCCCCCCAGCGCGCGTAAGGCGTGAGCCCCTTGAAAGCGGGGACTTCCACTTCCAGCACGCCGCGCGTAAAAGCGGGCAGCGCCGCCGGGACGGAACCGTCCGGGAGGACGAGGGCGGTCATGCCGGTGTTGGTGGAACGCAGCATGGGGCGGCCCGTCTCCATCGCGCGGGCGCGGGCGATTTGCAGGTGTTGCGGCTGGGCGAACGAATCGCCATACCAGGCGAGGTTCGAGAGATTGAGCATCAGCCCGGCTTGCGGCAGGCTGGAAATCAACTCAGCGCCAAAGAGGTCTTCGTAGCAGATATTGACGGCAATTTTCCGCCCAGACAGGTTGAGCGGCGGCTGATCCGCCGCGCCGGGGCTTTGCCGGGACATGGGAATGTTTGCCAGCCGGTAGAACCAATCGAAGAACGGCGGCGAATACTCGCCAAAAGGGACAAGGTGCTTCTTCGCGTAGTGTTGCCCGCCGCCCTCGCCCAAAGTGACGGCGGCGTTGTAGTACCGCTTGCCGTCGCGGGTAAAGACCCCCGTAATGAGCGTACCGTTCCGTTCGCCAACCAACCCGGCCAGCTTGTCGAGATAGCCCTGGGGCAGCCCATCGAGTGCTATGGGCAGCGCAGCTTCCGGCAGAACGACGACATCGCCGCGCGCTGTACTGACCAAGTCGGCACTGATCTGCAACGTCTCGGAAAAATGTGCCGGGTCCCATTTGAGCGATTGCTCGATGTTCGGCTGCACAAGCGACACCGCAAGCGGCGAGCCGTCTGGCTCCACCCACTGAATCCGGGAAAGCGCCCACCCCCCAAGACAGACCGCGCCGATCAGCACAGCGGGAACCTTCAAGCGGTCAACAGCGCGTGTACCCGCCCAATCGGTGGCGCAAACCCCCAGAAGCCCCGCAACGAAAGCCAGCGCCCCGCCAACGCCATAAACCCCCAAGAGCGGGAAATATCCGGCAATGGGGCTTGGCGGCGTTTGCGAATAACCGATGGCAAGCCACGGGAAGCCAGTCAGTATCGTGCCGCGCAAGCATTCGACGAGCACCCATAAGCCCGCGAACAGCAAAGCCCGCCACAGCATGCCGCCGTGCTGCCAACGCGCGTAAAACGCGCCCGCCAGCGCCGGAAACAGCGAGAGGAACGCGCAAAACAGGAAAACGATGAACACCGCGACCGGCAGGAACACCCCGCCGTAACGCCACAATGCGATGACAAGCCACGATATGCCCGCGAAAAACGCACCCACCCCCCAGGCAAAGCCGAGGCAAAACCCGGCGCGCACTGAGGCCGCGCGCTCCAGCAAGACAACGAGCAGCGCGAGGCTGAGAAGCGAAAACGAAAACCATCCCACAGGGGCAAAGGCAAACACGGCCAGCGCGCCAGCCAGCAGGGCATGCACAAACCCCCTCATGCGCCAGACACCCCGGAACCGACGAAAGGCGCATCCGGCATACGTTCGACAAGCAGCGTGTAGATGCGGCGGCTGTCCGCGCGCAGCACACGGAAACGCCAGCCTTCGATGACCGCCATCTCGCCACGGCGCGGCAACCGCCCGAAATGGCAGATCAAAAGCCCGCCGAGCGTCTCGATCTCCTCGTCGCTGAACGCGGTGGAAAAAGCCTCATTGAAATCGCCAATCGGAATCATCGCCCTGACGCGAAAACGCCCGCCATACTCAGCGATGATGTCGCCGCCGCCTTCGTCGGCGGTTTCAGTATCGTATTCGTCCTCGATGTCGCCGACGATCTGCTCCAGTACATCCTCAATGGTGACAAGCCCCGCCACGCCGCCATATTCATCCACCACGACGGCCATATGGTTGTGGCTCAGGCGGAATTCATGCAACAACACGTTGAGCGGCTTGGATTCCGGGATGAACATCGCCGGACGCAACATCTCGCGCAGACAGAATTCCTGACCCGCAAAAAAGCGCAGCAAATCCTTCGCGAGCAGGATGCCCATCACATCATCCTTGTCGCCCTCGATCACGGGAAAGCGCGAATGCCCGGTTTTCACCGCGAACGCGACAATCGCATTCACGGAATCGTCGATGTGGATCACATTCATGCGCGCGCGGGCAACCATGATGTCGCACGCGCGCATGTCGGACATTTGCAGCGCCCCTTCAATAATCGAAAATGCGTCTGCGTCAAACAGATCACGCCCGTGAGCGGCGCGCAGAAAGGCGAGAAGCTCGTCGCGGTCTTCCGGCTCCGGCGTCAGCAACGCCGCAAAACGCTCAAACAGTGAAGGTTTATCCGGAGGAAAACTGGAATCGTCCATTTCTCTCACACTCACCGCACGGGCACTTCAAACAACATAGGGATCGGCATACCCAAGCGCGCCAAGGATTTCGCGCTCACGCGCTTCCATCGCCGTGGCATCGGCTTTCTTCCTGTGGTCGAACCCTTGCAGATGCAGCATGCCATGCACCACGAGGTGCGCGAAATGTGCATCGAGCGCCTTACCCTGCTCGCTTGCCTCGCGCGCCACGACCGGCACGCACAGCACGAGATCGCCGATCATGGGTTCGCCATTGCCCTCTTCCTTCTTTTGGGCTTTCTCTCCCCCTTTTTTCCCACCATAGGCAAACGTCAGCACGTTCGTGGCGCAATCCTTGCCGCGATAGTTCTTGTTCAACGCGCGGCTTTCCGTTTCTCCGACCAGCCGCACCGTAACCTCGACATCCTGGAGAAGAGCCGCCTGCGCCCATCGTCGCACCTGATGCTTCCTGGGCGCGTTGTCCCGATCCGCCCCCTCCACCGCCTTCTGGACGGAAAGATTCAGCATCGGCCCCGCCACGACCGGAATATCCCCGTCTTCCGCCGACGAATCGTTCGGCACATCCACCCGCAGGCTGATAACGTTACTGGCACACGGCTGTACGCTGATGACCGGGGCAGACCTGTCGGAAGTCGCTACCGCCTCAATTTCAAGGTCGTAGCCGCCCGTTTCCGAAAACAGGAAAAGCAGGCGCCGGTCTCCCCCAAAATCCACCTCGATCTGCCCGACGCTCGATTTGCTGCTCTTGCCATTGCTATCCGTCACGATGACTTGCGGTTTGCCCGTTTCTTTCGCCATCATTTCCCTTCCTCTCCTCTGTGATCGTAAGCCTCAACGATACGCGCAACCAGCGGATGACGCACGACGTCTTCCTTGCCGAACTCGGTAAATGCCAGCCCGCGCACCTTCGCCAGCACCTCGCGCGCCTCCGCCAGGCCGCTGCGGTTGCCGCGCGGCAGGTCAACCTGAGTCAAATCGCCCGTCACCACGACTTTCGCCCCAAAACCCATGCGGGTCAGGAACATCTTCATCTGCTCAGGCGTCGTGTTCTGCGCCTCGTCGAGAATCACAAAAGCGTTATTCAACGTGCGCCCGCGCATGAAGGCGAGCGGCGCAACCTCGATCGTACCGCGCTCGAAGAGCTTCGTAGCCCGGTCGAACCCCATCAAGTCGTACAGCGCATCGTAGAGCGGGCGCAAATAGGGATCGACCTTCTGCGCCAGGTCTCCGGGCAAAAAACCAAGGCGTTCCCCGGCCTCCACCGCCGGGCGGGTCAGCACGAGGCGCTCGACCAAATCGCGTTCCAGAGCGTCCACCGCGCTCGCCACCGCCAAATACGTCTTGCCCGTCCCGGCAGGGCCGATGCCGAACGTAATGTCGTAGCTTTGGATATTGATCAGATACTCCACCTGCCGGGGCGTGCGCCCGTGCAACTCGCTATGGCGCGTCAACAGCCTCAACGGACTGGAAGGCGGCATCTCCTCTTCCTCATGGGAAAACTCCACCAGCCCCAGTTGTAGTTCCTCGCGCGACAAATCGCGGTCAGCCTGCCCGTAAAAATGCCGCAGGGCCGCCTCTGCCTGCCGCGCGCTGCGCCCATGCAGCGTGAAATGCGCCCCGCGCCGCGCGATGGCAATATCGAAAGCGTTCTCGATCTGCCGCAGATTCTCATCGAGCGCCCCGCACAAGCGAGCCAGACGCCCATTGTCCACCGGCTCCAGGGTCAATTCCCTCACCGTCGCCCTGGCCATTACGGCACCTCCCCCGTCACCACCTCGCCGCGCAAACTGTGCGGCAGGGCGGCGGTAATTCTTATATCGACAAACTGCCCTGCCAGCCGTTCGCGCGCGGGCGCGGGGACAGGGAAATTCACCACCCGGTTATTGGCGGTACGCCCACAAAGCTCATCAATATCCTTCTTTGCCGCGCCTTCAACCAGCACCCGCTCGACGCCCCCCACCATCGACTGGCTGATTGCCTGCGCCTGTTCGTCGATGCGCTTTTGCAGGCGCGCGAGCCACGCGAGTTTCGTCTCCTGCGGCACGGGATCATCGAGTTCCACAGCCGGAGTCCCCGGACGGGCGCTATAGACGAAGCTGAACGCCCCGTCGAAACCCACTTCCTCGATCAAGCGCATCGTCTTCTCGAAATCTTCCGCCGTCTCGCCCGGAAAACCGACGATGAAATCCGTACTCAGGGACAAACCTGGCCGCGCCGCGCGCAAGCGCCGCACGATGGACTTGAACTCCAGCACCGTATAACCGCGCTTCATCGCCGCCAGCACCCGATCCGAGCCGGATTGCACCGGCAGATGCAGTTGCGGCGCCAACCCCGGCAAACGGGTGAAAGCCTCGATCAAGCGCGGGGTCATCTCACGCGGATGCGAACTCGTGTAACGGATGCGCTCGATGCCGGGCACGCCATGTACGCATTCCAGCAACAGCGCGAAATCGCCCGTTTCCCCATCCGCGCCCTTCTCCAGCGCGCCCCGCCAGGCGTTGACGTTCTGCCCAAGCAAAGTCACCTCCCGCACCCCCTGCGCCGCCAGCAGGGATACCTCCGCCAGCACATCGTCGAGCGGGCGCGAAACCTCCTCCCCGCGCGTATAGGGAACCACGCAGAACGTGCAATACTTCGAGCACCCTTCCATGATCGAAACAAAGGCCGAAACGCCTTCCACCCTTGGCTGCGGCAGCGCGTCGAACTTCTCCACCTCTGGGAAGGAAACATCCACCTGCGGCTTCCCGCTTTCCTGCCGCCGCGCGATCAAAGCAGGCAGCCGGTGCAAGGTCTGCGGCCCGAACACCACATCCACATAAGGCGCACGCCGCACAATCGCCTCGCCTTCCTGGCTGGCCACGCATCCCCCCACGCCGATGACGACTCCAGGCCGCTCCAACTTCAACCGCCGTACACGTCCCAGGTCGTGGAACACCCGTTCCTGCGCCTTCTCGCGCACCGAACACGTATTGAACAGGATAATGTCCGCCTCGCCCGGATCATCCGTCCGGACGAGCGGCTCAACCGCCCCAAGCACATCGGCCATCTTGCCCGAATCGTACTCATTCATCTGGCACCCGAAGGTGCGGATATACAGTTTCTTCATGCCCTCGAAATCACCACCACGCGCCATGTCCGCGTAAACTGTCATAGCGTACTACAGCTTTTCTTGACGACAAAAGGCTCGTCACATAGAATCCGCGATCTCTTTCGGTGATGTAGCTCAGACGGTTAGAGCGGCGGATTCATAACCCGCAGGTCGGCGGTTCGATTCCACCCATCACCACCAAAAAATCAAAGGGTTGCAGCAATGCAGCCCTTTTTGTTTCTAAAAAATCTAACGCATATCTAACATAACGGTTTCGGAGTTGGGCAGTTTTCCCTTGTTCCTGCAAATCCGCGAATTATCAAAATATACCAGAATCATTAAATCGCAGGTTCCCGCAAAGCCCCGATAGCCCGCCCCATTTCCTTACTATCACCCATCGACGCGCACCGGGGGCAACAAGCCATTGTTCCGGTATTTATTCGGCATTGGCTTTAGCCGGGTTTCCCCTCTGCCCGCCGCAAGTAATAGCCCCGTGCCTCGGCGCTCCCCTCGCACTGAGATAGAACGTCGTCGATGATTTCCTGGGAGCGTTCCCCGATGCTGGCCAGCCACAGCACAACCGCCGCCGCCTCTTCAACGGCCAGCCGCGCCTCTGGCCGCGTATGCCCCAGCGTGAAGGGTTCGGCGGATATGGCCTCGGGGTAGCCCCTCAGGATGCTTGTGCGCGTGTGGCCCGACGGCGAAAAAACTTCCAACGTGCCGCCATCCGGGAAATGCAGCCGCCACCAATATGAGAGCGGTTCATCGGCTTGAACCAGTTCGGCAAGCAACGCCGCCTTGTTCTCCCGGATGAAGGGCTGGAACCTGCACAGCAACTCCGGCTTGCCCTTCGCCGTGAGTCCACCCGATGGAGAAACCGACAAACTGATTCCCGACTCTCTGAGCGCGGGGATGAAGGGCGCGTTCAGAAGGGCCATTCCTCTTCGCCCTCGCCCGGTTTTCCCGTTTTATCCGTTACAACGTTACAACCCGCATGGTTGCTGGTTTTTTTGTAACACATACGCTGTTCTGTAACGGCCATGCCCTCGCCCGTAACGGATGCGGGGGCAGGCAGGTAACGGCAAAACGTATCCTCGAACTGCCCGCGCTCATAGCCCCTCAGTACCTCGTTGCCTGTACGGAGCAGTTTCGACGTAATGCCGTAGTCCTTTAACCGCCTTGCCAACTGCCGGGGCGTGATGCGCCCTGCCTTGCTGTAGCTGGCCCAGGGCTTTTCCTCGTCTTCACACAGCGCCCCGATCAGTTCCCTGGTGCTGAGGCGCGTTTCCCGCCTTGCCTCAAAAGCCTCCCGGATGCCCGCCAGCAGTTCGGTGCCGAGGGTGGCGGATTCTTCCGCGCCGCCGGAAACGGCGATGGCCACCTGCCTTGCCGCCTCCGGCCAGATGCCGCCCGCCACCTCGGCAATGGCAAGCAAAGGCTCCCAGTTGTCCTGCGCCCGGTCGTTCAGCTCTGCGGGCACGGGCGGCCTTGCGCGCCGCACTGCTTCGCGCTGGTCCGTGGCAAAGCGGCACAGCCGGGATGCCAGGTTGTCGAATAGCTCTGGCCGCGCATGGCGGATTCGTTCGACTTGTTCGTGGGGCATCTTGCGCCGGAGGTCGAGCGCGATGGCCCTGTCCATGAGCGTATCGGCCAACTTCCCGATTCCCGCGATGGCCTTGGCCCCCCATGTGCTGAATTGCTTCAGGGCCATGTTTTCGCCGACCATACGCAACACATAGGCAGAGTCGCGCGTGTGGCCGCTGTTGAGAATCCCGCGCAGCTCTTCGCTCTCCCGCATGAAGGAGTCGGCCTCATCAATCATCAGCGTGGGGTGGTGGGTTTCTATCACGCGATACAACGCCGCAGGGGTGATGTTGCTCACCTGCATGGGCCGGCGCGAGAGTTTGCCCAGGAGCGTGAGGAGTTGGGATTTCCCGCACCGCTTTTCCGGCGCGAAGATCACGGCCAGGGGGGCAACCTCGATCATGTCGATGAACCAGGTCATCGCAACCCACAGCGCCGCCGCCTGCGCGGTCTCAACCTTGCAGACGATGAACCGCCCGATGGTGCTGGCAATGTCGGACAGCAGGGCTTCCCCGCTCACAGCCTCCGGCCACGGGGCGGCATCCTCGAAACTGATGCCGTCGGCTGTCTGGCATTGCTGGCGTTCAGACTGTACCAGCCTGTCGAGCACGGCAGCGCGCACCCCCAGGCGCTTGGCTTCGTCTGTGCGGATGCGTTCATATTCGACAGCCGTCAATCCGGCAAGGCGGGCAATGCTGGCCTCATCATCGCGCCGGGTATCCGCGTCCTGCTGTGACAGCAGTTTGCCGACCATCTGCTCGGGTGTCTGGCCTTGTCTGGCGATGCACTCGTCCAGGTATGCCGCGCCGCGCTGCGCCCCTTTGGAAAGCTCACCCATTCTGAACTCCCGCAGCGTCGAGCGCCGACTGTATCCGCGCGACAGCCAGCATGAGGCGATCCCGTTCCTGTTGCCCGAACGGTTCCCCCGCCAGCAGTTTTGCGCCCGACGTGGCCACGACCAGGGCCTCTTTCGCAATGCAGCGCAGTACGTCCGTTGCCGGGAACGGCCTGCGCTCGGGGGCAAAATGCTCGCCAATCCGCTCCGGGAACAAATCCGGCAGGGACAGCCCGATGGCAGCCAGTACGTCGGGCGTCTCACACCCCGCGAAACAATGGACAAGCAAGCGGCCATCGTCCGTTTCGCGGATGGACAGTGACGGCCTGCGGTCTTCGTGCGCAGGGCATCGGGCAACCCAACAGCCAGACTGTGTTTCTTTTACCCCGTCGAGCCGGGAGAGCAGGGGTTCAACGTTCATCGCCGCGCCTCCCGCTCCGGCATTGCCGTTCAATGCTTCTTGACATGATGGTTCCGTGATTGGATGGATTTGACCGGGAGGCAGGGCGAACCCTGCGCCCCGGCCTGCTGTTGAAATCAGGGCGTCTCACTACGTACCCTGTTTCTCGATCCACTGGCGGACATCGGCCCACTTGTAGCGCACGAGGCGCTTGCCTAACTTTGTGAACTTCGGGCCGCAGGCTTTCTTTTTGCTGCGCCACCCGTCCAGCGTGGGCTTGGAGACTTGCAGGGCTTGCGCGACTTCCTGGGTCGTCAGGAAATCGCCGTCGCTATAGCGCGGCCCTATGGATACGTCTTGCTTCATGGCATTGCTCCTGAAAACCCCGCGCACCTTGCGCGGGTTGGGGCAATTTCCGCCAGACGGGAACAGCGTTCCATCCAAAATAGGATTTTCGAGTCAGCCCTTTTTTGTGGGCACTTCTACGATGAAGACAGAGATCAAAGTGCTATACCACTGGTATAGCATAAGATATAAGACATGATATTGGTGGCATCAGTCATTACAATATTTGCGGCGTGAGGCTTGGTTCGGGAAGCTATACCCAGGGTATAGGTCGAAATTCGGGCTGAAGTGAAAGCAGCAAAGCCCATAGCAGAAACGGAGGCGAAGTGCTCCACCCCGGAAGGGATGGGACGGAAAGCCTGTGAGCAGCGGCGCGAAACTGACCCTGGGCCACATCAGTTGACGAGCCTGCCGCCCAATAACTGTTGACGTAGATCAGTTTTGTTGACAGTGTCAACGAAACTGATCTACGTCAACAGTGTTGTCTGACAGGAAACCACGGGGGTGTGCGCCAGCCGACGGCGGCCTTTTGCCTTTTCCTTTTGGTGCTGCCTTTTCAGGGTAGGGAGGCCGTCAGGCCAGACCGTTATCCCTTGTTCCATTCCATTCGTCCCTTCCCTTCCGGCTTTTGCACCATTTTTCCGTTTCGCAGGATACGGGAGAATCTGTCGCAATGACTTTTCGCCTTCGGGGTAAAAACGGTTTCGGCAATGGGGGCTTCAACCGACATGAGGTTCAGTCTGATGCTACATATAGTGCGTTGACGGTGCCGACGTGTATATATATAGTTTTTGTTAGCACTCTCTGTTAGTGAGTGCTAAAGCTGTTGAAGTTGTTGCTTTCACGAAGAAAAGGGAGATTCAAATGGCTGGTTTTGGTTATGAGATTGATTTTTTGCCTGTCGGAAATGGTGATAAGAGTGGGGATGCAATCGCTGTCCGGTACGGCGAACCTGGCAGCTACAAGGTAATGGTGGTTGACGGTGGCACCAAAGAATCAGGGCAAGCACTGGTTGACCACATCAAGGAGCACTACGGTACGACTCACGTCGATTACGTCGTCAACACGCATCCTGATGCAGACCACGCATCAGGACTTGAGGTTGTACTTGAACAATTGACGGTTGGAGAAGTCTGGGTTCATCGTCCCTGGGAATACGCAGAAGAAATCCGCCATTGGTTCAAGGACGGAAGGATTACTGATCACAGCTTGGCTGAGAGACTGAAGGATCTTCTTTCCCATGCCTATCGCTTGGAAGAACTTGCGACTGAAAAGGGCATTCCAGTGTACGAACCTTACGCTGGCTCAAGAATTGGTGACTTTCACGTCCTTTCGCCTACCCTCGATTGGTATCTCGAACTCGTTCCACAGTTCAACAAGACGCCGGAGGCAAAAACCTCTAGCCTTGCCGAGGCATTGAAGAGTTATGGCGTAAGAGCACTAGAGAGGGTTGCGTCATGGGTCAAAGAAAACTGGGGCATTGAGACCTTGCCGGAAGGCGGAGAAACATCGTGCGAGAACGAAAGCAGCGTCATTCTTTATGGGAACCTCGCAGGGCGAGGTGTGCTTTTGACCGGGGATGCTGGCATTCAGGCGCTTGGAAAAGCCGCTGATCAGGCAATGAGTCTCGGATTCGATCTAACCAAGGGCAAATTCATTCAGGTACCGCACCACGGTAGCAGGAGAAACGTATCGCCCAGCATTCTGAATCGAATCGTCGGATCAAAAGTCGCACAGGGCACTGACAAAACAAAATCTGCCTTCGTTTCAGCATCAAAGAAATCTGAAACCCACCCCCGGAGAGTTGTGACCAACGCTTTCCTGCGGCGCGGAGCGGGCGTACATCAAACGAAGGGGATAACGAAGCGCCATTTCCACAACATGCCTGATCGTGCAGGCTGGGAAACTTCAACTCCTGTTCCCTTCCATGAACAAGTAGAGGGCGAATGAATGCTTGAAAGCATCCTCAATCCATACGACCGAAAAGCGAGGCTATATCCAGCACTGTTAGCCATTGCAGTTCCGGTCATCGCGGCGTTGATTATTACCCCTGCATATTCTGACCAAATCGTTAATCTGGCATCAATTGCGGTGGCTCTCGGTTTCCTGATGTTGCTCAGTTCACTTGGACGCGAACGTGGCAGACGTATTGAACCTTGTCTATTCAAAAAATGGGGAGGCACCCCGACGACGCAATTGCTGCTCCGATCCACAAGCAGTCTTGATAACCTTACGCTTGAACGGTATCGCCAGTTCTTGGAAACACGAATATCCGGCCTCCGTTTTTTGGATGCGGAAGTGGAATCAGCAAACCTCAAAAGTGCGGTTGAAGTATGCGAGTCGTCGGTAAAATGGTTGCGCGAGAAAACCAGGGACACAAAGATGTTTCCATTGATTTTTTCTGAGAATACCAATTATGGATTCAGGAGAAACCTTCTTGGGGTGAAACCGATAGCTCTGGTCTTGTCGATTGTGTCCCTGCTTGCGGTGAGCTGCTACGCCTGGATTGGCAGCGGTGGCGACGTGCTTAAAGTGTCAGTTCAATCCTGGTTGGCTGGGGCAGTTTCTTTTGTCGGCTTGTTTTTCTGGATTTTCGTTGTGACACCAGGGTTCGTAAGAACGACTGCGTTTGCTTATGCAACGGCACTTCTAGCTGCGTGCGACTCTCCGCATTTCGTGTTAGTGCAACAGGAAGCCAAGATCGAGTGACGGAAAGAGAGCGGAGGTTCGGTTGGCAGGCAGCACAGCCTGCCAACCGTCCCCTTCCTGGCAGGATTGACCTATTCCCGCTACTCTGCCAGCCTTTCCATCACCTCCCAATCCGCCAGATGATCCTCATCCCGGATATACGGGTCGTTCGACTCAATCTGGCTCTCGGCCTCCACATCCGCAGACCAGCGGAGGAGAAAACCTCTTGAGCCTTTTGCACTGTTTCCGTTTCCATTGGAAAACTCCATTATTGATCTGACGCAGGTTTGCTTTAATCATTATAACGGAGAGCTAATTACTTGTATTTGTATCATTATTTAAGGAGCGACATAATTTATCCAAACTTGTAATCTCAATATCTACACGTTTTTCAAGAAAACCTTCAAGCACGTAGGCAAAATTTTCCGACTTCATAGTGGCAACTGAAATTACCCCGTTTTCATGTATACGTACCCGTTGCGTTTCAGTTATACATGGATAATTTCTCACATTTTGAAAATCAAAAGCATAAGCAGACAAATGAGCCACTGGAAATAATAAATATTGCTGCTTCAACAAAAAACCAGCACTGTCTGCGAAAGTTCCCATAACAATTGCAAGCCCCATGAAATGAAAGGCTATATTGCTTTCAAAGAGTTTTTTCATGATTTTTTTAGAAATTAACTCTCTAATATAATTGCTTGGCACTATTATGCCTACCTGAGTTACTAAAATGTAAATAGAAAATATTACAGTAAAAACAACCAATGGGATCATAAAAACAATCGCTATTGTATAAAAACATACTGGAATATAGAATAGAAAAGCAAACAAATAGACGGTAATAGAATAGTCTTGAGGAGGAAGACCTAATGCTGAAGCTACGAAATTATTTGAATAACCTTGAGCAATAACAAAGATAGCAGCATGGATTATCAAAAACACAACTCTTCCAATAGGATGTTTCCAGCAAGCTTTATAATATTTCCAAGAAAATACCACAAAGCCAACTACAAAAAACGTCATTGCAAAATGCCACCATAAACTATCACTGGATAGTTTTAATAATGGTGTCAAAAAAATGCCTATAATACATATAATAAAACCTATGCGATAGATACGGGCATATAAAGGCAATTTCTTGATGTAGAGATATAAATATATACGTATATATAGCCACTTTTTTTTAAGGTTTTTGATTTGTTGTTTGAGAAAAGACGTGATTTGATTTATGAATTGTGTTATTTGAAAGTCATTCATACATCATCCTATACGAGTTATGAATTCGGTGAACGGATGCCATAACAAACCGCCCTCTCTGCATCGCTACCTTGAGCGGGTTCTTGTCACAAACACAAAGCCCCTGCGCTGGTCAGTGAAACAGCCTCATCGTAATCCAGAACTACCGCCCCGCATACCGGCTGACATCCGGCATTATCGCTGTCCCACGCGGGAGATGGTGCTGTGCGTCGCGCAGGATGGGGTCGTTGGCCGGGTACTGGCAGGTGGCTTCTATTTCGGCGGGCCAGCGGGGGATTTTGCACGTCCACATGGCAATCTGGCGGCCAAGGGTGACGAGGAGGACGATAGGGAAAGAAATGATCATGAAATGGATATAGCCGCCGGAGTATTGCGCCAGTGTCCGCATGAAACTGGCGTAAAGCGTTTCGCGGTGCTCGGCAACGTCTTGCACATAATCCACCATATTGGCCAGTTCACGCAGCTTTGCTTCATCGCCTTCCATGTATTGCCGCACAAATTCCCATTGCAGGAAACGGTATTCGCTGTCC
>JGI24704J35079_10000680_pt1 | contig 15281 bp, 8 predicted proteins | sample TergutNt197P3_FD_35079 | JGI IMG/M metagenome (IMG submission 35079)
CTTCTCATAACTTACTCCTTGTTATTAACAAAAATACGGCTGCTTTTTCTAGATAGGTCAGATTAGACACCCATCCGGTTAATAAGAGTGTCCAGCATTTGGTTAACAGTTGTTATAAACCGGGCTGCTGCATTAAAACCATGCTGGAACCTCAGCATATCCGCCATTTCTTCGTTAAGATTTACACCTGCTACCGATTGGCGCATTGCCTGAAGATCTTTCATTGTCTGGTTATGCGTTTCTTTTTCATAACCGCTCCGTTCACCCAGGGCGCCTACCCTGCCAACGGTGTCGGCAAAGTATTCGGTAAAAGTCATATTCTTTCCAACCATAACCCTGTCGTAACGCAGGCTGGCCAATGCAATGGCGGCTTCACCGTTGCCCGGATTGGCTGCTCTATCGTTTTCACCAAAGCCCGCGGCTACAGTGGTTACATCACGCAATATGTTGGGGTTTATTTCTATCCATCCGGAAGGGTGGGCATTGGGAGCTACCGCATAATCGTATGAACCTCCGCGGAGAATATCAACAGCATCGGGAACAGTCCAGTCAAAAGCGCCTTCCGGCCCTCTTGCATTTAAAAGCCCGGCATAACCTTCAAGGAAAAAACCTGAATCTTCAACATGACGGATCACAAAGGGAGGGTTTTCCCATCCCTGTACAGGAGTTCCCTTTAATTGAAGCTGTCCTTCCCTGTTTAACCGGGCTACTACTTCGGCGCCTGAATTGTTGATCCGGGTGATAACATCTATTACCCTGTCGGTGGGGTAATATTCAATTTCTACATTGCCGTCAGGACCGGACAGGGTAATTACACCTTCCAAACCTATTTGGGCATTTGCTTCCAGGGTGTTTACACCGTTTATCCTGAAGATGTAACTTGAATCATACTCACCATCTCCGCTGCGGTCATAGTTCCCCGCCACATTGGTTACATAAGGCCGATTCACAAAGAAGTCATTACCTGTGGCATTATTTAATCCGTAGGCACTGCTATGAACTTCATTTACCAGATCCATAAAGTTCATGGTAAAGTTGTCCAGAGAATTAATCTCGTTTTGAATGGTAACATCACGCAGTTCAAAAAGGGCTGCAAGGGATCCGTTTCTAAATTTTACTTCCTCACCTGTATCCTGCCAATAAACCCGGGAATATCCTTCATCTCCCTGATTTCGCCGCAGGCTAAATTCACGGGAAACGCTGCCCTGGACAAGGATCATTCCGGCCGTATGGATCATATATTCGTCCGGATCACGGCGGTCTACAGTTACATCAATGAGTGCAGAAAGCCTGTCAGTCAAGAGGTCACGGCGGTCCTTAAGATCGTTTGCGTTATCTCCCTGTGCTTCGATACGCTGAATATCCCGGTTAAGCCCTGCAATCTGACCTGCAAGGTAATTTACCTTGTCTACGGTAATCCGGATGTCCTGCTCTGCCATATCCTGAAGCCCTTTGAGGGCTTTATAATTCTTTTGAATCGTATCAACGAGGGTTTTCCCTCTTTCGACTACGGCAGTACGAGGAGGAATATCTGCGGGATAATTTGCAAGTTCCTGCCAGGCATCCCAGAATTGATCCAGTCTCCCTCGAATCGAAGTATCTCCCACTTCGTGATAAATCTGTTCAAGCATTCTTATATAAGGATCTGTGGTATTCCAAAACCCTTCGGTAGAAGCATGAGCAACAATCTGTTGATCCAGAAGCTCGTCCCTAAGTCTGATAATTTGTTGTATGGCAACGCCCTGTCCTATCTGGCCGGGAGTTTCTTCACGTTCCAGACCGGGGAGGAAAATGGGATCAAAAGCGGTAAAATCTACTCTTTGTCTGGAATACCCTTCGGTATTCATGTTTGCGATATTATGTTCAGTAGTAGTCAGCGCCTGCTGATGGGCTACTACAGCTCGTTTCCCGATTTCTATTCCCTGAAAGGTGGAAGTCATACCATGCTCCTTTTGTTAAACATAATTCAGTTAAAAATTACTGTTTACCATTACGCTTCTCATATCCGCTTCGCGTTCGACACCCTTGCGGGAATACATTTTTCCGCGTCTGTCAGGGTAAACCCGTTCCAAAAGGCCGGAAACAGCGGATTTTGCTTCTTTGATATATTCCATGAGAGTATCGTTTGATATTTTAATTTGGAGGGTTATCATTTTTAGTTTACGGTAAAGTCCGGAAATTTCCTCTTTCTTGTCCATCGGAAGTTTGGCTGCCCAGGCATAGAACGATTCCGGTTTTTCTTCCGCCTGAAAGCTCTTGAATATAGCTTCCCTTTCAGTCTCGAGAACTTCAAATTGGGAACCTATTTCACCTATTGACTGCATAAAAAGCTCATATTCAGCCCATTCCCGTTTAATAACTGCATCACGAATCATGGTCTGCAAGGGAGGAATTTTTTCCAAAAGTTCAATTTCCTTCAGTAAAACAATTGAAAAAACCGATATATTTTCCATGCCTTTGCCTCCATATAGATCATCGGTAAAAAAAAATATATCTTGACCGGATTGAATTCGACGGAACAATCTGCATTGACATTTTTGCCGATATTAGGGAAAATATCCTTGTTATTGGTGGATGTAGCTCAGTGGTAGAGTCCCAGATTGTGGATCTGGTCGTCGCGGGTTCAAAACCCGTCATCCACCCATGGAAGCACATGAACGCCGCACTGTCTATTCAAATGCTTTAAATAAATCGCTTGAAGTATTTGTCTCCTATACCGAAAAAGCCATTGACGATGTAATGTCAAATGGTTTGCTGCTGATTGCAGAAGCAGCAAATTTGGATAGAATTATTATTTTTCGTATTTTTGGGCTTGAAAGCAACAATGCCGGAGAAATTTACCGATGGGACAAAGTTCTTGGAGGAACAGCACCTATTGACCCTGATCTTAAAACATTGCCTATTACACCGGTAATGAAGCGTTGGATTTCCACTGTAGTAAATGATACCTGTATAAGCCTAAAACGCAGTAATTTTACAGAAGATGAGGCTGCCTTTCTAAGTTCTCGCGGCGTTAAATCAATTTTGATAGTACCTGTTTTCGTAGAACATGAGTTATGGGGCGTTGTTACTTTTCATGATAATACGAACGAAAGGGACTTTGACGAAGATTGCACCGGCTTTTTGCGTTCGGCAGCGCGTTTGTGCGCCGTCACGATCATGCGGGAAGAAAAAACAAAAGCTGTTGATCAGGCTATGGAAGAACTCAAACGTCACGAAAAAATGAAGGATATACTCCATAAGGCTTCCGCTATATTTTTGTCACAGTGCGGAGAAATATTCGAGGATATTATGACGGCAGGCATCAGTCTTATTGCTGATGCTGTGAGCGTTGACAGGATGGTTCTCTACCGTAACCGTATGAAGCTCGATGGTTTGCATATGTCGCAGGTATACCGCTGGGACAGGGAGCTGGGGGGTAAAACAGAATTGATTGAATCCTATGCAGACATTCCATACGCACGGTTGATATTGAATTGGGAAGCCTCTCTTGCAAACGGTATTTTTCTGAACAGCCCGTCAAGACTGCTGCCCGAAGTTCAATCATCTGTACTACAATCTTTTGGCATCGTGTCAGTTGCCGTTATACCGGTGTTTATCAATAATGGTTTTTGGGGTTTTGCGCTTTTTGGCGATGTACGTAATGAACGATATTTCGAAAACGATACCATTGAGATGATGCGTTCGGCGGCGTTTTTATTCGCCAATGCCTTCATACGTACAGAGATGGAGCATGAACTGGTTGACAAGAATGAACTCAACCGTGTAATGTTTCAAACGGCGCCAATCGGATTGACTACATATAACGAAGATTTGCATTTGGTTGACTGCAATGATGCTGTACTTAATATGCACGGCGTTGAAAAGCAGTACTATCTTGACCATTTTCTTGATTTTTCACCCGAATATCAACCCGATGGACGGAAAACCATAGACAAACTGCCTGATATTATGTTAAGGGCATTGAATGGTGAAAAACTGGTATGTGAATGGATGCACAAAACACTTGCGGGCGATCCTGTTCCCTGTGAACTGGTATTGACACGTACAAAAAGCAAGGGGAAATATTTCGGCCTGGGATATGTATATGATTTGCGCAATATCAAGGCGTTGGAAAAAAACATTCAACAGCTCGAAACAGAAGTTGATAAAATTTATTATGACCAGCTAACGGGTATTTATAACAGACGTTTTTTTGATGAAAATTTGGATAACTTAATAAAGTTATTATCCCGATCTAACAGTACTATCAGTCTTATGATGATTGATATAGACTATTTCAAGAAATATAACGATTGCTACGGTCATATCAGTGGTGATAACTGTCTTAGGACCATTGCGAAAATTCTAGCAAGTACATTATCAAGAATCGATGATTTTGTCGTGAGGTATGGCGGTGAGGAATTTGTTGTTGTCCTGCAAAATACCGGCGAGAGCGGCGCACGGGTAATAGCGGAAACATTGCTTGAAAACGTCCGTAACTGTAATATACCGCATGAACAAAGCGATGTGGCAAATTGTGTCACCATTTCCATCGGACTTATGTCTTGTAAAGTAGAACATACGCATTGCAAGGAAGATTATGTTCAGTGCGCGGATGAGCAGCTATATATGTCAAAACAGAACGGACGGAACAGATATACCATTACCAGTCTGTAAATCACAGTCCTGTTTTGGCGGATATTAATAATCAGCCAAATAGTGTTTTTATATTTAACTGTATCTGTTTTGCCATTTTGTAAATGTTTACCAGACGGAGTTCTGCAGCTTTTTTGTAGACTTCTTCTACCATACCAGGATGTGCCGGTTTTCCCCGATAGGGAACCGGGGCCAGATAGGGACAATCCGTTTCCAGAATCAGCCTGTCATCAGGAACGAGTTTGCAGGCATCCTGGATATTCCGGGCGTTTTTATAGGTAAGATTTCCTGCAAATGAAATATAGTAACCCATGTCCAAAAAAGTTTTGGCTACTTCGCTGCCATATGAAAAGCAATGGACAACCCCGCGGACTTGCGGGTAACGATTTAAAATCTCCGCTGTTTCTTCGGCAGCATCCCGGGAATGAATAATTACGGGAAGATTAAGTTCCTGGGCCAATGCCATTTGCATTTCCATTAATTCCCTCTCCCCTTCCAAATCCGTAGTTCCTTTTTTTCCTTCTCCGTTCCAGTTATGATCCAGGCCGAATTCGCCAAGTGCGCATATTTTTGATGCGCACACAGAGTCCGGCAGCGGCGCTGTTACCGACTGATATATATCAGCTTCCAACAGACCTGCCGAATCCGTACATTTGCAGTTCGTATGGACATATGTATGCTCTGTCTTTCTTACATTGAGGATAGCTTGTTTTAGTTCCTCTGTCCGAGTTTCCCGGTTTTCTATGGAAGCCGGCCATGGCCAGAGTCCACTGGCAAAACGGACTTGCGGGTATATGGAAAACTCTTTTATACGGCTTTTAAGATCGCCCGGTTCAAGGCTGATATCAATAATGCCTGTAAAACCCGATGAAAAAAGTTCATTTAGCATTTGATGGGGGTCAATACCCCGCTCTGTTAGCCCTGATAAATGAGCATGAGTATCATACATATTAATTATTGACCGTTTTCGGTGTCTTTGGTATAATTATCACGGTAACTTTTAAAAACTTCAGTTTTTAAAAGTTTTCTTACCCTATGAAGAAAATCGCCATTGATATAATTTTTTAAAATGTAGTAAATTTGCGATTTTCTTCGGGAAAACTTAAAAAAACCAACAGGTTTTTTTTGAGTTTTTCGGCCGGGGTGGTGGAATGGTAGACACCGGGGACTTAAAATCCCCTGGCCGCAAGGCCGTGTGAGTTCAAATCTCATCCCCGGCATTGTTTAAAAAATTCTTCAATAATGTTATGCAATGAATTTTCGTAGATTTTGACAATTGCCGCTTCCCTGTCAAAACTTTCTGTTGAATCTGAAGCATGCGCTGTGTTAATCATTACATTACTGCCGAATTCCCTGCGTACCGTACCGCCTGGCGCTTTGAGCGGGTCAGTAGGGCCAAGTACTTCCCGGATTTTTTGCACAGCGTTATCGCCTTCATAAACAAGGATCATTGTCTTAACATGCTCTTCGCTTTCGTTGGAACCGGGACGCATACCTGACATAAACTCGATAAGCTTTTGAAACTGGCTTTCGGCATATTCCATACCGATGGTGTTGGTTAAAAGCTCTTTTGTTTCTTCGTTTAAGGAAATATCATATTCCTTTTCCAGAATTTCTACTGCCTTTCCTCCAAATACCGGAGCAAGTTTTTCAATTAATGCAGTTTCAACAGGACCGTAAAATTCCAAAGCTTCTTCCTGCGTAAACTGGTGAATTTTGATCCCTACAATTCGCATGCCGGTCCGTGAAAACATATCAAGAATGGTGCCCGGTCTTGAAGAAGCAAAATTCCAATTATCGGGTTTTATAATAACCAGGGTTCTTTCTATTTTTGCTGTTTCCGGGTATTCCATATTGACTACAATATTTTCTTTTCCTTTAAGAAAACGGGATATCAATTCCAGGTCTTTATCCGCTTCTTTCTGGTTACGGGGAGTAAGAACCGCCGGTTCAAAATACATAACCTTATCAGGATTGTTTGAGTCAAAAATAAGGTCTGCATAAGTGTCCCGGATTGTTTCACCTGTTATTGATTCAATGCCCCGATTTTCCGCATGAAGAGCGCCGCAGATATCGGTAAGTTTCTTGCATGCATCATCTCCCCGGAAAAGGAGGATTAACACGCGGTGAGCCCTGCCGCCTGAAATAAAATTCCGTTCCACATAGTCGGCCAACATGGTGATATTGTCTCTTACGTTTTGTTTCCGTAGGATCCGGGCGTATTCATTTACAAACGATTCATCGGGTATAATCATTTGAGCGCCGGCCAGTTCAAGATCAAGTCTGGAAAGGAGCCGGGCAATTACTCCGCCTGTTCTGCTCTTTACAATAGAGTATGGCGTTACCATTACATAAGAAAGTTCGTTTCTCATAGATACCCCATTGTAATATTTCTTTGATGCTTGTTACAATACCCTATGCACGAACCGCTAAAATTAAAATTCATGCGAAATATCGGCATTATGGCTCATATTGATGCCGGCAAGACAACCACTACAGAACGTATACTCTTCTATACCGGTAAAAGTCATCGCATTGGAGAAGTCGATGACGGTGAAGCAACTATGGACTGGATGGAACAGGAACAGGATAGGGGGATTACGATACAGAGTGCTGCTACCACTACCTATTGGAAATACGGCTCAGACAGACAGAATCCCGATAAAAGAGAGGATATATACCAGATTAATATTATCGATACTCCAGGCCATGTGGATTTTACAGCGGAAGTGGAACGTTCATTGCGTGTTTTGGACGGAGCTGTGACTATACTGGATGCCGTTAAAGGGGTTGAAAGCCAAACAGAGACAGTATGGCGACAGGCTGAGCGCTACCACGTACCCTGTATAGGTTATGTAAACAAAATGGATCGTGTAGGAGCGGATTTTTTTCAGGTCCTTTTGGATGTAAAGAAAAAACTTGGCATTGAAACAATAGCCATTCAGCTCCCCATAGGAAAGGAAAGCGGCTTTGAAGGAGTTATTGATTTATTCTCCATGGAGGAACTGTACTGGGAAGGAAATGAAGGTGAAAACGTAGTTCGCTCTCCAATTAATTCCGCAAGACAGGATGAAGCAAAAAAGTGGCGTGATAAATTAGTTGATTCGCTTTCCGCAGTTTCTGATGCAGTTACTGAAAAATTCCTTGCGGGAGAAGAAATATCAGCAGGTTTTTTAAAAGACGAAATGCGAAAAGCGGTGCTTGAAAGGAAATTACTCCCGGTACTCACCGGAGCTTCTCGGCGCAATATGGGAGTCCAACCCTTGATCGATGCTGTAATTGATTATCTTCCTGCTCCTGACGAAACAAAAAGTACTGACGGACATCATGTAAAAAAAGAAGAAGATGTAAATGTTCCCTGTGATCCGCAGGCAACTCCACTGGGACTTGTGTTTAAGATACAGAATGACAGGGAAGCAGGAAGTCTCTGTTATGTCAGAATGTATTCGGGAACCATCAAAAATGGCGCCGTACTGTTCAATGTGGGCAAGCGCAAGCGGGAAAGAGCAAACAGAATACTTCGTATGCATTCCAATAAGTCTGAACCCATGGATCAATTGTCTGCAGGAGATATCGGAGTAATTATTGGGATGAAATTTGCACAGACCGGAGACACAATAGGAAGTGAAGGATGGCCGGTATTGCTTGATACCATGCAGTTTCCGGAGCCTGTGATTTCTGTATCCCTGGAACCCAGGACAATTTCCGAAGGAGACAAACTTAAGGAAATTCTGGAGATTCTTTCAAGAGAAGATCCTACCTTTACAGCAAAAGAAAACGAAGAAACCGGCCAACTGATCATTTCCGGTATGGGTGAATTGCACCTTGATGTTCTGGTAACAAAAATTCTTAAAGATTACGGCCTCCAGGCAAGATCCGGAAATCCGCAGGTTACCTACCGGGAATCAATAGCAAAAACCGTAGAGCGGACAGAGCGTTTTTCCCGTGTTATTGCAAACAAGGAAAACTCTGCTGTACTTACCCTTAGACTGGAACCGTTTAAACGCGGTTCGGGAAACAGTTATGCTTGTTCTGTTAATAATAAAGGAAAAATTCCTGTTCCAATATTTGATGCAGTAGAACGGGGAATAAGAGGAGCAATGGCTTCAGGAATACTTCTGGGCTATCAGTGCATTGATGTTGGAGTAACGCTGACCGGCATTGAATATTCTGAATTAACCGGAACAGAATTTGCATACGAGGCATGTGCCAGTATAGGTTTTGATGAAGCTGCAAAAGAAGCTGACCCATTTCTTCTTGAACCCATCATGGCAGTTGAACTTTTTGTACCCAAAGAATTTGTAGGAGATGTATTAAGCCTTGTAACCCAGCGCGGAGGTCAAGTACTTAGCATGGATTCCAGGGGGGAAAGCGATCAGGTAAAAGTTACAGCCCCAATGGCAAAGATGTTTGGTTTTATGACTGCCCTTCGCAGCGTAAGCCAGGGGCGTGCAAATTTTTCCATGGAATTTTCTCATTTTGAAAAGAAGAGTTAATCCCCAATCTACTGCCAGGCATAACATATACCGTATATGATAAGCTCAGCAGCAAATGTTGGTTTATAGCTTTAGCATTCTGAATGTGGTCTCAAGGCATTTTTCAATTTCGATGGGTTTTGCAAGGTGCGAATTCATTCCGCTGGCCAGAGCCTTGTCTATGTCTTCTTTAAAAGCATTGGCGGTAAGGGCGATAATGGGAATGGTTTTTGCATCTTCCCTGTTCAATGCACGTATTGCGGCGGTAGCTTCATAGCCGTCCATCTGCGGCATCTGAATATCCATGTAAATGATGTCGTAATAATTCTCGCCGGATTCGGCAAACATATTTAAAACCTTTTTTCCGTCTTCTGCTTCTTCGATGATCATGCCGGTTGATTCCAGAAGGCTCATTACTATCATACGGTTAATTGAAACATCATCGGCCAGAAGCGCACGTTTGCCTTTCAGCCGCTGTGAAGTATCCCGTGATAATTTTGTTTCTTCCGGTACATTTCCGGGAGAAAACAACAGTTCAAAAGAAAATGTACTGCCCTTCCCTTCTTCGCTTTCTACGCTGATGTCTCCGCCCAAAAGCTGTACTATGTTCCTTGATATGGCAAGACCCAGTCCTGTACCGCCAAAACGTTTTGTAATTGCTGCAGAGGTCTGTTCAAACGGTTTAAAAAGTGAAGTCATGGATTCTTTGGGAATACCGATACCTGAGTCTTTTACAGAAAATGTAACCATAGTTTTTCCGTCTTTCTTTTCCTTTTCTATTACTGAATAATTGATTATTCCGTATTCAGGCGTGAACTTAACGGCATTTCCAAGCAGGTTGATCAGTACCTGGCGTAACCGTAATGTGTCAGTCTTGAAATAGGTAGGAGGTTTCAGGGCAAATCCGGTAATGAATTGTATGTTTTTTTCTTCACACCGGGGGCGTATAATCGTTTCCACAGAAAGGATCAATGCAGACAGATCGGCATCTTCATAACTTAATTCAATTTTACCTGCATCAATTTTGGAAATATCAAGAATATCATTAATCAGGCCCATAAGGTGCTGGGATGAAGTCTCAATTTGCTTAAGGTCGAGTATAACATCCGACTCCAAACCTGTTTTCCCGCTGCTGATTTTCTTTTTTGCTATTTCTGTCATTCCGATGATCGCATTCATGGGAGTGCGGATTTCGTGGCTCATTCTGGCCAAAAAATCTCCTTTGTGCTGATTGGCAAGATTCGCATCCTGTACTGCTTTTTCCAGTTCTTTCTGTACTCTGATAAGTTCTGTCACATCGACAGTAATTATTACATAACCGGTTTTTTCTCCAAATTTATCATGAAGCCATGTGGCGTCTCCGCGTACATAACGATCTTCTGCGGCCAGGTATAAAACTTCCGCTTCCCTGTTTTCTTCTATAGCCAGTATGGGATCACTTGGCGAGTTAACCGGGTAGATACTGATTTCTTTATAAGGCTTACCGCGTACTTCTTCAAGCGTTTTAAAACCGGTTGTTTTCAGGCCCATTTCGTTTATATAAATGATCTTTTTGTCGTTCCCGATAATTACCTGGGAAGCTTTTATACTGGCATTAAGGCTGTCGGCCAGTTCATCAAAAGAGTCGGCTAGTTCTCCTATTTCGTCTTTACTTTTTGCGTTAAAGCGAAATTGCCTCTCTCCGGCCTTAAACCGGGACATACCTGATACAAGGACATTTATGCTTGATGAAAGAATATTAGCAATACAGATAGCTATTAACACTACGATACTAATCATAACGGCGGCGTATGTTCCCAATGAAAATGTTGTACGGACAAGGTTGCGGTTAATAAGGCTGCGGGTTTGTTCGCTTGCCATTGACAGTTCAGTATTGGCCGATGCAATAATTCCGTCCAGAATTATTTCTGTTTCTCTGGCAGGGCGTTGAAAATCTTCAAGGCCGGCGCCTATAGCTACAAACCCAAAACCGCGCTTGGTTTTTCCGTAGTTTCCGGTATAGTAACGTATAGTAGCGGCGGTATTTGGTTTCCAGATTCCGCTCCATAAAATAAGGAATGAACCGGATCCCCCTTCCCTGGTCAGGTCAAACCAGCCGGTACATTGAGGAGCGTTGTTTAAATAACGTCCGTCCAAACCAACAAGACCTTTTGCAGTTAATTCCGGTGCGGGTCTTTTGTTTCTGGATTGATCTTTAAAAGGATGCACATCTTTGATAAAGTCAACATACCCTTTGCCGCTTTCCTGCCATGCGTTATAGATGCTTTCTTCCAGCCAGGGAACTTCCGGTTCTCCTGTTTCCGGATTATAACCTGTAATGGAATGATGCCGCGGGTGACAAATTGACCTGCATTGATAATCCCAAATAAAGGCATAATTTCCCTCAAATGCACTGGCCAGTTCCGTATACCGTTCTTCCATAGGGGTTATGTGGTCTGTAAATTCCATTATATGGTCATGATCCAATGCCAGGGTAACATAGCCTGTTCTTGAACCGTTTCGAATAACAGGCATTGCCCATCGGATTATTCCCTTAAAACGTACACCGTTTGGGTTCTCCCTGCCGGCAAAAGCTTCTTTTTCAGGCTGCCAGACCAGGCCTCTTTCCGAAACATTTGACGGATTGTACATTCCAATAAGGTGTGACGGTGTATAAGCCCCAATTACATCTGATACATAAATTTCTCCGTTTCCCAGCTTATTCAATTCGGGCCAATAGGTTTCAGCCCGTATATAGGTATTACGACGATCCGCAATGTTCCGTAATCGGCGATCCATTTGAGACGAGCTTGTTACTTTAATCAGTTCATTACCCTGCAAGTCAATAAAAGTCATCTCCAAAAACAGAGGACGTTCTTCTATATCAAAGAGATCCGGCGCCCGGTTCCGGTAACCAGAATTATTTTCTTCGTTGGTAGAGCTGGTGGTTAATCCTGCCGGCAAGGGATCCAGTGGAACCCATTTACTCTTATCGTCCGATAATACCCATTCACGATGCTTTATCAACCTGCTTGTTTTGTTCCGGAAAAAAGTGCGATATGCAATATCAGAAGGCTCAAGCTCAGCAGCGTAACGTATGTCTTTGTCCCTGTCATAAAGAAAATCCGCTACCCTGCTGGCCAGGTCGGTGCTCATTCGTTCTATTTCATTTATTGCACTGTTATTAAGGGCTTCTACAGAATCATTCACGGCAACTTCTCCGGCATGATTCAGGGAATTTGCAGCAAGGGCTGCAAATTCCTGACTTCTTTCTTCCAGTGCATGCCCCAGTTGTACAGCCTGGTAGCGGGCTATCAACGTCAGAATAATCAGGGGAATAACCTTGATTATTACAAAGATAATGACCAATTTGGTACGTAGTCTGAATTTAGTTTTATTAATTATGTCTTCAATTTTTTTTTCAAGGTTCTTTATCGCTTTCATTTTTTTATAATTTTTTATTCACAAGCTGGTTTAATACCCTGCCCTTCAGGGCGAAGTATGCTGGTTATTTGGGGCTTTTTCAAAACTAAAATAGTTTTGAAAAAGGCTCATTTTAATTAATCCCAAATAGGATCATAGTCGAAAGGAATCTCCGGATCTTCGGGGTTGTAATCAAATCTGCTATTATTACCTTCGAAGAGGTATCGGAATTCTTCCGGAATTTCAGGCATTCTTATAATATCCTCAAAACCCATAGAACGCCCTCCTGCTCCTGCCCCATGTTGATCGCAGTGTTCTTCAGGAACCGTACCTGCAAGAAATGTCAAACTAATACCGGCGGGACAAGCGGAGACTGGAAGCAATCCTGAAGATCTGCAAACTGTAGCATCCACAACACCTCCCGGCCGCGGGAAATCCCGCCGCGGAAGTCCCTGGTTGTATTGCTGCATTAAGTTACCCCAAATTGGACCTGCCAGGGTTGCACCCGAAACATTCATTCCCAGAGAATTGCCGCCTTTATCAAACCCAAACCAGATTGCAATTGTGTAATAAGGAGTATATCCAACAGTCCATGCATCGGCCCAGTTTTGGGTGGTTCCGGTTTTACCGCCGGCGGGGATACGGTAAGTAACACCTTTGTCGTCTTTTACATTGAGTTTTGCGCCGTACCCGGAACCAAAAGCAAGGGTTCCCATTTCAATAGCTTTAGCGCCAAGTTTTGTCATTATATATGCATTCTGAGGAGAGATTATCTGGTTTGCGGCGCCCATATCAGCTTCTCTCTGACGTATATCCTGTTCGTAATTAATGAGGATCCTTCCGTCACGATCTTCCACGGTCTTAATTGCATAAGGTGTAACTGCGCGGCCCTGATTGGCAAAAATTGCAAATGCTCTGGCCATGGACAGCGGTGACACAGCTGTAATGCCCAATCCCAACGGGTAGACTCTGGGGAACGTCCGTGCTTTTTCCGCCGGATCAGTAACACCCAGCAATGCTGCCGCTCTGTCAATAGCTGCATCGAAACCAATACCGTCGAGTATTTTCAGCGAAGGAATATTAAGAGAAAGCCCCAAAGCTTCGTATAGAAGCACTTGGCCTCTCCATGTACCCTGGTAATTATTCGGTAAGTAGGGTTCTCCGTTGGCGGCATAGAAAACAACAGGTGCGTCAAAAATCATGGTAGACATGGCAAATTTTCGTGAATCTATAGCAGCCGAATAGTACAGGGGCTTAAAAGCACTGCCCGGCATTACCCTGGCCTGTGTAGCACGGATAAGCTGGTTATTTTCGTTGTACTGAGAGCCGCCAATAATAACTTTTATCTGACCTGTTTCGTTTTCCAGTACTACCAGCGCCCCTTCAACAAGGCTTTCTTCCGTATATGATTTAAGCCGCCGGTAAGAAGCTGATGTCATGGGTTTTAGTTCCGGAACATCAAAAACCAGTGAAAGGAGATCTACTGTTGGGTTAAGGTCCCTTCCGTATTTATTTGCCGCTTTAACTTCATTCTGATTTTCTGTGGCATCAAAAACAGCTTCGATATTAAAAACCAAAGTAAGCATGTTTGCCAAAGGTACATATACCCGCTCGGCTCTGCCTGTCCCGTATCCCGAACTGCTTTTATACATTGAGTTGGCTTTGGCAATGCCTTCAGTCATTTCGGCTTCCGCTAATTGCTGGAACCGGAGATCCAGTGTGGTACGAACTATATAACCGTCGCGGTAATAGTCCATTTCTCCGTACATCAGCTTATCCAATTCACGGCGGATATATTCGCTGAACCAGGGAGCTTTGTCTTCGCGTGCAAAATATGTCGAAAGTCCCAGTCTGGTTGGATCATAGGAAGCCCAGTATTCTTCGAAAGAAATATCGGCTTCTTCTTTGGTGGCAAAGCCCAGCTCTACCATTTTGTCCAAAACTGACCTTTGGCGATCCATTGCCTCATTCGGGTTAATAATGGGATTGTACTTGGTGGGACTGGAAAGCTGAACAACCAGTACTGCCGATTCTGCCAGTGTTAATTCCCTTGCGCTGTGGTTAAAAAAATACTTGCTTGCCGCTTCAACTCCGTAGGTTCCCGGTCCCATTATCATTTGATTAAGGTAGATTTCAAGGATTTCGTTTTTGGTGTACCGCCGTTCCATTTGGAGCGCCCACCACAATTCCTTGACTTTACGGGAAATGGTTTTTTCCGTACGGTCGGTATAAAGGGTTCCGGCAACCTGCTGGGTAATGGTGGAACCGCCACCCAAGGTTTTTCCGGTTATCTGTCCATACGCAGCTCTTGAAATGGCCCGTAGGCTAAAACCCCGGTGATTGTAGAAATCCGGATCTTCCCTGGCCAATACCGCCAGAATCAAATGCCGCGGAAGTTCGCCTAAAGCAATAAGTTCACGTTTTTCATCGGCGGAAAATTCGGTTATTAAGTCCCCGGCGCCGTCTAATAGGCGTGTAGGCAAGGCAGGATTCAGATCTATATAATTTTCAGTATTTTCTATGTTTCCGGTTATGGCAATAGAAAGGCCCAGGCCTATTCCAATCAGCCCTGCAATAAGGATGATAAAGACCGCCGAAAGCCTGATAAATATAAAACCTTTCATTACATTAAGGTTAAAAAACTGCTCTTAAATTGTCAAGATACCGCGTTGCCTCATGAAAAATGTTACCGAAAAGGAGTCATGCCTCAAATAGAAAATGTTACCCAAATTAAACTAAGGATGCCGCAAGGAGGGCGTCCGAATG
>JGI24704J35079_10000694_pt1 | contig 15133 bp, 12 predicted proteins | sample TergutNt197P3_FD_35079 | JGI IMG/M metagenome (IMG submission 35079)
CGGTAGCGTAGGCCGCCACAACTTTCGCTTTTTCGCCTTTGAAATAGATGTTCCTGTGCCCGTAGACGGGGGAAGTGTGCTCATAGGCTTTCAGGCACGCGAATTCGCCGTCTTTGTTGTATTTGTCGGCCAAATCGAAATACGGCTTTTCATAATCCGGCAAGATTTGGAACTCATGGTCGGTCAGCGCGTAAAAATGCAGGCCTCCCGGCCCTTTCGCGTATTTATAGTTATCCTCCATGCCGCCCATCCCGCACGAGCGGTTTCCGTCCACTTTGTCGCGGATTTGCCCCGAATGGGTGTGTATGTCGCCGAAATACACGTTGTATTTTCCGGATTTTTTTATGTTTTTGCCGATGAGCATATTTGCCGCTTCTTTCAAGTTGGAGCCCGCTATTATGTTTGGGCACTCGGACAGATAAAAATAGCGGCTGCTTTTGTATTCGCCCGCGGGCGCGATTTTTATCCTCGCCGGTTTGCCCTCTTCCAAAATTTCCGACTTTACCTTTAAAATCCCGATTCCAAACGCGGCCTGGCCTTCGTCGCAGATCATTTCGGACAGGCGCATCGATTCATAGGGGCGCGCCGTTTCGAGCCGGCGCATTGAAAAGACGAATTCGCTCCCGTTTTTTTCGCCCTTCCAGTAATACGAACTGTTGACTTTCCTGACAGAAAGACAAAAGCTTCCATTCACGTAAATTTCGAAAGCGCCCGAAGGCTGCGGCAGCGGCGAGCCGTTTCCAAAACCGGCCGAAAAGATAAAAGCCGCGTAAGCCGCCCCTTCTGTTTTCACGGCGGCGGTTTCGAAAACCAAAGGCTTTTCAGCATTCAGGCCGATTGCGTATTCCGTCTTTATATGCGTTTCCATGAATCCCGCTATCCGCTCCGAACCCGATCTGCCGCTTCCGATGTCGATCATTTTTACAAAACCGTTTATCAGAGCCGCACCGGTGGCATTTTTGAAGCTCTGCGCTATTTTTTCGGCGCTTATCCGCTCTTTTTCCCCGATTGAAGAAAAAGGGTATGTATTTTCCAAAAACTCCATATGTTTTCCCTCCCGTTTGTTTTAATTTACAAACATCACCCTGTTTGCAAATTCCGTTCTGGCTTTGAGCACGCCAAAAGCCTCGTTGCAGTTTTCGAGCTTGAATCTGTGGGATATCATTTTTTCAAGGGGCAGCCTGCCCTCCGAAATCAAGCCGAGCACAATTTCCCATTCGTTTCTGAACGAATTGAACATGCTGTTCCACGAGCCCCTGAGCGCGAGCTGTTTTCTCAGGATGTGCCAGTATGATTTCTGCGAAATTTTCACGTCTCCTGCGGGATTGCCCATCAGCACCACATTCCCAAACGGTTTTATGGCTTCAAGCCCGGATTCGAGCGCGGAAGAAGCCCCCGCGCCTTCGATGAAAACGTCTATTTTTTGTTTTTCGTACGCTTCAAAGCCGAGGCTTGCCGCATAATCGAGCTTTCGTTCGTCTATGTCTAAAAAATAGACGGCCGCCGCCCCGCTTATTTTCGATATATAGCCCATAATGAGCCCTATCGCCCCTGCCCCGGTAATCAAGACTTTGTCGCCCGCTTTTATTCCACCCAGATAAACGCTGTGCAGAGCCACGGCGGCGGGCTCCGTCATTGCGAGGACGTCATAGGGGATGCCGGCGTCTGCATACAGTATGTTTTCGTTTTTGACCGCGAGGAATTCGGCAAAGCCGCCGTCCCTGCGCGAACCGTAATAATCGTAGTTTTCGCAGCACACATATTCGCCGATTTGGCACATCGCGCATTTTTTGCACGGCAACAGCGGGAATATGACCGCCTTTTTCCCCGTTTTTTCGTCGAGCCCCGCGAATTCGTGCCCGATTATGATCGGGTAATGGTACGCCCCCTTGTCAAAAACCCTCGAAACGTCGCTCCCGCATATCCCCGCCGCCATTATTTTTATCAAGGTTTCGCCCTCCCCGGCCACAGGGTCGGGGACATCTTCGTATCGCAAGTCGTTTATTCTGTGCAGCACAGCCGCCTTCATTTTTGTTTTCCTCCCGTTTTTTGTTTTCTTTATCATACATTGTACCACAAATTGCGCAAAGAAACAAGATTTAAATCAAAAAAATTTAAAATATACAAAAATCGGGAACAAATTTCACAATTGCAAAGTATAATTTAAAATGAAATCAGATATGTCAAAAAACCGGGGGTTTGCGTATGCATAAGCGCTTGATTACGGTGGCGGTTTATTCCATCGCGCATTTTATCGTCGATTTCTCATGCGCTTTTTTGATGTTTCGAAACATTTCGGCATCGCCGGACTGGTATTTGTGCTTGCTGCTGTATAATTTTTTCGCATTTGCGGCCCAGATGCCATTAGGCCTCATTGCGGACAGGCTGAACCGGAACTCGCTTGTCGCGGCTGCCGGCTGCATTTTTGCAGGAGCGGCTTACGCATTGTGGAGGCTTCCGATGGCGGCGGCGGCAACCGCCGGAATCGGAAATGCGATGTTCCACATAGGCGGCGGCCTCGAGGTTTTGAATATGAGCGAAAAAAAAAGCGCGGCGCTGGGGGTTTTTGTCTCGCCGGGGACGTTCGGGATCTATTTCGGGACGCTTCTGGGCAAAGGGGGCGCGCTTTCCCCCGTTTTGGTTATATTTGCGATGTTTTTGGCGGCGGCGGGCATTTTCGCCTTGTGCGGGGCGCAGCCTGCGGCGATTAACAACGCCGCATTTTCGCTTGAACCCAAAGCCTCCGATAAAATATATATTGCGGTTGTTTTTATGTTTCTTGTGGTTGTTTTGCGATCCTATGTCGGATTGACTTTAAACTTCCCGTGGAAAATCGGGGGCTGGGCGACAGCGGTCGTGTTCGCGGCGGCGCTTGGGAAAACACTCGGCGGATTTTCGGCCGACAAATTCGGCGCGCGCAGAACCGCCGTGTTCTCTTTGGGGCTCGCCGCACCGCTGTTTCTTTTCCTCGAAATTCCGGTTTTGGGCGTTATTGCGGTATTGCTGTTTAACATGAGCATGTCGGTCACTCTTTGGGCAATGGCGAAAATTTTCCCGGGGGCAAAAGGTTTTTCTTTCGGTCTTTTGACTTTCGCCTTGTTTTTGGGATTTGTCCCCGTGTATCTGGATTTTGGCCCGTCTATGCCCCGGCTGTTTTCCGCCGCCGCCGCGATATCGCTTTTGCTTTTGTGGGCGGGGCTGAAAAAGGCGGACATATGAACGAAGAATTGTCGGCCGCGCTGGCGCTTTCGCTTGGTTTGACCTTGGCGCTTGAAACGGGATTTTTCCTGCTTTCGGGCAAGCGGGACAAAAAAGACCTGTTTCTTTTGGTCATGGCAAACATTATCACAAACCCCGCCGTGGTGCTGCTGTACCGGCTTATGGCGCTGTATACAGGCTGGAACCGCACGGCAATAAAGATACCGCTCGAGCTGTTTGCGGTGCTCATCGAGGGGCATTATTACAAAAAATACGGAAAAACTTTTGGCCGCCCCTATCTTTTTTCAATCGCGGCAAATGCGTTTTCTTTTGGGGTTGGCGTTTTGATCCAGCAATTTATTTAACTGTTCAAGGGAGGAATATTTGTATGCTCAAGCGGTTTTTTGTTTTTTTCACACTACTCGCGCTTTCGACGATATTTGCCGCAAAGGCGGACATCATCATCGAGCCGCGAGATGGCTTTTATTCGCGGAACAGGCAAGACTGCGGGACAGTGAGCCTGAATTACGCCGCGAACGGCGAAAACGGCTTTGTCTCGGCGAAAAAAGAGCCCGGCTCGGACACGGAAACGGCGAAAATTGAAAACGGCGAAACGCTGCATATATGCGCTGTGTACAGCCATCAGGGAAAAAACTGGGGTCTGTACGAGTTTCGCGAGCCGTATGGCTGGGAATCCGGCTGGGTTCCCATGGATCAGCTTTCGCTCATATACGATAATTTCGCTTTCACCGAGGAGCACAAAGGCGAATTTTATGAATATGCCGACATTTACCAAAAACTGAAANATNCCGAAAAAATCGTTTTGTGGACATACCCCGGTTCGGGCGAAATCGTGAAAATCGTGGATGTCGAATTATCCGAAGACCAATTGTTTAAATATTACACGGCGTACAAGGACGCCGAGGGGCGCGAATGGACATTCATGAAGTACTTTCCAGGTGAATACGAATACGGTACCTGGATTTGCATAAGCGACCCGGAAAACGATAATATTGCCGTCAAAGCGTCCAACGGGCTTTCCCTGCCCTGGCTCGTCATTATTTTGGTGGCGGCGCTGCTTTTCGGCACTGCGGTTTTGATACGGNTGCTTTGGAAGCCGAACAAAAAGTGAAAANGCTCAAAATGAACCTTTTCACTTTCTGTTTGCAAACATTCATTTTTTGTTTTCGGCGAAAATTTTTGCATCATGCAAAATTAACAAATTCGCCCTTGATTCGGCAGACCCGATGTGCTACAATTTCACCATAATTTATTGTCGGAGGATCATTTAATTATGACAAAACCCGAAAAATTCCTCGCGTTTTTTTTGGCCGTATCCTTGGCTTTCTTTTGCGCCTTTTTCGCGTCCTGCGATTCCGGGAAAAACGCGGATGGCAAAAACGGCGTCGAAAACGATACCGCACACTCGGGCGGTGCGCCCGAAAACGAAGCCGCCGCCGAATCGGCGCCGCCCAAGCTCGGGCCGGATCTGCCCGATTCTGATTTCGGCGGGGCGCCGATAAATTTTCTTGTCAGAAGCGAAAACTACAACTGGTACTGGTGCTCGCGCGAAATTTACGCCTCCGAAGAAAACGGGGAACCGCTAAACGACGCCGTATACAGAAGAAACCGCTATGTGGAGGGCAAATACAATTTCGAAATAACGGAGCATCGGTCGGACAGCCCTTTTAACGACGCGCAAAAAGCGGCCAAATCCGGGGATCAGACATACGATGTATTCATGCTCGGTTTGAACGAAGAGGCGATTTTGGCGCAAAACGGATATTTGGCCAACCTGTATCTTGTGCCCCACTTGAATCTGGCGCAGCCCTGGTGGGACCAGCGCGCCGTAAAGCAACTCAACATAGGCGGCAAACTCTATTACGCCCTCGGGGACATCAACACCCAGGACAACGATTCCATATTCGTGTCTTTTTTCAACAAAAAGCTGATCGCCGACTATGCTCTGGAAAATCCATACCACCTTGTGGCAAGCGGCGATTGGACGCTCGACAAATTCAACCGGATGATAACGGATATCTCGGAGGATTTGAACGGCGACGGGATCATGGGCGTGGAAGACCGATACGGGCAACTCGGCGAAGACCTCGGGGCATACATGATATTTGCGGGGGCGGGCGGGAGAATTACCGTCAACAATTCCGAAAATTACCCGGAACTCGCCGTGAATTCCGAAAAAACATCGGCGATAATAGACAAGATGCTCGTCAACATGGGGAACCGCGACTTGACTTTGCTGGCAAACGACTACAGCGGCAAATACAACAATCCTTGGGACGACCTCACGCGGCCCATGTTCAAAAACAGCCAGGGGCTTTTCTATACCATAGGAATGGGTACGGGAAACCTGCTGAGGGACATGGAAATGGATTTCGGGGTTCTTCCCTTGCCGAAATTCGACAAAAGCCAGGCGGAATATTATTGCCCGCTGACTTCGGGAACCGCTTCGGCTGTTTGCATACCCATTGCAAACGACCAACCGGAATTCACCGGGCTTGCGCTCGAAGCGATGGCGGCGGAATCGATGTACACCGTGACGGAAGCGTATTATGACATAAATTTCAAGAACAAAAACCTGCGCGACGAAGAATCCATAGAAATGCTTAAAATCATATTGTCCTCCTGTTCCTACGATTTGGGGTATATGTTCAATTTCGGCGGCTTGACCGACATATTCGCCCCAATGGCGAAAAAAAACGCCAACACATTTGCCTCGGATTACGAAAAAAAGGAAACTGCGGCGCAAAAAGCGATCGACAAATTGATCGAAAATTTTGCCGGATAAACAAAATTTCATTTCAAAGAAATATTGAAGCGAAAAGGAGAAAGCGAAGTTTATGAAAAACACAAAAAACAAAATGGGCTTCATCAAAATCGCCGGATTTTTTGTCTCCCTAGTTCTATGCGCAAATGTCATTTGCGCTTGCAATAACGGCGATTCCCCCGGAAATCCCGGGAATCCCGAAGCGGAATTGCCGGATGCGCCGGGCGGCGGCACGTCCGAAACGGCGCAAGAACCCGGGCTCGACATTCCGGTTGCCGACATGGGCGGGAAAGAAATAACCTTGGCGCTTTTGAACTGGCACCTTTACGAGCCTCTGTCCATACACGACATAGAAGTGGAAGAACTGACCGGCGACGGGTTCAACGACGCGGCATACAACAGGAACAAATACATGGAGGAGACGTTCAACTGCCAAGTGAACACGGTCGCATTCCCCACGCAGGATTCCATACCGAAGATAAGAAACCAGATAACGGCGGGCGACGACGCCTACGATATAATTTTCTTTCGCGCTATCACGATGCTGCCGCTGCTGACCGGAGGGTATTTGCACGATTTCGGCAAGATCCCCTATGTGGACTTGGATAAGCCGTGGTGGGACAAAAAATCGATAGAAGCCATGTCGATCGGCGGCAAAGTGTATTCGGCGCTGGGCGATTACAGCATGACCGTTCTGAGCTGCGTTTGGCTCACGTATTTCAACAAGGAAATGCTCGCGGATTTTGGCTTAGATGACCCGTACAGGCTTGTCCGGGAAGGCAAATGGACTTTTGACACAATGTACGACATGGGCAAAACAGTCGCCGCAGACTTAAACGGGAATGGGAAGAGGGATATGGAAGACCGATACGGCTTCATGCACATCGACAACACCGCCGCCGCCCTGTTCAACGGATTCGGCGAAAGGCTCGTGGACATAGGCGACGACGGGTTGCCGTATATTTCCCTGGCAAATCCAAGCGCCATCGAAAAATTCCTGCACATAACGGAGGTTTTATCGGATTACGACACTTTCCTAAACGCGCACAGGCGGACCCCCGACGCATACACGCACGAAGCGGGGATGTTTGTCTGGGGCAGGTCGCTGTTTTCCTTGGGAGGCGTTTACTACGGCCCTGAAATGAGGGCGATGGAGCAAAATTTCGGGCTTTTGCCCTATCCAAAATTCAACGAGAGCCAAGAATGGTTCAATCCGATCCACTCTGCGGCGATACCGCTTGTGACAGTCCCGATAACAAACGGCGATTTTGAAAATATGGGGCTATTCATAGAGGCCTTCACCTATCAGGGTCACGTCGGCATACGCCCCCAATTCTATGACGTCATGCTGCAGCGGAAAGTGGCTCGGGACGATGAATCCGAGGAAATGCTCGATTTCATTTTCAACAACAAAGTTTTCGACATCGGCGAAACATACAATTTCGGGGACATCTACGGGCAATTCAATAACCTGGTTTGCTCGGGGAATATAAATCTCGCTTCGTGGCTGGACAAAAACACCGTAAAAATCGAACGCGACATCGAGGCGTTCGTCGAGGCGATGAAGGGAAATTAATCATCGAACTCGCTGTAGTATTTTTCATACAGCGCCTCGAGCCGCTCTTCCAAAATGATTTTTTCTTCATAGATTTCACTCAGTTTCGCGTAATCGGCCACCACTTCGTCGTCTTTTATCATAAAATCGAGCTCGGCCATCCTCTTCTCCGCCATCTTAATTTCGAATTCGGTCGTCTTTTTCTCTTTCTCCAATTGATCCTGCCTCTTTTTAGCTTGTTTTTGCCTTTCGTGCTCGATTATCCTCTGTTCTTTTTCGAAGTCTGCGGCATAGCTTTTTTGATCCTGATTTGCGCCGATGTCCAAATACTGTTTTTTGTAGCGCAAAAATTCATCGTAGCCGTCCTTGTAGTCTATATAGCCGCCCGGATATTTGGGGTCCAGCTCGATTATCCGNGTGGCGAGCTTTTTTATGAAATAGCGGTCGTGCGAAACGGCGATTATCGCCCCCCTGAAATTTTGCAGCGCCGCCTCCAGCGCCTCGCGCGAATTTATGTCGAGGTGGTTGGTGGGTTCGTCCAAGACCAGCACGTTGGATTTTTTCAGTATCAGCTTGGCGATGGTCAGCCTCGCCTTCTCCCCGCCGGAAAGCACCCCGACTTTTTTTTCTATGTCGTCGTTTCGGAACAAAAACGCGGCGAGGATGTTGCGCACTTCCAATTGCGTCATGGTTTCATAATCGTCCCAAAGTTCGTCCAGCACGGTGTTTTTGTCGTCCAAATGCTGGTTTTCCTGGTCGTAATATCCCACTTTTGCGTTGTATCCGAAATAGAACCTGCCGGAGTCCGCAGCCAGGTTATTTGTGAGTATTTTGAGCAAGGTGGATTTGCCCGTGCCGTTGGAGCCGATGACAAAGGCGTTGTCCCTCTTTTTTATTTCAAACGAAAGGTTCTCAAAAAGCTTTTTTGGCTCAAATGACTTCGAAAGATCGACGACCGTCAAAACGTCGTCGCCCGATTCAATGGCTTTGTTGCGCTTTTTGTCGCCGAATGCCAATTTTATCTTGTCCGGCGTTTTGTCGGGCCGCTCGATTTTTTCCATCCTGTCCAGCATCTTTTGTTTGCTGAAAGCCTGCCTCACCAATTTTTCGCGCCCCCAGTTCTTCAGCCGGGTGATCATCGCCTCTATGCGCTCGATCTCCCTTTGCTGGAGTTCGTACCTGCGCTGCCTAAGTTCCCTGTCTTCGGCCTTTTTGTTCAAAAATTCGCTGTAGTTGCCCTTGCACGAATACGCCCTCGTGTTTTCCAACTCTATCGTTTTGTTTGTCACGTTGTCCAAAAAATATCGGTCGTGGGAGATGAGCACCACGGTTTTCTTGTAGTTTTTCAGATAATTTTCGAGCCATTCCAAGTTCGAGATATCCACGTGGTTGGTGGGCTCGTCCAAAAGCAGGATGTCGGGCTCCGCCAAAATCAATTTTATAAGCCCCACGCGCGTTTTTTGGCCGCCGCTGAGCGTGGATATCTTCTGATCCCATGTTTCCGGCAAAAAGCCCAGCGATTCGAGGGTGGATTTCGCTTTGCCCTCGTATCCGTATCCGCCTTTTTCCTCATATTCCGCGAGCAGCCCCGATTGCATATCCAGGAGTTTTTGCAAATATCCGAGTTCTCCTTCGTTGTTTTCGTGGAGCCCTGCATCATATTCGGCGAGGCGGCGCTCAATTTCCGCCATTTTCAGTTCGAGATTTTTGAGCGGGGCAAAAACGCCCATAACCGAGCTGTATACGCTGTCGTTTTCGTTTAATGCGGGCTCCTGCCGCAAAACGCCCACGCTGGCGTCCTTTTTTATCGAAACTCCGCCGCTGTCGCTTTGCAGTTCTCCCGTAATTATCCGAAAAAGCGTGGTTTTGCCCGCCCCGTTGTTGCCGATGACGCCGACTTTGTCGCCCTCTTCGACATAAAACGAGATATCGCTTAATATTTCCTTCGCCCCCACCGAAAAACATATGCCATCGCAGTTCAATACAATCATTTCAAATATACCAAAGCCTTGCATTCAATTTTTTTTGCCCATAAATATAATACCACAAATATCGCCCGTTGTCAAGAAATCGGAAAAAGCAAAAAATTATATAGGCGAAAATTGTTAATTTTTTTGAAATGCCTTGACTTTTTTGCCGAGATTATGTAGAATAACGGTAACGAGTTGCGAAAAGAAGATAGCGCAACCAAATTTTAAGGAGGGAAACCGGAATGAAAAAGCAATCAAAGAGGTTTTTGAGCGCGTTGCTGTCGGCGGTGATGGTGTTCGGGCTGCTGGCGTTCAATGCGGCCGCCGAGGAACTCACCTTCGACGGCACGCAGAGCGGGTGGGCGAAGTCGGAACTGCAGGAGGCCTACGACTACGGGCTGACCTACCCGGCGATCATGGGCAACTACAAATCCTTCATCACGCGCGAGGAATTCTGCACCATCGTGGTCAAGCTGTACGAGAAGCTGACAGGGGAAACGGCGGCACCGATCACGCCCAACCCGTTCGTGGACACGAGCAACCCGGAGATACTGAAGGCGAACAAGCTGAAGATCGTGTTCGGCACTTCTGACGACACGTTCGCGCCCCACGCGAACATCACGCGGCAGGAGATATGCGTGATGATCTACCGTGCGCTGGACGCGGCGATAGAGGGGTTGGACAAGAGCGAGGGGGGCGCGTTCGCCTTTGCCGACGCCGACAAGATAGCGAACTGGGCATATGCTGCGATGCGGTTCTGCAACAAAAACGAGATCATGAACGGCACGTCGGACACGACGATCGACCCGCTGAGCAACACGACCCGCGAGCAGGCGATCGCGCTTCTCAAGCGCACTTATGTGAGCTACAAAACGGAAGCGCAAAATGAGGAAGACGAAGAAGAGGAAGACGAAGAAGAGGAAGAAGAGGAAGAGGAACCCGAAGAAGAGGAAGACCCCGAAGAAGAGGAGGAAGATGATCCCGAGGAGGCAGATGATCCCGAGGAGGCAGATGATCCCGAAGAAGATGAAGATGATCCCGAAGAGGAAGATGATCCCGTTGTCAGCACCCCTATTAAAAAGATACCAAAAACGGAACTCATCGTAAAAGAAGCCGATAAACTAACAACAGGATTTAATAAATGGGGGGATATTTTAGCGGGATTAAGTCTCGTAAGTGGTAACACAGTAACCGAAGCCGACAAGCCCGGCATAAAATACCTTGCCGAAATCGGGCGCGGGTACAATGTTTTCGGCAGATATGCTACCAACAAATCATTGAAAGCCGCTGTGCTGGATCTCGACAAATTGATAAACAAAGGGCAAATTCAACATGGTGATATGCCCGTCAGCGATTTCAATCACTTTGAGGGCACATCGCTGGAGGAATACGCCAAAGATATGACAGACTCCGCAAAATTGAAAGGCGGTTTTTTGGGCTTTAAGGCAAGTATAGAAACCAGTTTCAGTTCGTCCTACAGAAGCAAAGTGACAAGCTATTACAGTACCATCAACTATCTTGTCAGAATCGACAATCTGTTTATCAAACCCAGCTGCAACTACAAGGACTATCTTTTGCCCGATGTGAAGGCGATTCTCGATACAGGGAAATATGGCAGCAAGACTATGACTCCGAAAGAAATATTTGACGCTTATGGAGGCTATGTGTTGGTGAACGGCATATTCGGGGGCAGACTGGAATACAATGTTGCCGCCAATTCGGAATTTTGTTCCAGCTATAGCAATTTTATGGCAAATGTGCAAGCGAGTTACAACGCCGGAATGGGTTCCGTCAGCGGGACATTGACCCATGAACAAACGGTGCAGAGGGAAAGTTTTTTGAACAACAGCTCCACAACCGTTATAACCTACGGCGGGACTGCCCAAGACGGGATCACGCTCTCCAACAGCCAGCAAACTGCGGCTAATCTTCAAGCGTGGCGCGATTCCGTGCCAGACAAACCGACATTGGTGGAGTTTGCCGAAAGCGGTTCGTTGATTCCGATTTGGGAATTGTGTTCAACCGAACAAAGGGCCAATGAACTCAAAAACGCTTTTGAAGAATACTCGAAAGACAATACAAATAAACTGATATTTCCGAAAATAGTGGCCGTCGTTTACGAACATGATAATAAGATCGGCGAATCACGTACATTCGACACGAGCCAATTGGGCAACCACAGCAGTATGGGCGCTATCGGTTTCAACGATAAAATTTCCTCACTCGAGGTCACGGCCGGGTATCGCGTGATAGCTTATGAGCACGCGAATTTCAATGGTCGATGGATGGTTTTTGATGGCGGTTATTGGCATTCGCTTGGAGGTACTTGGATCAACGGCAAAATATCCTCATTAATCATCGAGGAAGCAAAAGAGAGCAATATGGTGGTGGCGGAAATATTTGAGGATGCGAATTACAAAGGCAGGGCGCAGCAGCTTCTGCTCGGAAATTATCCCAATATGGATAATTTGCACGTAAGAAACGACAAAGCCAGTTCCATCAAAGTCAAGCCCGGCTATAAGGTGCTGGCTTATGAGCATGCCAACTATGGGGGCAAATGCGTGGAATATACTACAAACACCTCCTACGTTGGTTCTTCATTCAACGATAAGATTTCATCGCTGAAGGTCGTAAAAATTAACTGACAGGCAAAACAGAGCGAAAGAAAGCGCAGGGGGCTGGAAATATTTTCCGCCCCCTGTGCGTTTTTTCGCGTTTTGGAAAATATTTTACGAAACCTTAACGACAAGACTTGTGGTGGCTACAAAACGGTGGCCGATATTATCCACCATTACACCGAATCCTTCTATTGTGCGCACACCGAGCAGAAACATATCTCCCGATTCGGCAAAAACAATCTCGTCGTTGGTCGTATATCCCTCGGCGGCAAGTATCGCATAGCCGTAATCGCGTTCAATCAATTGGTTGGTCGCGGTGTAAAAGCGTTTTTTACCGCGCGGAACGATACCTGCGTCATGCAGCAATTGTTTTGGAAGCCACGACAATTCCGACCCCGTGTCGACCAATACTTCAAGCGGAGCCGTTTTGCGATCCTCGTCCTTAGGATTGATAGCCGTAAGGGCAACTTTAAACATACTCATATTTATTTTCCTTCATTTGCCCTTTATATTTGTTTTTGCATTATTATACGCTTTCATTTTATCATTTTTTGCCCCGCTTGTCAAGCGATTTGAATTTCTAAAGAAGTTTCAGCGCGGCTTCCAGATCGGATATGAGATTGTCCGCGCCCTCGAGCCCTATGTGCAGCCGAATCAGGTTGTCCTTGCAGCCGAGCCATTCCATTTGATTTGAACCGCTTTCGGCGAGGAATATGCGAAGGCTCTCGAAGCCTCCCCAGGACGGGGCGGCATGGAAAAACCTGAGCGTGTCGAAGGCCGTTTTCACTTTTTCGGGATTGCCCGGGACTTCCACGCTCATAAGCCCGCTCGATCCCGTCTGCTGGCGCATGATGAGTTCGCGCTGAGGGTGCGATTTCAGCCCCGGGTAGTGCACGGCGCCTATTTTCGGGTGTTTTTCAAGGTACTCGGCGACTTTTGTCGCGGCTGCTTGGTGCGCCTCAAGCCTCAAGCGCAGAGTCCTCAGGCCGCGCAGCATAAGCCAGCCTTCCATCGGCCCGAGTATTCCGCCGTAGAGCGCGCGGTTGCCGGCCAGCCTGTCCATAAAAGCGGGATCGGAGCCCACTGCGGCCCCGGCTATGATGTCGCTGTGGCCGCCGAAATATTTGGAGGCGGTATGCACGGACAGATCGATNCCGAATTCCAGCGGTTTCTGGTACAGCGCGGCNNANTAGGTGTTGTCAATTATCGTCGTTATGCCGCGTTTTCGCGCCATTTTCGCGACCGCCTCGAGGTCGATGATCTCAAACACCAGGCTCGTCGGGCTTTCGAGCATGATAAGCGCCGTTTCGGGCCTGGCCGCGTCCTCGATTTCCGCCGGGTCAATTCCNCGCACATATGTCGCGCTCCATGCCAAAACGCGCTTTGCATTCCTCAATGAACTGCCGCGTGGGGCCGTATGCGTTCATAACGCATATCATATGGCTTCCCGTTTTTGCGGCATTTAGTATGGAGGCCGTGATGGCGGCCATCCCCGAGGCAAAACACAGCGCCTTGCAGCCGCGCTCGAGCGCGGCTAATTTTTTTTCCAAGAACTCTATGGTGGGGTTTGCCACGCGCCCGTACTGATAGCTGTAGTTTTCGTCGCATCCCGTTGCGTAGACATCGTCGAAATTTTCCTTTACNTGCAGCGAAGTCATGAAAACCGGCGGGATCACCGCCCCGAAATATCGCGAGGGATCNTCTCCGTAATGAGTCAGGATTATATCATCATCTTCGTATGGCAAGCTCAATTCACCCTTTCCGCTTTTTTTATATCATAGCACATTCTTCGCTAAATTTCAACAATGTTTCCATAATTGCCTGATAAAAATTTTTCGGCAAATATTGACAACTCATATATTTTACGATATAATTAAATATATGGCACGAAAGGGGAATTTTGTTATGGAAAGATATAGTTCGGAAATTAAAATGCCGATAGAGATGATGTCTGCAACAAGAAAGCACAGTAAAATAATAAATGCCTTTGTTCGCGGTATATCCGGAGTGAATTACAATAGCGTTGATATAGTTACGTCTGATTGCGCGCTGGTTTATTGCGGCAAGAGAAATAATTTAGAAACAGTTAAATTGGTCGATATAGATAAATTGACAAATATAGAATATTTTAAAGAAGTTGATATTTATCTTTTTAGTTATGTTGAACCCGATTTTATGATGTTTGATAAAAATAAATTTATCGAAAATAAACGCGGCACAAGAACGGCGGGTTCTCCCGACTTAGTAATCGAAGTGTGGTCGGACGGAAACGAAGACGAGGAAAAAATATTTAAAAAATTTTTATATTCGACTTCTCCTTTAACCGAGCATTGGTACGTAAGGCAAGATTCAAACGACATAGAATGTTATATAGGAAACAAGCCGTTAAAAGTACAATCTCTGGAAAACATAATAAAAATGCAAAACGGCATAGAATTTGATTTAAGGCATAATATATAATCATGTTTTTGTTTTTAGAAAATAAAGAGGTAAAAAATGTATGGACATAAAAAAAGCAAAACAAGCACTCGAAAAAAACCGGCAAATCGCGCAAGCCGCCCCTTTGAAGATAAGCTGCTCGTATCTCGACGCATACTGCCGGCATATCGATTCCGCGCCGATTCTGCGCGAGGCGAAGGCCACTTATGCGCTCTGGGCCGAAAATTTCGAGGTTTTCGTGTTTCCGGAAGATTTGATATGCGGTTTCGCCAAGTCGAACGAGCCCGCGGGCTTCAATTACGGGGGAGGCACATGGGTAGACTGGAAAAAGGCCGAAGCGTATATAGCCCAGGAGAATATGGAGGAAAGCGAACAAAAAGCTTTCAGGGATAAATTGCAAGCTGTCGAGGAGCGCAGGTATATCCCCTGCCGCGCCGGGGACTACAGCGAAGATGAGCTGAACTCGATTCACGCCAACGCCGCGCTTTCCACATGGTTTGGCGGGCATATGATACCCGACTACGAGACGATTCTCTCCATCGGGCTTTTGGGCTACGAAAAAAAAATA
>JGI24704J35079_10000700_pt1 | contig 15100 bp, 8 predicted proteins | sample TergutNt197P3_FD_35079 | JGI IMG/M metagenome (IMG submission 35079)
GATTTGCTGCAGGTAAAGGATGTTTATGAATCATTACTTGTTGCATATCAGGATGATGTGGAAAAATACACCTCAAACGCAACATTGGTAAAGGTCATTCGAAGCATACTGGCGGTCGGATGGCAATCAGCAGCCGAAGCCATCACCTTTGAGAAGTTCGGTGGTACTGCGTTCCCGTCGAAAGAGATGAGCCTTGCTTTTCAAACCATTCAAAAAGCCATGCTGCTCGAACTGGCATACCCTACGAGTTCGACGCAGATGCCGTTGTTGCAGAATTTTCGCCGCCAGCCTAAACTGTTGTGGTTAGATACCGGCTTGGTGAACTATTTTTCGGGCATACAACGGGAAGTGTTTGCCGTCGGGAACATACAGGATATATGGCGCGGAAGGATAGCGGAACACATCGTTGGTCAGGAACTGCTGACGCTCGACGATAGTCTGCTTACAAGACGGCAGTACTGGCGGCGCGACAGGCACGGCTCAGAAGCTGAGGTGGATTTCATATATGTTTACAACAGCATGGCCATACCGGTTGAGGTCAAGTCAGGGCACAACTCCAAACTGACGTCGCTACATCTGTTTATGGATGAATGTCCTCATGATTATGCTGTCAGGGTTTGGTCTAAACCCCTGTCCATCGATGATGTTACTACCCGGACAGGGAAGAAGTTTCATCTTATAAACCTGCCGTTCTACTATGTCGGAATGATGGAGCAAGTGCTTAAGCGTATCGTGGGAAACGTTTAATTTGGGCAATCACTTGTCAGGTCGTGCCAAGTTTCCAAAAAAAGTTGTATTTTTGCATTTTTAAAATCAAAGAGTACCCATTGCCTTGAAAAGAAAAATATAAAATCCAAATCAAATGAAAAAAGCGTTGATTCTCTTAGTATGTGCCCTTTTTTCCTGTCGGCAGGAGCCGGGCTGGAAACTTGTTTGGGAGGAGCATTTCGACAAGGATGGCATCCTCGACGAGGCCATCTGGAGTAAGATTCCCCGCGGACGAAGCGATTGGAATCGTCACATGTCGGATGCCGACCTATTGTATGATGTGAAAAACAGTAACCTGATACTGCGCGGGATGGTGAATCCCGGATTGCCGGGCGATACGCTGCCTTTTGTTACGGGAGGGGTCTACACCAAAGACAAGAAGCCCTTCCGGCATGGGAAGATTGAAATCAGTGCCAAGCTGGGCAATGCACAGGGCGCGTGGCCTGCTTTCTGGTTGTTGCCCTTCGATACGATCCGCTATCCGCATGGCGGCGAGATCGACATCATGGAACGGCTTAACGACGAATCCATCGCCTACCAAACGGTTCATTCAGGCTATACCATCAACCTCCAGCAGCGCGAGCCCAAAAAGGGAACGACCGCCCCCATCCGCAAGGACGATTACAACGTGTATGGCGTGGCGCTCTACCCTGACAGTCTTGTGTTCAGTATCAATGGCGAGCGAACGATGAACTATCCCCGCATCGAGACCGACCTGGAAGGACAATTCCCGTTTGACAGGGCTTTTTACCTGATGCTCGACATGCAGTTGGGCGGTTCGTGGGTAGGCGAAGTGGACGCGAAGCAGCTGCCGGTTGAAATGCACATCGACTGGGTACGTTTTTACGAATGGAAATAATAGACGATTGGAAATAATAGATGANTGGAAATAATAAATAGATGAACATGAAAAGCATTACATTCAAACAGTTGTCGTTGTTGAGCGCCATCCTGACGTGTGCTTGTTTGCTACCGCTTTCGGCTAACGAACGCACCTGGCCCGTCCCGTCGTTCGTCGACGGTGTCAAGCAACCGGTACAGTCGCTAAATGGCGACTGGCAGTTCCGCTTTACGCCGACCGGCAAGTGGGCGACCGTGCAGGTACCCGGCGAGTTGGCCATGCAGGGCTATGCCATTGCGCATGATACGCCCTACGCTTACAGGAAGTCGTTCACCGTTCCGGCTGATTATGCAGGCAAGCGTCTTATCCTGCGTTTCGACGGGGTATACAGCCATGCGCGCCTCACCGTCAACGGCCAATTCGCACGCGAACATCACGGCGGGTTTACCCGTTGGGAGACTGACGTGACCGACTTTGTGAAAGCAGGGAAACAGAATGAACTCCAGTTGGAGGTCACCGACCGGATAGACGAAATATCCTATGCGTCGGGATATGCGCACCATCCTGTGGGCGGTATCCTTCGCAACGTGACGCTCTTTGTGCTCCCCCAAACGCACTTGCTTGACTTCCACGTGGAGACGCTGATGGATACATGCTACGAAGACGCCCAACTGAAAATCGGCTATTCGACCGTCAGCGGGGGAGCGGATACGGAAGTCATTTATACGCTTTTAGACGAAAACGGCGGGGTGAAAGCGACATCTTCCTCTATCATCCGAAAAGGGGGTGATCAGGTAGCCGTGATAGACGTCAAAAGCCCGTTGAAGTGGGATGCCGAGCATCCAAACCTGTATACATTGGAAGTGTCGTTGCGGACGAAAGGCAGGCCTATCGTGCAATTTGCCTGCAAGGTGGGGTTTCGCGAAATCAAAGTTGACGGTAACCGCCTGTTAGTCAATGGTCGGCCCGTCAAGCTGCGCGGCGCCAACCGCCACGACATCCATCCGGCGCTGGGGCGTTCGACCACTGCCGAAGTCGACAGCATAGACGCCTTGCTGTTCAGGGAGGCCAATCTGAATTTCGTCCGTACGTCGCATTATCCGCCTTCGGAAAAGTTTGTCGAGTACTGCGACCGTTACGGCATCTATGTGGAGTGTGAGACGGCTGTTTGTTTTGTGCATTCACACCGCCAGAAGAACTATGCCTCGACCGGCGAATCGCAGGACGATCCCGCCTTTACCGACCGTTACCTGTCGCAATGTCGCGAGATGGTAAAAACCTTCCGTTCGCATCCGTCCGTCCTGCTCTGGTCGATCGGGAACGAGAACGTCTATGGCAGCAACTTCCGGAAATGCTGGGACTGGGTAAAAGCTACCGACACGACGCGTCCCGTCATTTTCAGCTACCCCGGTCATGTGAAGGACGACAAGATATACGACTTGCTGAGCATCCATTATCCATACGTGGACGGCAGCGCTTCGCAGTATGGCCTGACGACTGTTCGCTTTCAGTGGCAGGGCGGTATCCCGACACTGTTCGACGAATGGGCACATCCGGCCTGCTACACCTACCAGACCCTGCAGGATGATCCGAACATCCGGGAATTTTGGGGTCAGTCGATCGACCGGATGTGGAGCGGGCTGTTTGAATCGCGTGGCGGACTGGGTGGTGCTATCTGGGGGTTTGTGGACGAAGTATTCATGCTCCCCGAACCGAAAGCAGGCGCTCCCTGGTGGAAGGAATTTGCCCGGACAGCCAAGCCGGAAGGATTTCAGGGCAACTGCATCGGATATGGCGAATGGGGCATTGTGGATATATGGCGGCGTAAAAAACCGGAGTTTTGGTCGACCCAAAAAGCCTGCTCACCAGTGCGACTGCTGCAGGAAACAGTGGCGGAGTTCACGCCCGGACAACGGATCATCCTGCCCGTATATAACCGTTTCGACCACACCCGCCTCGACGAGATCAAGGCTTTCATCACCTACAGGGGCGTTCGCAAGGCGCTCAAACTGCCGGCTGTAGAACCGCACCGCAAAGGCGCGTTGATCATTGACGGCGACGACTGGGCGAACGGCGAACAGCTGACAGTTGCGTTTCTATCCGGCGACAACCGGTTGATTGATATATATAACGTCAGGCTGGGGCAGGCGATAATCGAACTTCCACGCGCGGCCTATCAAGGTGGATTGTCTATCGAAGAGGCCGGCAACATGTTGACCGTCAAGGGCAATGGCTTCGAGATACCTTTCTGCAAGGAAACGGGGCTTATCTGCGACGCCAGGGCGGGCGGACAGGCCTTGATCGTAAAAGGCCCGTTCCTGAACATGGACGTGAATCTGAACCAGCTGACGGGAGCCGAAGTCCGCAGAAACGCAAGTAAATACCGGACGTCGGAAGCCGACTGGAAAAAGACGGATTTTGCCTGTCGACAAAAGGGCGGTCATGTATGGGTGACTGTTGCAGGCGATTACGGGGATGTTCGCCTCGACTTGCAGGTAGATATTGCGCCGGAAGGTACCATCACGTTCGACTATGCCGTCGATGGCGAGCCGAACGGTTACCTGCGCGAAAGCGGACTGAAATTTCAGCTAACAGATGCTATCGAGCAGCTGCAATGGAAGCGTAAAGGGTACTGGAGCTATTATCCCGACCATGATTTTGCCGGCAACGAAGGCGAAGCGCCGTTCTACGGCAGCGGGCAGGCGCCGTATGGAAAGCAGCCCGTGCAGGCATGGCAATGGGATACCCATAACTATTTTTACTGGGCCGACGCCGGCGCCGGCAGTTCCAGACCGCTCACGCAAGCGGCACGGGGGATGAAGGAAAATGTGTACGCTTATACCTTGACGACAAAGGATAGCCGTGGCATTGCGGTAGTATCGCCCGATGCCTCGGTAGCCTGCCGCACCGACAGGCTGCCCGATGAGCAACTGACGCTGTTTGTCAATAACCGCTGGGATTATCCCGAAATAGCCTGGGGCAATTATTGCAGGAACATGGAGAATACGCCATGTCATGGACGAATTACATTAATCATCAAATGATGGATTTATGAAAAAATTTTGGAGGTTATTATTGACAGCAGCAATCTGGACGTCAGTGTTCTGTTGTGGCGTCGACCGCGACGCGACGCTCTCGTCGCCCGACGGCGCTGTCACCGTACAAACCGTTCAGGAAGACGGGCAAATATCATTAAAAATATGCCTGCACGGCTTGGAGGCCGCCCGGTGGCACATCGGTGGGATGGCTTTCACAGGGGAGGTGTACGATTTCACGGAAAAGTTGGAGTTATCGGGCGTCACCTATAACAAGATCGACGAAACGTATACGCTGCCTGTCGGAAAGGTAAGCGTCTACCACAACAATGCGAACGAGATGACGGTTCATTACGCGAACGCCAACGGGCAAATCTTGCACTTGGTGGTGCGCGCCTATAACGATGGCGTGGCTTTCCGCTATGCTTTCAATAACGACGAAGCCATGCAGGTGAAGGAAGAACGCACGACGCTGATCGTTCCCGAAACGTCGAACATCTGGGCGATGGAATACCGGAACGATAGCGAAGGTTATTACCTCAAGCGCTTGCCGGCGGCGATGACCAAACCGCTTTATCTTTTGCCTGCCTTGGTGGAAACGCCCAACGGCCAATGGCTGCTGGTACACGAAGCCGATGTGCTGGGACGTTCGGCTGCCGCGGCGCTCTCTGCGCATCAAGGCGACGGACGGTTTGCCCTGACCACTACCTATCCCGAACTAAGCCGCGGCGCATGGATGGACAGGCATCCCTGGACGCTGGTCGTGGCTGACGACAGCCATGTCATTACGGCCACGCCCAACTGGGCGACGCCCTGGCGGATGCTGATCGTAGGCGACACACCCGCTACCATCGTGGAAAGCACGATGACCGAAAACCTCAATCCGCCGTCGGCCATCGGCGACGAATCGTGGATCAGGCCGGGTGTAGCCGTATTTCCATGGTGGGGCAACAACCATGCCAACGGCGACAAGGAACTGTTGAAACAGTACGTCGACATGGCACAGGCGATGAGGTGGAGCGTCCTTGAATTTGACGTCTCGCTGATCGGTTCGCCCGATTATGCCAAGGAGATATGGATTACCACCTCGTGGATCAGGGAAGTGACCGACTATGCACGCGAGCGGGGCGTGCTCGTTTACGGGTGGGACGAACGCCGTAACCAGGATACGCCTGAAAAACGCGCCTTCATTTACGGCAAATACAAGGAGTTGGGTGTCGACGGTATAAAAATCGACTTCGTCAACTCCTTTGCACAAAAAGCCTGCGATTTTAGGCGTGACTGCCTGGCCGATGCCGCCAAGCACAAGCTGTTAGTCAGTTTCCACGGCGAATATACCCCGCGCGGCGAACGTCGCACGTATCCCAACCTGATGACGCAGGAGGGCATCAAAGGCGCCGAGTATTATCTTTTTGCGCCCGATGACGACCTACCCACGCCGCAACACAACGCGACCGTCCCCTTTACCCGCAACGTGATAGGGCCGATGGACTATACCCCCACCGCCTATTCCACGCCGCGACGCATCACCACTTACGCGCACGAGACAGCGCTGCCTTTCGTCTACGAGAGTGGATGGACGGTGATGTGCGACCTGCCGGCATCTTTTCTCGAATCGCCTGCCCGCCCCGTGCTGCAAGAGATAGAAGCCGCATGGGACGAAATCAAGTTCATAGCCGGCTATCCGGGCGAATATGCAGTCGTCGCCCGCCGCAAGGGACAGAAATGGACGGTCGGCGCCATCAATGCCGGAGCGGCCCGAACGATAACCCTACCGCTCGACTTCCTGGGCGGCGCCAGCAGGTCGTTACTGTTATGCGAAGACGACCCATCCGATCCGCACAACCAATGCATCATCCGCACCATATCGATCGCAAACGAACCATCCCTCACCATTAAAATGGCCACAAACGGCGGCTTCATAGCCATCACCCCCTCCCCCCCCTCCCTCTTAATTAGTAATTAGTAATTCGTAATTAATAATTAAAATGCCCCTCCCCGACCTCTACATCTTCATCGCCTATTGCCTGCTAATCCTCGCCATCGGTCTTTTCGTTTCGCGAAACAAGAAAGGAAAAAAGAAAGACAGCAGCGACTACTTCCTTGCCGGTCGCGGCTTGGCCTGGTGGGCGATCGGGGCGTCCATCATTGCTTCCAACATCTCGGCCGAGCAGTTCATCGGCATGTCGGGGTCGGGATATGCCATCGGGCTGGCCATGTCCGTTTACGAATGGATTGCCGCATTGGGACTTATCATCGTTGCGAAGTGGTTCCTGCCCATCTTCCTGCAGAAACGAGTCTATACCATGCCACAGTTCCTCGAACAGCGTTTCGATGCGCGNGTGAAGACGGTGATGACCTTTTTCTGGCTGGCGGTCTTCATATTCATCAACCTCACCTCCATCATGTACCTCGGCGCGCTGACCATCGAAAGCGTGACGGGTATCCCCCTGATGCCGGCCGTGTTGTTTTTAGCCGTGTTTGCGGGGGTCTATGCTATCTATGGCGGACTGAAAGCGGTGGCCATCACCGATGTGGTGCAGGTGATCTTCCTGATTGGCGGCGGGCTGGTTACTACTTACATCGCCATCCGTGTGCTGGGTGAAGGCGAAGGGGTGCTCAAGGGGTTCGGCAACTTGTATGCTGCTTCGCGCGACCGGTTCCACCTGATACTCGATTCGTCGCATCCCGGCTACAAGGATTTACCCGGCTTATCGGTCATAATCGGCGGCTTATGGGTAGCCAATCTCTATTATTGGGGGTGTAATCAATACATTATTCAGCGTGCGCTGGCCGCCAAATCCGTGAATGAAGCGCAAAAGGGGATGCAGTTTGCCGGCCTGCTCAAACTATTGATACCGATGATTGTGGTGCTCCCCGGTATGGCCGTTTATGCGATGGGTGTCGAACTCGAAAAGTCCGACGAAGCCTATCCCTGGCTGTTGAGTCATCTCATCCCGACCGGCATCCGCGGGCTTGCTTTTGCCGCCCTCATTGCGGCCATTGTCAGTTCGCTGGCTTCGATGATGAACAGCATCTCCACCATTTTCACCATCGACATCTACAAGCCGTATATCGAAAAAGGCGCAAGCGAAGGCAAGTTGGTCAGGGTAGGCAGGATCAGCGGATTTGTCGCCCTTGTGATTGCGATTGCCATCACCCCCATGCTTACCACGCTCGACCAGGCGTTCCAGTATATCCAGGAATTTACGGGATTCATCAGTCCGGGGGCGCTGGCGATCTTCCTGACCGGTTTCTTTTATAAGCGTGCGACGCCCAACGGCGCCTTGCTGGCTGCCATCGGGACGTTTGTGTTCTCAACAGCGATGAAGCTAGCGTTACCGGGTATCCCATGGATGGACCGCATGCTGATTGTGTTTGTCCTCTGCCTGTTGACCATTTTCGTCACGGCCTGCATCGAACGAAAGGGCGTGAGCGAAAAAGCCATCGAGCTACCCNCCGGCCTGTTCAAAACAAGCCGTACGTTCAACATCCTCTCGATAGTNATTATCCTGATACTTGCTGCTTTCTATATCATTTGGTGGTAATATTTTTCGGTCGCGGGATTTGTAATTTGTGTTATTTTTTCTACCTTTGCCCATCCATAGCCGTCAATGGCCGTCACTAATAATGCATATCCGATGTCAGGTATTCACGATAGCGCTGTAACAGAACTGAAGAACGGTAATATGAAAACGTTTGAACAGACGTTCAAAACATATTACCGGGCGCTGTGTTTTCATGCGGAAGGGCTTGTCGGAGAGAAAGAAGCCGCCGAAGAGATTGTGAGCGATTTCTTCCTGAAGCTATGGGAGAACCGGGAATCCATTCACATTACCGCATCGATACAGGCCTATTTGTTCAAAGGCGTGTACAACAACTGCCTGAAATACCTGGAGCATGTCAAAGTCATGCGCAAATACCGCGAGCATGCCTCCTATATAACGGAAAACAGCGATTTGTTCGCGGCGTACGATGAAAATCACCCCTTGTCGATGCTGATATCGCAGGAGACGGTTGCCGAAATTGAGCGTGCCATCGACGTTTTGCCTGCACAATGCAAAGAGGTCTTTCTTTTGACGCGGATGGACGGATTAACATATCAGGAAGTTGCTGATAATTTGGGCATTTCCATCAATACCGTCCGCACGCAGATCACCCGTGCCATGACCAAACTACGGGAGTCGCTCGCTCAATTGATAAAAGAATAATTTTTTACTATGAATACCAAAAGTATGGAGGACAAAATAGTTGGCGCACTTACGGGGCAAGCCTCGCGGGACGAATTGGCGACGTTGCGGCGGTGGTTGGGCGAGCGCGAAGCCAACCGCAGGCAATACGATGCGTATGCCGCTCTTTGGGGTGCAAGCGCCGCGGCGGGTCGTGCGGACGATTACCAGCCTGATGCTGCATGGACGCTGCTCGACAGCCGGATGCAATCACGGATGCAATCCGCACCGTCGGCGCACAACGGACAGAATCCCCCGCTTGCCACCCCTCTTCGCAGGAGGGGGCAGTGGCGGCTCCTTGGCAAGGTGCTGGCTGCCGCCGCCGTGCTGGCGCTTGTTTTTCTGGCGGGCATGCGCGTCGACCGGTCGGCCAACAAGCCTGCGGCTGTCCGTCCTGTGGCGACCTACACCGAATATACGTCGCCGCTAGGCTCGAAATCGATGGTCAGACTGCCCGACGGCTCGTCGGTATGGCTGAACGCGGGGAGCCTCTTGCGTTACGCATCCGACTTCCATGCGCATCATCGCGAGGTATACCTCGAAGGGGAGGGCTATTTTGACGTGACGCGCGACGCGGCATCGCCTTTCTTGGTACAGACGTCCACGATAACGATCAAGGTGCTGGGGACGACGTTCAACGTGAAGGCCTATCCCGAAGAATCGTTTGTCGAGACCACCGTAGAGCGCGGATCGGTGCAGTTGATCGACCCGTCGTCGNCGGCAGCAGCAGNAGCCATCCTGTTGCGTGCCAATCANAANGCGGTGGTGTTGAAAGGAATCCAAGCCGTTGCGGAACCGGCTGACGCCNCGTCGCGGGANCTCCGTCCCGACGCGATCAGGCCGGTACAGCCCGTTCCCATTGCCGACGTGAGCGTGAAAAGCAACGTCAGGACAGAGGCCTATACTTCATGGAAAGACCCNCGNTGGGTCATTGAGGCCGAAGACTTGTCNTCGTTGGCCGTAAAGCTCGAACGGCGGTTCAACGTGCGTTTTGTGTTTGCCGACGAGGAGTTGAAGCAGAACGTGTTCAGCGGGAAGCTCGAAGACGAGACGCTCGACCAGGTGCTCGAAGTGATCAAGCTGTCGTCGCCCATCCTGTACAAGGTGAAAAACAACACCGTCTACCTGAGCCGCAACAAATTGTTCGTCAAGTGAAGGTTGCAGATCATCCTTTCTGCCAGGCGGCAAAGGTTTCGGCCGACTGCGTCATGAGTCGGATGCGCTCTTCGGCGGTCAGTTTGGAATCGCCTTCTTCGATGAGCAGGTATCCGCCGTAGTTCTCGGCGCGCAAGAGTTCAAATAATTCCCGTGTTGGATAGGTGTCAGATGCCAGCTGTCGAATGTGAATGACCCCCGAGAGGCGTTTCTTGACAGAATCGAAGTTTGCCTTGAGGCCGGGCTCGTCCAAGTCCTGACGGTTGCAATTCCAGCACAGACCGACATTCTTTTCGGGTACTTGGTCGATGATCGACTTGATGATGGGTATCGGAGCGCACCCGCCGTGCACTTCGAGCCGTATTTCCTGTCCGTGCTTGGCGGCAAACTGTCCCACTTCGCTAAGCGACCGGGCAATTTGCGCGATGGTCTTTTCCTTTTCCACCTCGCTGGGCAGTGCGTTTGGCCTGACTTTGATGCCGGTTGCCCCACAGTCTTTTGCCAACAGCACATATTCCTTTGTTCCTTCGATGTGTTGCCGCAAGGTATTGGCGTCAGGCGAATGAAATTCAAAAGTGGTGCCGAAGCTGACCAACTCGACGGCGCTGTTGGCAAATCGTTTGGCAATGGTTTTTCTTTCTTCTTTCGAAAGCTGCGGCGTCACGTTATGGGCATGTTCGACGCGGAGTTCAATTCCTGAAAGCCCTGCTTTTTCGCAGTTGGCAATCAGCGTCGGGACATCCCAATCCATCCCCCACTGGTAGGTGACGAGTCCCAATTTCATCTTTTTCGGCTTTTTTGCCGCAAACACCGAGGCCGGACAGTGTTGCACCGCACCTGTATATACGGCAATCATCGCGGCCTGTTTCAAAAAATCTCGACGTGTATTCATACAAATAAAATTTTGGGGACTTCTATTATTTTGATTGTGATTTTTCAAAGAGCCGAAGTCCGGTTAACCCGTTTGAAAAATGCTTGAATGACGCTACAAAGGTAATAAATTTTTGCTACTACCCTAGATGCCTCCCGATAAAAGTGTATACTTGTGTAGAAACGAAGCAAACTTCTATATATGTAAATTATATGACAAGTAATTAATCATGACATTAATTATTAACAGTAAGCCGTTGAGGGAAAAGGTTCAGCAGGCATGGAGTCATTTCCTGAGCAATTCTTATACGAATAAGGATTTATCAGTTATTCTTGAATCGCTCATGGATGATGACGATTTCCTCGAATTTTACGAATCATCGGAACGCGAATGGAATTTAACGCAGTATGTTGCACTTTTGGAGACAGAGGCCGACAGGGACGAATACCGTCGACAGGCCACAGATTTGCTGTCGGCATACGATCGTAGCAGAAAAAACAAAAACTTCAAAATCAACCGGTTCTTTTATATGACGGTTGCTTCCATTATCTTATTGTGCCTGTTAATTCCTTCCACCTATTTCCTCTTCAGGAAAAAACAACAGCAAATGGAAACGGCGGTAAGCTATATAGAATCGACAACCGGACTTGGTGAAGTGAAAACCATATTTCTCCCCGATAATTCCAAAGTAACCCTGAACGCCAACAGCTACATCAGCTATCCTGCGAAATTTGCCGACAACGACCGCGAGATCGTTTTGCGTGGCGAAGCGTTATTCGATGTGGCGCATGATCCAGAGCGCCCGTTTCATGTCACCACGAATGAAATAAAGGTGATGGTATTTGGCACTTTGTTCGATGTGAAAGCCTACGACGACGACAACCTGCTACTTGTATCGGTCGCTTCAGGAAAAGTGGGCGTCGTAACAAGCGACATGCAAATGACCCTGTTGCCCGATGAACAGATAAAATGGGACAAAACAACCGGAAAGTCGGAAAAATTAGCCGTTGAAGCCGATAAATACCTGTCGTGGACAAGCGGTACGCTGTATTTTAACCGGACGCCCATCCGTGAAGTAGTGAACATGATCAACCGGAGGTACTCGACGATGGAAGTGATCCTGGCCGACGGCGAATATTCAAACCTCATTTCGGGCGAATTTGACAATAAAGAATGGAAAGCAGTGGTCACTTCCATCATTTATTCGACAAGACTCCAGTTCAAACAGGAAAACAACCGGATTTTTTTATTTAACGACAAATAAGTTTAATTTTTTAAATGTGATTATCATGAACAATTCAAGTTAGAAGTAAAGCAGCAAAAAAGATGGTTACGTGGAGCGTAACCATCGGGAGGTTTTCTCTCACTTTATCAACAAGTAACGCTGTAACAGATAAAACGAGAGACATTTTAATGATTTATTCATCTAAAAAATTTCACAAAGATATGATTTTTAAAATTAATATTATGCGTATCAACGCTTTTTTCTGTATTCTGTTGCTGAGTTTAAGTATAACATCGGCTGAAAATGTACTGTCACAGGTAAAAAATGAAACGAANATTAACCTGTCGTACTCAAATTCATCCATTGTTACCATTCTTAAGGATTTGAGTAAACAAACCGAGTATAACTTTGTTTACGACGAATCACTCATGGCGCTATACAACAACGTGACGATTCATGTGAGAAATGCCACGCTCAATCAGGTTCTCGATCTAATCAACAATCAAACCAAAATCAGTTTTCACAAAGCGGTTGATTCCTATACGGTTATCCCTCCGTTGCCTGGTGAGGCGAACAGGATGCCTCAAAAAACGGCTGTCAACGCTCAGCCTGCTACGATTACCGGAACAGTGGTCGATAAAGATGGTTTCCCCTTGCCGGGCGTACAAATTATGGTAAAAGGGAAAACAGGTGCCGGTACTGCCTCGGATAACGAAGGACGATATAGCATCCAGTGTGATGCGAATGAAACATTAGTATACACTTTTATCGGTTTCAAGACTGTTGAACGGATAGCAGGCGAGATCAACAGGGTCACTATCACCCTCGAAGAAGACGCATTAGCGCTCGAAGAAGTAGTGGTGGTCGCTTTCGGAAAACAGAAAAAGGAAAGTTTAGTCAGTTCCATTACAACCATTAGTCCCAAGGATTTGAAGATTCCGTCGAGTAACCTGACCTCGGCTTTTGCAGGACGCATGTCGGGCGTGATAGCTTATCAGCGTTCCGGCGAGCCGGGACTGGATAATGCGGAATTTTTCATCAGGGGAATCACCAGTTTTAGCGCCGGCGGAAAGAAGGACCCGCTCATCCTGATGGATGGTATTGAAATGACCGCCTCTGATCTGGCAAGGATTAACCCTGACGACATCGCTGCTTTTTCAGTCATGAAGGATGCCAATGCGGCGGCCTTATACGGAGCGCGGGGTGCCAACGGCGTTATTTTAGTGACTACCAAGGAGGGTGTCGCCGAGCAGTTGACCATTAATGTCAGAGCGGAACTGTCCACTTCGGCCAACGCGGAATTAGTAGAGTTAGTCGATCCTATTTCCTACATGAGGTTTCATAATGAAGCGGTAAGGGTCAGAAATGCGATGGCTCCGTTACCCTATACCTCGGAAAAAATAAGAAATACCGAACTGGGTGTTGATCCATTGAGGTATCCATCTGTGGATTGGTATCATTACCTGATCAAAGACCGCACATTCAATCAGCGCGTCAATACGAATATCTCCGGTGGCGGAAAAGCCGTGCAGTTTTATGTGGCTGCCAATTATCAGCACGACACCGGTATTATTAAAGAAAATGCAGAAAATCAGTTCAATAACAATATCAACATCAACCGGTTCCAGTTGCGATCAAACGTAACCATCAAACTTACGCCACAGACGAAGGGGATGATACGCGCTTACGGCACGTTCGACGATTCGCACGGCCCCATACAGGGCGGCGCTGATGTGTTTAACATGGCTCGGAACGCCACTCCGGTTGGTTTTTTACCCTATTACCCAAAAGACGAGGCCAACGAGCACACGAATCATATTCTTTTCGGNATGGCGGGAAGTCCGTCCGGTGAATCATACACCAATCCGCTGGCACAAATCATCAGCGGATACAAGGAGTCCAGAACATCCATGATGCTTACCCAGTTGGAATTGGAACATATGTTCGACGGGGTATTGAAGGGTTTGTTCGCCCGCGCGACTATTAATCTTAAAAGGGAATCATACTACGACCTTACAAGGCAATATATTCCTTTTTATTATACACTTGCAAGAACCACCGACGAAAGCTACCGTTTGAGATGTCTTAATCCGGATAGCGGAACCGAATATCTGAATTACAGTTTTGGAAACAAGAATCTGGTCAACTCGATGTATGGAGAAGGACGTGTGGGATACAACAAGGTTTTTGCAGAGAAGCATGACCTGACGGCTTTACTGGTAGGCTCCATCCGTTCCGAAACCAAGACCGAAATCATAACCATTCAGGAATCATTGCCCAGCAGGAACATTTCCACTGCCGGACGATTGTCTTACGGATACGATTCGCGTTATTTCATAGAAGGAAATTTCGGGTATAACGGTTCCGAACGTTTCTCCAGAAATAAGCGTTTTGGCTTTTTCCCATCCATAGGAGCCGGTTGGATGGTAACAAACGAATCATTCATGGAAGGCGTTCGGAATGTGATCGACAGGCTGAAAATCAAAGCCACTTACGGTTTGGTAGGAAACGACCAGATCGGGTATCTGCGCGACCGTTTCTTTTTCGTATCGCAAGTGGATATGAACGCTTCGGGATACGTGTTCGGAACAGACTTGACCTACTCCAGACCGGGGGTTTCCATCAACAGGTATGCCAATGAATCGGTTACATGGGAAATAGCCAAAAAACTTAATCTGGGTGTTGAAATCAGCCTGTTCAAAGATTTGGAAATTTTAGCCGATTTCTTTACGGAAAGAAGGGAAAATATCCTGCAGGAACGGTCAGATATTCCAACCAGTATGGGGCTGGTTACCATACCCATGGCAAATGTGGGGATTGCCGCGGGTAAAGGCGTCGAAGCAGAAGTGAAATACCAGAAAAATTTTACCCGTGATATCTGGTTGGTGGCCAACGGAAACTTCACTTATGCTACCGCAAAATATGTGCAGTACGAAGAGCCCCTTTATCCCGAGGCGCCCTGGTTGTCAAATGTAG
>JGI24704J35079_10000708_pt1 | contig 15046 bp, 12 predicted proteins | sample TergutNt197P3_FD_35079 | JGI IMG/M metagenome (IMG submission 35079)
TGCCAAAATGCTGCGGGCCGCGGGCCGGTATGGTCCAACAGCCTCTTTGAAGATGCCGCTGAATTTGGTATGGGTTTCCGCCTTACCAGTGATAAGCTGGCGATCCATGCGCGGGAAGTAGCGGCAGAGGTTAAAAAAGCCGGGATTGCTGCGGCGATTATCGACAAGCTTCTTGCCAATACCCAGGCCGATGATGCAGCNATNGATGAACANCGGAAAAACGTGGATGAGCTTAANGCGGCTTTAAAAGGGAACAGCAACGCAAATGCACAAATGCTTCTTTCGCTGGCAGATCACTTTATTAAGCGATCGGTGTGGATACTCGGCGGTGACGGCTGGGGTTATGACATTGGATACGGAGGACTCGACCATGTCATCGCATCGGGCAGGAATATCAACATTCTTTGTATGGATACCGAAGTGTATTCCAATACCGGAGGTCAGATGAGTAAGGCCACTCCGGTTGGAGCAATTGCCAAGTTTGCTGCGGCCGGCAAGGAAATTACCAAAAAGGATCTTGGCGCAATGGGTGTAAGCTACGGTTATGTGTATGTGGCCAAGATATCCATGGGAGCGGATATCAATCAGACCATTAAGGCATTCCGTGAAGCGGAAAGTTACGATGGGCCGTCTATGATCATTGCCTACAGCCACTGTATCAACCACGGTATTGACATGAGCAAGGGACTTGACCAGGGCAAGGCAGTAGTAACCTGCGGTTTATGGCCAATGTTCCGGTACGATCCCAGGCTTAAAGACGAAGGGAAGAACCCCTTCCAGCTGGATTCCAAGGAACCTACAACAAGTCTGGAAGATTTTATGTACAAAGAAGTTCGTTTTAAAAGCCTTAAAGCAGCCAGCTCTGACAGGGCAGATGCGCTTTTGGCAAAAGCGAAGGCTCAGGCGGATCGGGTATACAAGGAATACAAGTACCTTGCCGACCGGCCGTTCTAAAAACTATGGATTTATGGGAAAAGCCGGCCAAAAAGCCGGTTTTTCCCAAATTGACAAACCGGGATAATGGTGTCAAAATATTTTCATTGGGGAAAAATTCTGTTGTAGAATTGCGGGGTACAAATGGGCGTAGAAAAGCAAAAGACTATACTGGCAATAGATGATAATGCAACCCAGCTTAAGATTTTTGAAAAATTCCTCAGTTCCCGTTATGAACTCGCCCTGGTTAAGTCTGCATCCGAAGCAATAGGATTGCTGCGCACAAGAAATTTTGATCTTATTCTTTTGGATATAGAAATGCCCGATGTTTCGGGGTTTGAATTTCTTCACGAAATCAGGAAGATCCCTCAATGTATGTCCAAGCCGGTGATAATTGTTACAAGCCACTCGGAACCGGATATTATAAATCACGCCAGGCATTCCAGCGCTTCCGGTGTATTGACCAAGCCGGTTAATTCAAAACAATTGTCCAAAGCCATTGATTTGGCATTTTCCGGNCCGGCGGTGGATCCTTTTAACCTGTAAAATTTTTTGAAAATTCNCTTTTTATGGATTTTTTGGAATAAAACGTATATACTACTTACATGTACCTCACTCGATCTTCAAATATAAGGCGTATTGGGTTTGTTTCTACTCGTTTTCAGGGAACCGATGGGGTTTCTCTGGAAACAGAAAAATGGCGGCAAGTTCTTGAAAAAATAGGTTACGACTGTTTCTTTTTTTCAGGTCTTTCCGACTGGGATCCCGAAAAATCAATGGTAGTGGAGCAGGCGTTTTTTGGCCATCCGCTTATCATGGATATTCAGGAACGCTGTTTTGGCGTTACTGTCCGGGGCGAAGGGTTGTCCGGAGAAATCCAGGCGGTTCGGTTTCGTTTAAAACGGGCCCTGTATGACTTTACGGAAAAATTCGGCATTGATCTTTTAATTGCAGAAAACGCCCTTACCATTCCCATGAATATTCCTTTTGGCCTTGCTATTACCGAATTTATAGCTGAAACGGGGATGCCTGCTATTGCGCACCATCATGACTTTGCATGGGAACGGCAGCGTTTTTCCGTTAATTGTGTTGCTGATTATCTTTCGGTGGCTTTTCCTCCGCGGCCGCATTCCATTAACCATATTGTAATTAATTCAGAAGCACGTCAGCAGCTTTCGTATCGCTGCGGTCTTTCTTCGACTATCATTCCAAATGTATTCGATTTTGACACCGCTCCTCCTGTAATAGATGATTATGGGCGGTCTATGCGGGAAGAATTGGGGATTGGCGATGATTTGCTGCTCCTTCAGCCAACCCGGATGGTTGCACGCAAGGGCATAGAACATGCCATTGAATTAGCTTCCCGTCTTAAATCAAAAAAAGCTCACCTCCTGATAAGCCACCAGGAACGGGACGAAGGATCGGAATATTATCAGAGAACTATGGATTATGCCGATCTTCTGGGGGTTGATTTGATTGTACGGCCGGACCTTATTGGAGTGGCACGCGGCGAGACTCCCGACGGAAAAAAGAAGTTCAGCCTTTGGGATTGTTACCTGAATGCAGACTTTGTTACTTACCCGTCTACCTATGAAGGATTCGGCAATGCTTTTCTGGAAGCGCTGTGGTTCAAGAAACCAATCCTGGTAAACAGATATTCAATTTTCCAGCAGGATATTGAGCCTCTGGAATTTGATGTTGTAGTGATGGATACCTACATTACTCCGGAAACGGTAAATACGGTTAATGCAATACTGGAAAACCCCGATGCGGCGGAAGTAATGACCGAAAGAAATTTTGAACTGGGAAAGAGGTTTTTTTCATTTTCATTGCTGGAACAGCGGCTTAAACAGGTGTTAATGAATTTTGGTCAGCTTTAATAGGAGTTGTTATGATGAAATTTATTACGGCCCACTCCGGCGAAACAGATGATGTAGAAGCTGCAGTCTCGGAAATTCTTTCTCAATTGGATCCGGGCAGTTTATTAAAATATTCGGCAGGGATAATGTACTACCATGCTGATTTTGCAAAAACCGGGGTAACAAAGCGGATATGCGACAGTCTGCCTTTTCCGATAATTGGAAGCACCACTTCCAGTTCAGCCGTCCGCGGATCGAACGAAGGTATAGCTTTAACCATTAACGTATTTACCAGCGACACCATAGCTTTTAACGCAGGGATATGCGATCCGGTTACCAGTGAACCTTTTATGCCAATGGAAAAACTCTACCGCCAATTGCTGAATGATAAGCCGCCGTCTATGGGTGAAAAACCGGCCATGTTTTATGTTATAGCGCCGGACTTTTATGATATTACCGGCGACGACTACCTGGCCGCATTAACCGGATTAAGCGGCGGCGTTCCTGTTTTTGGCTCGGCTGCCTTTACCCATACAACGGAGTTCCGTAATATTAAGACTTTTTTTAACGGAGTTGAATACGATTCTTCTATGGCAGTTATTGCTTTTTGGGGAAACCTGGAACCGAAATTTTTTAAAACTGCTATTCCTGAAGATCAGGTTATTAATCAGAGAGCGGTAATTACCGATTCGTACCGGAACAGAATAAGAAAGGTTAATGGAATTCCTGCTTTGGAATACTTTGAATCGGTTGGTCTTGTAAAAAACGGAAGTTTGGAAGGAATTGATGCTTTTCCTTTAATTCTGCATGTACCTGACGGTTCCCGATTAATTCGTACCATTCATGGTTTGGAAAATGGCGAGATTTTATGCAGCGGGATGGTACCTTCCCATCTTCCTGTGGAAATTTCTTCCTGTGACAAGAATTTTATAACTGAGTCCGCCCGGAAAACAGTCGATGAATGTAAAAAATGGCTTGAATCGCAGAACAACCCCGGTTCACATGCCGCTTTGGTTGTTTCATGCGTTGCACGGAGGTGGATTTTGGGGATCGATGTCTTTGCTGAAATAAATAAAATTGATTCCGGCCTAAAGGAATTGCCGTACCATTTTGTTTATTCCCGGGGCGAATACTGTCCTGTCCATGTTCAGGACAACAGAACCGCCAATTATTTTTTTAATTTTACCCTGGGCATTTGTGTTATCTAGTGTATTTCCGGTATGACTGATATGGATGAAAAAGAAAATACAGCAGCATTGGAACTAAAAATAAAAAAGCTTGAACGGGAGCTCGAAAACCTCACCGGATCAATGAAGCTTTCTGAAAGAGTGTTTCAGGCAAAACTTCGTTTTATGTCGGTTTTACAGGAAGAAAAATCCCGGCAGGAAACATTTCTTCATATGCTGCTGGAAAACAACGTTGATATTATGTTCCTTCTGGACAGGGATTTTCGCATTGCATATTGCACCAAGGCTTTTTTNATTCTTTTTAATATTCCGTATTTTGACATGATAAAGGACAGGAATTTTATTGACATTGTAGAACAATATCTTGGAGAAAAATATGCCGCCAGAATTGGTTCATTTTTTAAGGGGCATAAAGACGATACGGAGCAAAATGAACTGGATTTTGTTTATGGATTACCGGATAAAAAGAAAAGCAGAATTTTTCATATTACCATTACTCCCATGTTTGAAAACAGGGAAATATGCAGTTATTTAATTTTAAGCCATGAAACTACAGAACTGGTTAATGCCAAGGAACAGGCGGAAAAAGCCAATACAGCTAAAAGTACCTTTCTTGCAACAATGAGCCACGANATCCGTACTCCCATGAATGCTGTTATAGGAATGAGNGAACTGGCNCTGCGGGAAACGGATAANCCGCTTGTTCAGGAATATCTTTCGGACATTAAACAAGCGGGGCAAAACCTTATTTCTATTATCAATGATATTCTTGATTTCTCCAGGATCGAATCCGGTAACCTTCAGATAGCGGAATCATCCTATGAATTCGGTTCAGTTATTAATGATGTTTTTAGCATTATGCGAATTCACCTGAAAGACAAATCTATTCAGTTCCAGACAGAAATTGATTCCCGCATNCCCCGCTTGCTTTTGGGNGATGCAGGNAGGGTGCGTCAAATTCTGTTTAACATGATAAGTAATGCCGTTAAGTATACCCGGAAAGGCTTTGTAAAAGTTTGCATTGAATGCAAGGAAGATCCCAAAGGCCAGCGTTTTATAATTGAAGTTAGTGACAGCGGTATTGGGATAAAGAATGAGGATATTGGAAAGTTGTTTGGTACTTTTACCCGGCTTGATGAAGAAAAAAATACCGGAATTGAAGGGACAGGTCTTGGGCTTTCAATAACCCGGAGTCTTTGTGAGGCGATGGGCGGGGGTATCAGCGTAAAAAGCGAATACAAGAAGGGTTCGGTATTTACTGCAGAAATAATTCAAAAAACCGTAGATCCCAGGCCAATGACAGAACTGAATAAACTAAAAACGAAAAAAACTCTCTATTTCTGTCCGGATACTCTGCTTTGTTCTTCTTTCAGCTGGACTTTGGACAATTTAGGAGTNCCGTTTTTGGCGGCAGAAAACAAGCCTGATTTGGTGCAAAGACTAAGTTCGGGACTCTGGAANTATGTATTTTTTCCCGTTGATTGTACTGCATTGGTAAAGGATTGCATTAGCCGGTCGAACCTTAAAACAATCCCTGTTTTGCTTGGCTCTGTCTCGCCCGGAGATAACAGATCCTGGGACGGCTTAATTGTTTCCTTTCCCTACTANACTGTTTCTGTAGCCAATGCTTTTGAAGGGAAAAAAGCCGGAAACCGCTGGAACGGCAAAGCTAATTTTGTTTGTCCTGATTTAAAAGTGCTTATTATAGATGATTTGGATATAAATCTGAAAATAGCTATTGGATTGCTTTCTCCCTACAAGATGCAAATAACAACCTGTAAAAGTTCGGTTAAAGCGCTGGAAATAATCAAGAAAAATGATTTTGACTTAATCTTCCTGGATCAGATGATGCCGGAAATGGACGGTGACGAGATGGTCAAAGCCATACGATCACTGAAAGACAGGAGGTACCAGGACATTCCGATTGCTGCCATGACTGCAAATACCGCTCCGGGGATACGGGAAACATTTCTGGAAAAAGGTTATACTGATTACCTTTCAAAACCTCTGGAAACATATCAGCTTAATGAGTTACTTGAACGCTGGGTCTGCAAAGACAAACGTCATAACATAAAGTTACAGAATTACGTTACCCTGGGTATTAAAGATCTTGATGAAACCAAAGGAATGGCCAGTTGTTTTCATTCCCAGGAAACATACCGGGAATTGCTGTATCTTTATTGCAACGATTTGGATTACCGTCTGGATGTTCTCGGTAATGCTGTAAATACAAAAGAAAAATTAACCAAAGAACAGAAATCAAACCTTTTGTACAATCTGCACATCCTTAAAAGTTCATGCGAAACCGTGGGCGCCATGTCTTTTGCAAAAACTGCCTCTGATTTGGAAGCAAGTACCGCCGGGAACAGAAGAGAAGAAAAACGTCTTTCCAATTTTACCGAAGAACTTGAAACATTCAGGGATACGATACTAAAGGCCCTAAAGACAGCGTAGCCCTGTTCAGAGAGTCTTCGCTTCATTCCAGAATTGATCCATAACATCCAGATGTGCCGTTTCCATAGGTTTTCCGCATTCTTTCATCTTTTTTTCTACATGGCTAAAGCGTTTAATAAATTTAATGTTGGTTCTCTGAAGCGCCAGCGATGGTTCAATTTTAAGGAAACGGCAAAGATTAACCGCAGAAAAAAGAAGATCGCCCAGTTCTTCTTCCAGTGCGGATTTTCCGGTGTTTTCCGGCCCTGGCGCTGTTAATTCGGGGGCTGATGATTGTGAAACTGCCGCTTCTACTTCGGCCAATTCTTCCCGTAATTTATCCAGCACCCCTTCAATATCAGGCCAGTCAAAACCTTGTTTGGCAGCTTTTTTCTGCAATTGGAAGGCCCGATCCAGGGGCGGTAAGGCGCCGGAAATTTCGTCCAGAATCGAGTTTTTGGGTTTCCGGCCTTCCTGTTCTACTTTGATCCGCGCCCAGTTGTCCAGCACTTCCCCGGAAGAGAGATCGCCTTTTTCGTTTTTCTTCCGGAGTTCTCCGAATACATGAGGATGGCGCCGGATTAATTTTTCGGAAACATCATTTAAAACATCGGAAACGGTAAAAGTATTTTCCTGCTGGTGAATATAGGAAATCATTGTAACCAAAAGAAACAGATCCCCCAGTTCCTCACGGATATGGACCGGATTTTCTTCATCTATGGCTTCGATACATTCGTAGGTTTCTTCTATCAGGCTGCCTCTGAGTGTTTTTGGACTTTGTTCCCGATCCCAGGGACAACCGCCCTCTCCGCGGAGTTTTTCTACAATGTTGTAGAGCCGTTTAAACGATTCTTCCGCAGAGGAGCCGTGCGAACTTTCGTACATACTTACATTGTATTGTAATTTTATTGTATTATGCTAGAATAAGGCTATGGATCAAAGCGATTCCGGTAAAAAGATATTCATACTTTATCCTCATAGTGTTATAAGGGATGAACTCATGGATCTCCTTATAATGGCCGGGTTTGAATCCTATACACTCCGTGATCACAAACGGGCTTTAAAGCTGCTGGAAAAATTTCCCGATTCAATTATATTTATAAACATTGATGATGGTATGGGCGAAATGGAATGGGAAGTTTATATAAAGGGTATTATGGAAAACCCCAAAACCAAAAATTGCCGGGTTGGGATTCTTTCCTATAATACCGATAAAGCCCTTATGCAGAAATATTTAATGGAAATAGCTGTACCCTGCGGATATATTCAGCTTAAGCTTGGTATCAGAGAAAGCACCAAGATTATGATTAGTGCTCTGGAAGCTAACGAAGCCAGGGGAAAGCGTAAATATATACGGGCTTTTTGCGCTGATGATATTAACGCTACGGTTAATGTAAAAGGCTCCGGCGGTATTTATTACGGCAAGATACTTGATATCAGTGCTGCCGGAATTGCCGCAAAGTTTGATAAATTTGACGACCTGCCGCCGAATTCAAAGATCAAGGAAATGCAGCTTAAACTCCGCGGCGGACTGATTCTGACCGATGCGATTCTTATTGGCAAGCGCGATGATAATGTGTGTATTTTTTTATTTAATGTTCCCAGGATGAGTCCGGATCATACGCTTATTCTTCACCGTTTTATTAAGTACACTTTGCAGCACTACATGGATAATCTTGTAATCCGATGATTTCCCTGGCTGTTTTTTTGGGAAACCCCGGCGCCGAATATCTCCGCAACCGTCATAATGCAGGCCGGCTTTTGGCAGAGAAACTTCCCTTTTATAACGATCTTGCATGGAAAAAAAAATTCAAAGGCCGTTTTGCATCCTTAAACATGGAAGGAAACGGTAAGTATTTTCTTATTCCCGAAACCTATATGAACCTTTCCGGTGTTTCGGTTAAGGCCGCCGTTTCGTTCCACTCCTTGCTGCCCGCCGGCATTATTGCTGTCCATGACGAACTGGAATTGCCTTTAGGATACCTTTCTCTGAAGTTTGGCGGAGGACTGGGGGGGCACAACGGCCTTAGGTCGATGAAAGACACTCTGGGCACTGCTGATTTTTGGAGACTTAGGGTTGGCATAGGCCGTCCTCCGGGACGTTTGCCCGGCGAAGGCGGCCCTCCGGTAAAAGGTATGCATGACGGCGGGGACGGCCGTATTGCACAATGGGTACTGTCGAATTTTTGTGCAAGCGAAGCGGAACTTGTTAATGCGGTTTTGGACGAAGGATCATCTCTCCTTGTCCGGGTTCTGTCGGAAGAACCGGAAACACTGCTCCCGGATTTTAAAAAGAAAAGAGTAATACTGTAACAGAAACTTTCTTTTGGCTATACTTGATGTATGACAGAAAAGGTCAACGCCGCAAGCCGGTTGGGAACAGAACCTGTTAGTAAACTTTTACTGCAATTCTCTCTTCCTGCTATTACAGGGATGCTGGTAAATGCTCTGTACAATGTGGTTGACCGTGTCTGGGTAGGCCGCGGGGTTAATGAACTGGCCCTGGGCGGGCTTTCTCTTGTTTTGCCCCTGATGACAATAACTATGGCTTTTTCCATGCTTTTTGGAATTGGATCGGCAAACTTAATTTCCATGCGTTTGGGACAGCGCCGGAAAGAAGATGCAGAAAATGCCCTGAACCACTGCTTTTTTCTTCTTGTCATTTCGGCATTGGTTATCATGACTGTGGAATTGGTTCTTCTTGATCAAATTCTTGCTCGTTTGGGATCCAAAGTGGGAAGCAGTACTCTGGACTATGCCCGCCGTTACTACAAAATAATACTTTACGGCCAGTTCTTTTTCATGCTGGGATTTGGTTTTTCCCATTGTACACGCGCTCAGGGTTTTCCCCTGATTACCATGATCGGTATGATATTGGGCGCAGGAACGAACATGATCCTCGATCCGCTGTTTATCATTATCTTTGGCTGGGGAGTTGAAGGGGCTGCCTGGGCAACAATCATTTCACAGTTTCTTTCCGCCGTATGGATACTTTATTTTGTAAACAGCAAAAAAGCCGTAGTTCGGTTAAATCTTCGCGACTTCCGTCCTTCATTCCGTATTATGCTGGACATAATGAGTTTTGGCTGTTCTCAATTTCTCCTTCAATTTGCCATGTCTACAGTACAGTTTCTTGTAAATATGAGTCTTGGCTGGTATGGAGCGGCAACGCTTGGCGAAGGGGGAGGAGATATAGCGCTTTCGGGACTTAATATAACCATGTCCATATCAATGCTTTTTTTCATGCCTGTTTTCGGAATAAATCAGGGCGCTCAGCCAATCCTTGGTTTTAACTATGGAGCCAAAAAATTCGACCGTGTGCGGAAAACTTTCCTCCTGGCAATTACCGGCGCCACAACTATATGCCTTTTGGGTTTTTCTCTGGCTCAGTTGTTNTCAAATTCTCTTATTCGGATCTTTACTCCAGACGGAAGCCCAACCCTTTTAACTTTTGCTCCGGTTGCTTTAAGGGTGATCATGATAGCAATGCCGTTAAATGGCTTTACCATAGTGGCTACCAATTTTTTTGTGGTTACCGGCAGGCCTAAAATATCGATCTTTCTTTCCATGCTTCGCCAGGTTCTTGCACTTATTCCCTGTCTTCTGATTTTTGGAAGAATCTGGGGACTGTGGGGTGTAGTAACAGCTCCGCCTGTGGCTGACGCTTTTGCCTTTATTACGACAGGGCTTATGATCCTCTTTGAAATGCGAAAGCTTAAAGCAGATCATGCAATGGGAAGCATTAGCCAATGAAACGCTGCGGTTTCCTTCTTTTGTTTTTACTGCACTTGGGTTTTTTTGGCTTTGCCGCCGACAGATATGAAGAAGTACCCGGTTCAGGGTTATTTATAGACAGTGTACCTTCCGGCGCAAAGGTTTTTATTGACGGTGTTGAAAGGGGTCTTACACCGTACAATAATTCTTCCATGCGCAATGGCGAATATAATATCCGGATTAACAGGGAAGGTTACATAGATCGCCGTTTTAGTGTGGTGATTCGCAGAGGCAGCAGGATTGAAATATCGGTCGATCTTGAGGAAGCAAAAGGACAGGTATTGCTGGAACTCAGCAAGGATCCGGAATCACCGCCTTCTCTTGAATTTAATCCCCGGATTTTTATTGATGGCGCCCGCATTCCTTTACCCGGCTATGTAACAACGCCTCTTTATGAACATAGCCTGAGTCTGCCTGCCGGGTGGCGTACGATTTCCGCAGAAGCTTTTGGCTGGGAAAAGATAAGTACACGGATTCTTGTTGAAGAAGGCAGTGTGCAAAAACTCAGCCTTGTACTTAAACCAGCTGTCTTTGTTATGACAAATGCGGCGCTGCGGAAAAAGCGCTTTAACCCCCGTGATTCGGGAATATCGGGGAATGCGGAAATTAATTTTTCGGTAAACGCTCCCGGCGCTGGTCTTTTGGAAGTATTTAATGAAAAAGGGATATTGATCTATTCCAGGGCGTTGAGCCCTTTTACTGCCTGGCAGCAGCAAGCACTGTGGGACGGAAGAAATACCGGCGGCGAGATTGTTAATGACGGGCATTATACCCTTAGAATCAGCGTCTGGAAAGACAACGAAACGGAAAAGCAAAGCGCAGAACTTTCCGTACAGGCTGACAGTTCTCTGGTAATGCGGCCGCTTACCACCGCTTCTTCAGTTGCAGGGCTTCTTCTGGTTCCATCCCCCGAAGCGCTTCCTGCTTTTTCATATCAGATTGACGGATCACTTATTGCGGGTAAACCGCTGCAGCAGGGAGCCTGGAAAAGTCTGCCCTTTGCGATAGGTCTCCGCTTTTCATTTCTGGATAATCTGGAGGCGACTGTTGCTTTTAATGCAATGCCGGTTTTTTCCGGTGATTACGATTTGGGAGCAGGCGCTTCGTTAAAACGGGTTTTTTTCCGGCCGCACAACACAAAAACAGGAAGTACAGGCTTTTTTGATTCTTTTGGTATGGCGGCAGAATTATCATACGGTTGGGCCTCAACCGGTCCGTATACTGCTTTTGGAATGGGAACAGGGGCTGGTCTTCGGGTGCCGCTCCTGTACAGATTTTTACAGGGAGCCGCCGGTACAGGTTCATATTCTTTTGATGCGCTTTTAAGCCCTCTTGTTCTTTGGGCTTCCGAAAAAGGATATCCTGATGCCCCGATCCCCCGTCTGGGACTGGAAGGAGGCGTGCTTTTTAACTATGAAAGCATTACTGCAGGTTTTTCTCTTCGCTGGGATTATGATGCAGACGCTCATTGCTCCGGTCCTTTGGTATCGGCTTTGGAGTTTAGCTTTTCTCCATCCAGTTTTATTGTTTTCCTGAATGGCGGTTTTTGGCTGCTGCCTGACGCAAAAGACGCCGGTGTTTTTTTTGGTGTCGGACTGGGGATAATGTATTAGCTTTATCCGCTTACTGGTTAAGCACTTCTTCCCGGTCTGCCAAGGTAATTTTTAACTTTACCGGTTTGCCGTCCCGAATCACTTCAATATCAACCTGATCGCCCGGTCTGTTGTTTTCCAGCGATGAATACAGATCCGCCAATGTGGCCACTTTTATATTGTTGACCATAACCAGTACATCGCCGCCAAGATAAATAACGCTGGAACCGTAGCGTACCGGCTCGGAACCCTGGCGTATTCCTGCTTTTTCTGCAAAGCCATTGCGTTTAATTCTTGAGATAAGCAGGCCTTCGCTTATCGGTAGTTTTGCGTACTGAACAAGCGCCGGGAAAAGCTGGACTACGGTAGCGTCTATCCAGCCGCGGCGGACTTTACCGCTTTCTATCAGTTCTGCAACAACCCGCTTGGCTGTGTTTACCGGAACGGCAAAGCCTATGCCCACAGAGCCGCCGGAAGGTGAATAGATCATTGTATTAATTCCAATCATACGCCCTGGGAGTCAAGCAAAGGACCGCCGGAATTTCCCGGGTTGATCGAAGCGTCTGTTTGAATCATGTTTCTGACTATGTTCTGCCGGGATATCTGAATGGGCCGGCCAAGACCGGATACAATGCCCACTGTCAGGGTTCGTTCCAGGGCAAAGGGATTGCCGATAGCCAGCACTTTTTGACCTACCTTCAGATTTGATGAATCACCGTACGGTATGGTCTTAAGGTTGATTCCGGCCGGAGGAGTGAACTTAATTACTGCAAGGTCATTTTCCGGATCGACTCCTATTACGGTTCCTTCGTACTGTGAACCGTCATAAAGATTGATAAATACCTTATAGGCTTTTTCAATCACATGGTAGTTGGTGAGTATAAAACCCTTGGTATCTATAATCGATCCTGAGCCGGAACCGCCCCGCTGGGGTACCGGTTCCAGAAACCAGTTAATTCCCACGACTTCTGTTGTTATGTTTACTACAGCTTCGTTTAGCTGTTCGTAAACGGTGATATTTTCCCGTTCATCCGTTGAATAGGGTTCCAGGTCGGCAACGGTATAGGCAGAAGAACGGTTTACATAGCCCGGATTCTGCTCCGTACTTGAATACCCATTTGCATTAATCATTGCGGGCGGTATAATTCTTCCTGTCCTTCCCAGAGAGAATATCCCCAGGGCCAACAGAATTGCCATGAGAATAGAAACAGAAACAGCCAGAATAAGCTGTCCGCGGCTATAGAGTTTCATGCTCTGCCTCCCTTAACTCCAGTATAATGGAATTCAATTTGTTATGCCATAGGTTTTGACCATTTTATTATGCCGTGATACAATTAATTATGGATTTGCCCCGGGTTTTTTCCCAATTAATCCGCATTAACAGTCTTGATATTTGGGAAGGCCTTGCTCATGTCGGCTGCAGTCAGGCAGTGTATGCAGAGGCGTTACGGAATTTTTGCCGGGACCTGGAAATTAAATGTACCGATCTGAAAGAATTCCTCCAAAACGAAGACTGGAAAGATTATACCGCTGCAGTTCATGCCATTAAAGGAGGATTGGCAGGAATAGGCGCATGGGAACTGTCGCAAAAAACCAAGGAACTGGAGGATGCTGCACGGAAGGACGATTACGGATTTTGCAGAGAAAAATCGGACGAAGTGCTGAAAAGCATGGAACAATTTACCGGTACGCTCAGATCAACCGCTCTTTTTGAAGAGGAAGCCNTAGACAGGGAACTGGTTTCCGTTGATTATCTGGAGAAAAGACTCAATGAACTGTACCAGTTTTGTTCTTTTGGCAACAGCGCCGAAGCAGACACATTGGCCAGGGAATTAAGAACAAAAACCTTCGGAGAAGAAACCGACAATATTGTTGATACAATCTGTACTCATGTCGAAAATCTGGACTATCACCTGGTATTGCAATTTCTTGCAAAACAGTCTTATATCAAAACCGGATAGACGCCGTGTACTCCAGGCAGAGACTTGTCAATGGATCCTATTAACAACAGATGTTTTATGCAGTATACTAAATAAAGTATGAATAATTCTTTTCGCCTGTATTTTGTATTATGTGCAGTAATTACAATTCTCTGCTCCTGCGCAAATTTTCCCGGTTTTCAGAAAACGAGTTTTCAGAAAAAGCCGGATTCCGATTCTTATTATGTCAGTGCGGACGGCAATGACCGCAATCACGGCCTTGCGGAAGATAAACCTTTTCGTTCTCTTTTTAAAGCTGTTGTTATGGCCAATTCCGGTTCAGTTAAAACAATCACCGTTATTGGGACGCTTAATGCAAACAGCGAGCAATCTTCAAACCGGGAAAGAGTTTTTCTTATACAGGGGATGGGGAAAAACCCCATNTTAATTCAGGGAAAAGATTCAGATACCGATCCTGCCGTACTTTCCGCAGAAGGAAGCGGCAGGCGGGTTGTGTTAATAAAGGGAAATATTTCTATTCGTTTTGAAAATATCGAAATATCCGGAGGAACAAGTTCCGACGAAGGCGGCGGAATCGGAATCGGGTCGGGTTCTTCGGTAACACTNGGCAAAGGCGCATTGATNCGCAATAATCAGGCCAGCAGTATTGGCGGAGGCGTAATTATTGCCCCCGGCGGATCCCTTTATATGGACGGAGGCAAGATTATTGATAACCGTTCCGCAGTAATTGGAGGCGGCATTGCCGTAGTGGGATCGAACAGCGTCCTGGTTATTAAGGAAGGTGAAGTAAGCAATAATCACGCCCAGGGCGGCGGCGGTATAGCGGTGTTTCAGGAAAGCAGCGTTACATTTTCCGGAGGGTCTATACTTGATAATGTCGCTGATGTAGCAGGGGGCGGAGTAATTGTAAATCAATCCGGCTCATTTACTATGTCGGGGGGCATTATACGCGGTAACCGGTCTTCCGGTTCCGGCGGCGGTATTGCACTGATGGAACGCAGTACTTTTGTTCTGGAAGACGGAGAAATTCAGGGAAACCGTGCGGCAGAGCACGGAGGCGGTATTGCTGCAGATGACACCGGAGTTATAACAGTAAAGGGCGGCTTTATTTCCGCAAACAGAGCGGCAGTCCGGGGCGGAGGAATCTTTACTGCCGGTCCCTTTATTAAATCTGCGGGAAAAATCTACGGCAGCGATATGGCCGAAGATGCCGCGAACATTGCATCTTCGGGAGCAGCAATTTTTATTTTTCAGGATAATGGATATTTTAAAACCCGCGAAACCAGCGTAGGCGACAGCCTTATTCTGGATGCCTCTGCCGATGACGG
>JGI24704J35079_10000709_pt1 | contig 15037 bp, 18 predicted proteins | sample TergutNt197P3_FD_35079 | JGI IMG/M metagenome (IMG submission 35079)
GATAGACATATGATTATCATTCANGATGACGAGGATATCGGTATCCAGTTCCCCCGCCAGATTCAAAGATTCGAAGGCCTGCCCGCCGGTCATGGAACCGTCCCCGATGACGGCGATCACCTTCCCGGTTTCACCCCGCAGGTCCCTCGCCTTGGCAAAACCCAGAGCCGCCGCGATAGAAGTACTGCTATGACCGGTATCATAGGGATCGCTGAGGCTTTCCGAACGTTTCGGGAAACCCGATAATCCATCCGGCTGCCTTAGCGTCTGAAACGCCTCTCTTCTTCCCGTCAGGATTTTATGGGTATATGACTGGTGCCCTACATCCCAAATCAATCGATCGGCGGCGGTATCAAAAACATATTCCAGCGCTACCGACAGCTCGACGACGCCGAGGTTGGACGCCAGATGCCCTCCGTTTTGGCTGACGACGGACAATATATAATCCCTGATCTCCCGGCACAGGACGATCAGTTCGGGGATTTTTAGTTTTTTCATATCGCCGGGGTTGTTGATTTGCTCGAGAAAGCTATCGCTCATTTGCCTTCAGGCTTTCCGTAAGAATTTCGACTTCCTTTGCCGTACGGTCCAGGCTCGACTGGCAAAACCCGATAAGGGCGACCCCTTCCTGATAACAAGCCAAAGCGTCTTCCAGGCTCAGCTCGCCGCGTTCCAATTGCCGCACCAGGGTTTCCAGCCTAGCCATGTTCTCCTCAAAGGATTTACCGTTTCCGGCTTTTGTTTCCGCTTCCATACGATTTCCTCCCGGATAATCATCCATATTAACCTTTTATCTCAGCGTCCGCGTCGATACCCGCGACCCGGCAGGTCAGAGCGCCTTTGGATAAATCAACGACGATCTCCTGATCCATCCTTACCTGCCCTGAATCATGGATTATGTGCCCGCTCGCGTCTTTACAGATCGCGTAACCTCTGGCAAGGGTCGCCAGCGGGGACAAGGCTTCGAGTCGGACGATTTCCCGTCTGAGCCGGTTTCCTTTCTCCTGAAGGGTCCATTCGACCCGTTCGTTCATTTTCTCCTGAAAACGGGATAAGCGATCACGCTGGGGATCCAACAACCTTTGGGGTTGGAGAAAGACATAACTGCTTTTCATACGGCCGAGACGCTCTCGGTTCCCTTGGAAGAAACGTCCGGGTTCGGTAAAAACAAAGCTGTTTCCCCACCGCGCAAGCCCTTCCCTTCGACGTTGTATATCCCTTAGCAACCCTGCGGTAAGCTGCTCACTTTGCCCTGTGATCTGCGCCGATAACTCGTCTTTGACGGGTACGGCCATTTCGGCGGCCATGGAAGGAGTCGCCGCGCGAAGATCCGCGGCCAGGTCGGCAAGCGTAACGTCGGTTTCATGGCCAACGGCGGATATCACCGGTTTTCGGCAATTATGGATGGCTTCGACTACATCTTCCCGATTAAACGCCGAGAGATCCTCCGCGCTGCCTCCCCCTCTGGCCAGGATCACTACGCTCACGCCGGCGCCTTCCATGGCGGCAAATCCCCGGATGATTGAATCCACAGCTTCCCTTCCCTGCACCGCCGACGGATACAGGAGGATAGGCATACCCGGATACCGGCGCCACAATACTTTTTTGATATCCTGAATCACGGCGCCGGTGGGCGAAGAGATCACGCCTACGGCCGAAGGTAAATATGGTATAGCCTTTTTGATCGCTTGATCAAAATATCCTTTTGCCGTTAACTTCTTTTTTAATTCTTCCAGGGCCAGGGCTTCCGAGCCGAGTCCCGCCGCCTCGATCTCCTCGACGTAAAACTGAAGCTGCGTTTCCCGGTTGTATAAAGCCACATAACCGCGAAAAAAACAATCCTGGCCGTCTTCGGGCCGAAAGCCAAGTTTATCCGCGTGCCCGCGGAACATGACCGCTCTGACGACCGTTTCCTTATCTTTCACGGAGAAATAAAGATGTCCGGAGCTGTGGCGTTTATAATTGGTTATCTCCCCGCGTACCCAAAGGCTCTTCAGTATTGGTTCCCGGCTCAGCGTGTTTTGAATGAGCGCGGAGAGCTGAGTTACCGTTATGGCGTTATCTTTAATCATTTGGACAGGTATTCGTCGATAGCCCTGGCGGCCAGTTTGCCGGCGCCCATGGCTAATATAACTGTCGCCGCGCCGGTAACGATATCTCCCCCGGCGAAAACTCCCTCCCTGGACGTTTGGCCGGTTTCCTCGTCGGCCACGATATTGCCGTATTTAGTGATGTCCAGCCCCGGCGTGGTGCCTGTGATCAAAGCGTTGGCGCCCTGGCCTATAGCGATTACCACAGTGTCGATGGGGATTTCCTCGATAGCGCCTTCGATGGGCACCGGCCTGCGGCGTCCGGAGTCGTCCGGTTCGCCCAATTCGTATTTCTGACAGCGCATGGAAGTCAGTACCATATCCTCGTTCCCTAAAAACTCTATGGGGCTGGTCAGCATTTTAAATCCGACCCCCTCTTCTTCCGCGTGTTCCACTTCCTCAGCCCTGGCAGGCATTTCAGCCGCGGTACGGCGATAGACGATCCAGCTTTCTTCAGCGCCCAAGCGAAGCGCGGTCCTGGCGGCGTCCATCGCGACGTTTCCCCCGCCGATGACGGCGACTTTCTTCCCCATCTTGAGAGGCGTCAGGGAATCGGGGAAGTTGTACGCTTTCATCAGATTACTCCGGGTCAAAAACTCGTTCGCAGAATACACGCCCGTCAGATTCTCACCGGGATTGTTCATGAAATACGGCAAACCCGCGCCTGTACCGATAAACACCGCCTGATATCCCATTTCAAAGAGATCGTCGACAAGAAGGGTTTTTCCGCCGATCACGTTGCATTCTACGTCGACGCCCAGCGCTTTNATATAATCGATCTCCTTCTGAACGATGGCTTTCGGCAGACGGAACTCGGGGATGCCGTACATCAGTACGCCGCCGGGTACGTGCAGGCTCTCGAAAATCTTTACCTCGTAACCTACCTTCGCTAAATCGCCGGCTGCCGTCAGTCCCGCGGGGCCGGCGCCCAGCACCGCGACCTTCTTGCCTTTCTGCTCGGCTTTAGGCGGGATTTCTACGCCTTTTGCCATCTCCCAGTCCGCGATGAACCTCTCCAGCCGGCCTACCGCTATCGGCTCTTTTTTTGCTTTAAGCAGTATGCATTGCGCTTCGCACTGGCTTTCCTGGGGACAGACCCGGCCGCAGATGGCGGGAAGGCTGTTTTTGCTTTTTAGATTTTTTGCAGCCCCGTCGAAATCATGGTCTTTGATTTTCCCGATAAAGCCGGGAATATCCACCTCTACCGGGCAACCCTGTATACACTGCGGTTTGCGGCAATTCAGACAGCGGCCGGCTTCTTCCAAAGCCATCTCCTCCGTATATCCGAGGGCTACCTCGTTGAAATTCGCCCTCCTGACTTTCGGGTCCTGCGCAGGCATGGCTACCCTTGTTACTTCTTTTGACATTGGCAGTCGCCTCCTTCGAGCTTCGCTGTATATGCCTCCATGGCTTCTTTTTCCATATCTTTGAACATAGCCGCCCTCTTCATCGCCAGATCAAAATCCACCTCATGCCCGTCGAACTCCGGGCCGTCTACGCAGGCGAATTTTGTCACGCCGCCGACGGATACCCTGCACGCGCCGCACATACCGGTGCCGTCAACCATGACCGGATTCATGCTCACGATGGTTTTCGTCCCGTAAGGCTTCGTCATATTTACCACGGCCCGCATCATCACCATCGGGCCAATCGCCCAGACGCGGGCGATGTCTTCCGTTTTAATCAGGTCTTCCAGCAGCGTTGTGACAAAACCTTGATGGCCGTAAGACCCGTCGTCCGTAGCGACCAAAAGCCTGCTGCTGGCCTCCCTCATCCGCTCTTCCCAGAAAAGCAGATTCTTNCTCCGCGCGCCGATGATGGATATGACTTCGTTTCCGGCGTTTTTTAACGCTTTGGCGATAGGATAGATCGGCGCTATGCCGACGCCTCCGCCGACCATAACGACTTTACCCAGGTTTTCGATATCGGAAGGCAAACCCAGCGGTCCTGCCATATCGTTACTTCGTCCCCCGGTTCCAACAGCGACAAGGCGGCGGTTGAAGCGCCGACGACTTGAAATACCATCGTGATCGTTTCTTTTCCCCTGTCAAAGTCCGCAATAGTTAAGGGTATCCGCTCAAGCCCGTCCCCCTGCCTGACGATGAAGAATTGTCCCGGCTGCGCTTTAGCCGCTATCCTCGGCGCCTTTACGACAAAGCCGTAGACTTTATTCCCCAAGTCTTCCTTTTCAATGATTCTAAACAACGATTAATCCCCTTTCTTCCGGTTACTGTTTCTTATCTCTTGTTTTTTACTACTCTGCCTTTAATTCTGCGGCTTTTTTCCCCAATATGCCGTTAACGAATTTAGCCGCTTCAGGACTGCCGTATTTCTTAATCATTTCCACCGCTTCGTTAATCGCTATCGCCGGATGGAGTTTTTCATCGTAAAGCATCTCAAAAAGGCCCATCCGCAGAATGTTTCGTTCGGCTCCGCCCAGTCGGTTCGGCGCCCAGTCGACGGAATATCTTCTGATGAGCTCGTCCAATTCGTCTTGATGAGCCAATATACCTGAAGTCAGTCTGCGTATATATTCATCGTCTGCCGCCGACAAAAAAGGCGGTTGCGATTCCCCGTCAAAACCCGCCATCTCACTATCGCCGGCGATATACTCGAGTTGACGGAAAGGGTCCCCTTTTTCTATTTCACAGGCAAACAAGGCCTTGACTACCAATTCCCGGGCTTCTCGCCGTCTCACTTAGAGTTGACCCTCCTGATTAGTATAATCTATTTCCTTCGAATAATAAACGTCATATCGAAATATTTTCTTCCAATGATTTTACGGCTTGTTCCCGATAATCGGCGGAATCCTTGTCGAACAGGATACCGTCTACCCTTATATTGACCGAAGTTAGTTGATAATCCGTATATTCCTTATCGATAAAATCTTTCGTTATGTTTTGGATCTGACGGGCGGTCTCGGGTATCGGTTTTCCGAAGCGGACGAAGATATGAATATTGACGAGAATGGCGTTATCCTTGACGGCTACCCGGACGCTTTTTCCCGGCCGTTTTCCTTTGGGTTTTTTATTGATACCGTTCGGCGCCTTCCCCGGTGACAGATACACCCCCTGTATGCGAGAAACAAGGCCGCTTATCCTTTCGACGATACTTTCCGCCAATACTTTCTGGCCTTCTTCTTTATCGGGATAATCCCCCGGATTCTCCTTATTCGCCTGCGGCGTCAGTACTCTTGGCATTTACGATCATTCCTCAATAAACCCCCGCTTCAAAGAGCGGGGGCGTTTCAACGATATACCGCCAATCATCGATCCTTGTTCTAACCGCATACTCAGTCGTCGTCCTCGTCGTCATCCTCGTCCTCTCCGAACTGATCTCCGGAAAAAAGAACCGTACCGCAATTGGGGCAGATAACCTCCACATCGTCGTCGGATTCCCAAAGGATCTCCGGATCGAATGAATTCATACGCCCGCAGGAAGGGCATGTTAACGTGATTAATTCGTCATCGTCGTCATCATCGTCGTCGTCGTCGGATTCCAGGAATTCTTCGATATCGTCTAAATCCTCGTCCAAGGCTTCGACGAATTCCTCCAAATCATCGATATCTTCTTCCATGAGTTCCATTTCATCCGTGATTTCCTCAAGCGCGTCCAATATCGCGTCGAATATCTTCCCTTCCTTCGAGGATTTATCATACTCCACTCCATCGATCAATCCGGACAGATAGGCGACTTTTTCTTTTGCGTTCATGCTTAATCCCTCTCTTATCATTATTCCGCGTTACGCTCTGCTGATATAGTTTCCGGTACGGGTATCGATAATCAATACGTCCCCTTCGTTGACGAAAAAAGGCACNTGTACGACGACGCCCGTCTCAAGGGTCGCCGGTTTGCTGCCGCCGGAGGCNGTGTCCCCTTTTATGCCNGGCTCCGTCGCGGTCACTTCCAGTTCGACCTGTTTCGGTAGATCCATGCCGATGACTTCTCCCTGATAAAACAATATGCCGGTAGTCATATTCTCTTTTAAATACTTCGGCGCGTCCTCCAGCGAGCCTTCGTCGATGGGGATTTGATCATAAGTTTCCGTATCCATAAAGGTCCAATTGTTATCCTCTTTAAATAAATATTGCATTTCTTTGCGTTCGACCATAGCTTTTTGGAATTTCTCCCCGGGGCGGAATGTTTTTTCTACGGTCGTACCGCTTTTGATATTGCGCAGCTTGCAGCGAACAAAGGCGGCGCCTTTACCCGGCTTCACATGCTGAAACTCCACCAGCGTAACCACATCGCCTTCGTATTCAAAGGTAAGCCCTGTCCGAAAATCTGACGTCGATATCATGGATATCCTCCTTTATATTTTGCGTCACAACGTTATTGAGTACAGTTTACCAAATGATCGTCATTTCTTCCAGTGTTTTCGGAAACGCGGTCAAAGATTTCATGGAATCCGCCGTGACGACTACACTGTTTTCGATGCGGATACCGCCCCAACCGGGGAAATATAACCCCGGTTCCACCGTCATGGCCATACCCTTCGCCAATATCAGATCCTCTGCGGAAAGAGGGCTGAAGCGGGGCTCCTCATGTATCTCAAGCCCCAGGCTATGACCGAGCCCGTGGCCGAAATGATCCCCATATCCCGCTTCGGTCAGCAGGTCTCTGGCCAGGCTGTCGACGGCGCGCATCGCCGCGCCGGGCCGAATGCCCGCCATCGCTTTTTCCTGAGCGGACAAAACCAGGTTGTACCTTTCGGTTTGCGAGCCGTCAGGTTTTCCGAGGATAAACGTACGCGTAGTATCCGAGCGATAACCGTTCACCACGGCGCCGTAGTCGATGGTGACAAAATCGCCGTTCTTCAAGACATACGCCGACGGATGCGCGTGAGGTAACGCGCCGTTCGCCCCCGCGGCGACGATGGAGTCAAAAGCGACGCCGTCGCTGCCTGCTTTGCATAAGGCATAGTAGAGCTCCAACGCCAGCTCTTTTTCGCTGACGCCTGGCTTTATCTTCGGTTTAAGCTGAGCCAGGGCCTTATCGGCGATAAAACCGGCTTCCTCCATTTGGCTGATTTCCCAGTCGTCTTTGATCCTGCGCAAAGCATAACAGGGATCGCTTTCGGCGGTCAATGAAATCTTCGCGCCGAGCGCCAGAGTGACGCGCTGATATGTCTCAAGGGTCAGGTGGCTTTGATCTAAAGCCAAATCCGTAAACCCTTCTTTTTCCTGAAATGCCTCAAGCGCCGGGATCAACCCTTTGCCGCTCTCTATGATCCGCCAGCCTACGCATTCGTCTTTCGCCTGCTGCGTATAACGGCTGTCCGTGAAGAACGTTTGTTCTCCGCTGCTGATGAAAAGCCAGGAAGAATCCCCGGTAAAGCCCGATAACCAGCGGACGTTCTCCGGTTTACTGACCAGAAACGCCTCCCGTCCCTTCGCGTTCATTCCCTCGCGAAAGTCATGGATTCTTTGCGCGTACCGCGGTTCCATATAGTTCATTCCCCTTCCCTATACGCGAGTTTACGTCCCGCGATTATTTTCTCCGCGAAACGCATCAGTTTTGTGCCGGAAAACTCAATTTCCGACAAAGGTGAAGTTAATACAGTCGTGCATCCCGCGAGGTTGCCGCCAAGAACGTCGGTGAAAACCTGGTCGCCGATAGCCATGACTTCCGACTTGTCATAACCCAGCTGAGCCATCGCTTTTTTATAATTAAAAGTAAACGGCTTCCTCGCCAGCGCGTAATACCCCAGGCCGGCGTTCCAGGCCGCTTCCCTGGCCCTTTCCTCACGGGCGTTCGTAAAGATAACGACGCTGATCCCTTTCGCGCCCGCCCCGGCGATAAACGCGGACGCTTCTTCCGTGAGTACGGTATGCCGCCATAAAGCGATCGTGTTATCAAGATCCGTCAGGATACAACGAATACCTTTATCGTACCAGTAATCGATATCGATACCGCTCAGTTTATCGGCTACCAGATCGGGCTTGATGAATTTCAATTTAACATCCTTTCCGGATTATCCTTCAGCCTGAAGCGTGAGATCAGTTCCTGAAGCAGATTGGACTGGGCGCTCATCTCTTCCGACGTAGCGGCGCTTTCTTCTGATGTGGCGCTGTTTTGCTGTACGACCGACGCCACCTGATCGATACCGGAGTTAATTTGCCCGATCGCCACAGACTGCTCTTCCGAAGACCTCGCGATCTCGCTGATCAAACGGCTCGATTCATTTATCCCGTTCACGATATCAGCGAGGCTGGCCTCGGTCTCGTTGGCGATCCTGGAGCCTAATTCGGCCATATTCATTGAGTTTTGGATCATATCGCCGGTCTCTTTCGCGGCTTCCGCGCTCTTGGCGGCCAGATTGCGGACTTCATCCGCGACTACGGCGAAGCCTTTGCCGTGTTCTCCGGCTCTCGCCGCCTCCACGGCGGCGTTTAACGCCAGTATATTCGTCTGAAAGGCGATATCGTCGATCACCTTGATTATCTTACCGATATTCCGGCTGGCCTGGTTGATATCCTGCACGGCAGCCGTCATTTCATTCATTTGTTTGCTACCGTTCTCAGCGTTACCTCTGATCGTTTCCGACAGAATCGCGGCTTTTTCGGCTTTTTCCGCGTTATCCCTGGTCTTTTTTGCCAACTCCGTCACCGATTCTGACAACTCGCTCACCGTAGCGGCTTGTTCGGTAGCGCCCTGGGCGATCATTTGCGCTCCGTCGGCGACTTGTTTCGCGCCATCGGCTACCTGCCTGGTGCTCTGGTTAATCCGATAAAACATCTGATTAAAATTATTCAGCATATTAATAATGGCGTATCCTATACGGTCCCCTTCTCCCCGGGCTTGAACGTCTATGGATAATTCCCCGTCGGCGATCTGTTCAAGCCATCGAGTCTGCATGCTGTTGAAATCCTCCATACCTCGGAAAGAATCCGCCAGCAGCGCGATTTCCCCGGTATAGCTGCCCTCCAGCCGCGCCCCCGTCTCTCCCCGCGCCAGCAGATTCGCAGCCGCGGTCACATCTTGCACCGGCTTTATGATGATCTTCCGTAAGGAGTAGAAAATCAAAACAGCCGCGAGAATCAGCGTGAGGGCAAATACGATGACCGCCGCCCATATTTGGCGGTAAATCGGCGCGTCAACGACGCTTACCGGTATGGCGGTATAGAGGATCCAACCCGCGGCAGGGATAGCGGTCGCGGAGTAATTGTAGGGTTTCCCGCCGGAATCCCGCAGTCTGATCGAGGCGCCGTTAACGAAACCGCCGCTTCGAAGCCCCGCGTAAACGCCGTTATCGACGTCCGCGATGTTTTGAAACACCGTATCGTCATTCGCGTCAAGGGTCGGATTATACAGCTCGTTGGGATGTACCAGGATATTGCCCTGCGCGTCGGTTAAAAACGCGAAGCTGTCCTTCCCTACGTTTATCCCATACACGGCGTCGCTCAGCACGGTAGTGAAAATGTCGATGGCGACTACCCCCGCCAAAACACCGTTGTGCGTAAACGCCTTCGAAAACGTCAGGCACATCTCGCCCGTCTCCGAATCTTTATAGGGATCCGTCAGATATGTCCGGTTGGGATTAGCCGCCGCCCCCTTGTACCAATCCCTTTCGTTCGCTTTCCATTCATCGTAGTCAGGTTCCCATTCATCGTTGAAAACCCCTATCCCGTCGGGATAACCGGCGTAGACCGCATAAAAAACGTCATTGAGATCCGCGTGCCGGAGCAGCGCCGGAAACAGAGCTTCCGGGCTGACGTCGGGCAGACTGGAAAAATCCGCCGCGATAGCGTCGGCATACCGTACCTGACCGGTGATCCATTCGTCGAAATCGCTTGCGCTATGGGCGGTGGCTTCGAAGACGCGGCCGAGGGACTGCTCTTTGATCGCCGACCCGGCCAGTACGTTGCCCACGACGGCGATGACCCCCATCCCGATGATATTGATTGCCAAAACGATCGACAATAGTCTTGCGCTGATACTTTTCATTCATATCCTCCATCAATCGTAATATTATGTATGATATTATTAATTATACTATATCCGACTAATAAAAGAAAAGAGACGTTTCGCCTCCCAGGTAAAACGTCAATTATTTTAAATATATCCGGTTGTCGGTCGACGAGCGGTCTACGAGGGCAAATGCGCCTCGCAGTGGTCGCAGCCTCCGCACGCGCCGGCGGCGCCGGTCTCGGCGGCGGAGCCGACTTCGCTGCAAGCGCCCCCTTTATCCGTACAATAGAAACCCGTTGTGCGGTAGATGACGTTGATATTCTTCCCGATAATGCGTTTCACCGGCTGCCCGCAATCAGGGCACTGGGCGATAGGGTCGTCCTTCATTGATTGTTCTATCGTAAACACCCCGCATTCGGGACAACGATAACTGTAGCGCATTTTATTCTCCCCTCTGATTTTCATTTAAACAACAGAAAAATTATACATCCGGTAAGGAGTCGCTGTCAAGGGCGTTATTGCCTGCGTCATTGCCCCTGCGTCATTGCCTGCTACGATTGACTTTAGCCTGGGCGGCGGCTTTGTTGTGTTCGCTCAGGGTCTTGGAGAAATAATGCCCCCCGCTGCCGTCGTCTCTGGCTACAAAATACAGATAGTCCGTATCTTCAGGATCGACGGCCGCTTCCAGCGACGCCCTGCCCGGCGAGCTTACCGGCCCGGGGGGCAGTCCGGGATACAGATATGTATTATACGGGAAATCAATCTCAGTATCCGCGGTCAGCAGGGGATATTTCGGTTCGTCGAAATAGTATTGCACCGTCGAGCAGGACTGGAGCAGCATATTGATATCCAGCCTGTTGGCAAAAACGCCCGCCGCGACCGGACGCTCCTCGTCCAGTTTGACTTCGTTTTGCACGATAGAAGCCAGGATGAGTATCTCCCTGTCGCTGAGATTAACGTTTTTCGCCGGCAGCGAGGACCAGATCTCCTCGTACCGCTTCAGCATGCGGTTAATCACCGTCTCTACCGGTTCGTCCAGTTCGATCACATAAGTATCAGGAAACAGATAACCTTCCAGCCTGTGTTCGTCAGCGGGCAAACCTTCGAGAAAATCATAATCAAACGATCCGCCGCGTACGCAGCGCCAGAACTCATCCTCGCCGGAAATCCCTTTCTCGGCGAAGACTTTTGCGATCTGCCTCAGCGTATAACCCTCCGGGATCGTAAATTTCGTCGTCAACAGATTTCCCCTGACCAGCTCGTCCAGGATCTCCCGCGCGCTCATGGACGGCGAGAGCAGAAACCGCCCCGCTTTGAGGGATTCCGCCTTGTTTTCCAGTTTACCTAAACGGATGAAGCTGTCGGCGCTGAGAATCAAACCGCCGTCATACAGGGCCTGCGCCGTCCGGGAAAGCGTCCAGCCTCTTTCCACCGTAAAGATGATATCCTCCGACGCATAGGGGAGCACCGGTTCCAGGTCGTTTTCCCAATTGTACCCGTTATCCGAAGATTGCAGGACCCTTCCGCCGAATACGCCTCCAGCCAACGCGGCGCCGATAAAAAAGAAGGTCAGTAGAATTTTGAGACCCGTCCTTTTCTTCTTTGGCCGGGGATCGTATTCCCCGTCTTCCTCCGCGTCATACCCGTCCTCTATATCGTTGATATCCTCGACCGCCGCTTCTTCATTGAAATCCGGGTTTGCCATGGTATATCCTCCGCGCGTACAGATGATTTATTTATTGAACTTTCTGCTGTCGTCCACCCAGTCGATATCCCTGCGCGCTTTGGCGAAGCCGACCCCGTCGCCTTTTCTGAATAATACGCCGGTATCGCCGCTTGCCGGGCCTTCGCCTTTCTTCTTACGTTCGGCGGCTTCTTCCGCTTTATGTTTCTCCAGGACGATCTCTTTTTCCATTCCCTGGGGAGTAACGTAATTGAGTTTGCGTTCTAATTCTCGCGCGGCTATCTCGAAGGCGTTGGGATACGGGATGCAGAAGACGACGCCGTCTTCGACGCCTTTCTTGAAACGTTCGGCGAGTTCCACGGGATCTATGCCGGTGGATACATGNTCCTTCAACAGTTCGATGACCTCCGGCGTCGTATTATACCCGCTGTTTTGGTATTTCTCCGGGCGCCGCAGCTCCGTCGCCCATATCTCCGAGTTGATATTCATGGGGCATAAAGCGGTGGCGCCTATACCGTATGGTTTAAGCGCCAGATAATAGCTTTCCATCAGGCTGTTGACTGCCGCTTTCGCCGCGCTGTACGGCGCGGTGGATACGATGCCGTTCCAGCCGCCCATGGACGAAGTGACGGCGATGTGGCATTCCGTCTTGTTCGCGTATGCTTTAATCATACGGGGAACCATGATGACAAGACCATTCACGACGGCGTCAAGGCATACGCCCATGACCCAATCATAGTCGTCGAAGGTCGAGGCCTCCGCCGGGCCGAAAGAATTTACGCCGGCTGTCTGGATGAACAAATGCGGCGGCCCGCCGAATACCTCCTCCGTTTTATCCGCAGCCGCGGCGTAAGCGGCGCGGTCCGTAAGGTCAAACTGCAGGGGCAGGATATCGGTAGCCGCGCATCCGGCAAAGGCGGCGATTTCCACTGCCGCCCTGTCCAGAGAGTCCTGTCTGATATCCGCGATGGCTACGCGCATCCCTGCTTTGGCGAACACTTTAGCCTGCCCTAAGCCTGCGCCGGCGGCCGCCCCCGTGATAAGCGCAATTTTTCCCGCGAAATCTTTCATTATTCTCCCGCCTCTTCTTCCATCGCTTCCTGCCAGGCGTCGGCTACGCGTTCCCATTCCTCGTCGTCTTCGATATCGGTGAGGATCTCCTCGCCGTTATCGTCGGTATCGATTTTCAATATGACAGCTTCCGGTTCGTCGTCCTCATCTTCATCCAGGGGCTGGAGGATCGCGTATTCGCCGCCTTCCACCTCGATGACGTCCAGCATCACAAAGGTATGCTCCTCCCCTTCCTCATCGACTAATATGACATTTTCGCTTTCCATCAGCTCGTCTTTTTCTTCCGCCATGGTTTTTGCTCCTCTCGTTGATCTCATGCTTTATTTGTTTGGGATAATCTGTCTAAATAACTCTGAAGGATAAACACCGCCGCCAGTTTATCCACCGCGCCTTTTCTCTTCTTTCGCGAAAGATCGGCTTCCAGCAGCGTCCGGTTAGCGGCNACGGTGGTCAGGCGTTCGTCCCAATAAACCACTTCCGGTCTTGTCAAACCCGCGGAATCCATCCTGAGCAAAAGCGTTTCGATAAATCCCTGGACCTTTTCGCCTTGTTCACCTATCGTACCGTTCATGTTCTTCGGCATCCCTACGACGAGGGCCGAGGCGTTTCTTTCGGCGATTATTCCGATCAGTTTATCGAAATCNTCTTCCGGNTTCCGCCTTTCGATAGTTGGCAGCCCTTGGGCCGTCCATCCCAANCCGTCGGCCGCGGCGACGCCTATGCGTCTGTCGCCCACATCCAGACCGATCATATCAGTCCGTTTTCAGATAATGCGTAACAAGTTCTTCCAGAAGCTCGTCACGGTCGAGGCGCCGGATCATGTTGCGGGCGTTTTTGTGACTGGTAATGTATGCCGGATCGCCGGACAGTAAATAGCCGACAATTTGATTGACGGGTGAATAGCCTTTTTCTTCCAGCGCGTCGTAGACGCCGGAGAGGATATCCCTCGTGCTTACTTCAGCGTCGCTCCTTAACTTGAACATGACCGTATGATCCATATTTTCATTTTGTTTATCTTGATCTTTCCTGTCCATCGTTACCTCCTGTCCGCTTATTTCCACACTGCGCCGCGATTATTTTTCCGTGGCTTTTTGAATGACGTCCTTCGCCGATTGGAGCGCTTTNTCCAGCAAAGCGGGATCTTTCCCCCCCGCCTGCGCCAGTTCCGGCCGGCCGCCGCCGCTTCCGCCGGCCGCCGCGGCGATTTCGCCGACCAGCTTGCCCGCGTGAAATCCCTTCGCCGTCAGGTCCTTTGATACCGTTACGATAAAGCTCGCCTTTCCGTCCATTACCGCGCCGAGGACGACGATTCCGCTTCCCAGTTTATCACGAAAAGTATCGGAGAGACTGAGGAAGCTCTCCTTATCCCTGGCTTCGACGCGGGTGATCGACACGGGAACGCCGCCGATTTCCAGGACGTCATCCATCATCGTCCCGCTTTGCAGGGAGGCGATTTTTCCTTCAGCCCGCTCCAGTGCCCTCTCAAGAGATTTGTTATGTTCGAGCATATTAAGAATGCGTTTCTCTAAAGCGGTTTCCGGGACTTTCAGCAACGCCGCCGCGCGGCGTAACGCGTCTTCCTTTTCTCCCAACAGGTCAAGAACGCCCGTCCCCGTTACCGCCTCTATCCGTCTGACGCCGGCGCTGACGGCGCCCTCGCCCGCGATCCTGAAAACACCGGCGAAAGAAGTATTGGGCAAATGCGTTCCGCCGCACAATTCCTTACTGAAATCGCCCATAGAAACAACGCGAACCAAATCCCCGTATTTTTCGCCGAAGAGGGCGGTAGCGCCCTGGTTTTTCGCTTCTTCCTGGGCCATGATATCTGTTTGCACGACGTAGCCTTCCGCGATAGCCCGGTTGACTTTGCTTTCGACCAGCGCTAGCTCTTCATCCGTCATCGCCGCGTGATGGGTGAAGTCAAAGCGCAGCCGCCCCGGCTCCACCACGGACCCCGCCTGACCGACATGGCCGCCGAGTACCTCGCGCAGAGCTTGGTGAAGCAGATGGGTAGCCGTATGATTAGCCTGTATCTTTCGCCGGTTCTCTTCGTCGACTTGCAGGGTAAAAACTTCATTTCTGCGAATCTGGCCGTATACCCCGCCCTGATGAACGATCCTGCCGTCAGGCAATCGTTCTACGCCGGAAACCTCTACTCCCCCGTCTTTTCCCCGAATCAAGCCGCGGTCGGCGACCTGTCCGCCGCTTTCCGCGTAGAATGGCGTCTCGGGAAAAATCATCAGTACGTCTTCCCCTTCGTTGGCTATATCCACAGACTCTT